>Ga0163179_10002128_pt1 | contig 13878 bp, 2 predicted proteins | sample AtlANTMetagenome_FD_109643 | JGI IMG/M metagenome (GOLD analysis project Ga0163179, IMG submission 109643) | Marine eukaryotic phytoplankton communities from the Atlantic Ocean - Atlantic ANT 2 Metagenome | ecosystem: Environmental > Aquatic > Marine > Oceanic | place: North Atlantic Ocean...
ACTTATAAACTTGATACTGAGAGTTTACAACGTAAAAGTCAGAGTCATATAGTTTAGTAGCACCAGAAGCAGCAGTTTTACTTGGAGAATAGTCATGTCTATACATGTCATAGGTGAAACCTAATCCACCAGTAGTTTGTTCTGGGGAAACCCAGTCAATTCTACGTACCACTTGAACCGTATCAGAAGCGAGGACTCTCTTCAACGATATCATGTCATCGTAAGAACCAGAAAATTCGGAGAATGAATCAACTGCCTGTGGAGGCGAGTTTTCATTATCCCAAGATTGCGGTCTTCCAATGAACAGATATACCCTATCACGATTGGCACCAGCTGCCGTATCGGATTGAGTCGCATCTGGACCTTCAAGTGCCTTAATGAATTTTTGTGCTGAAAAAATTCTAAATTGATCAGTTAATAGAGCTGCCATTTCCTAGTGACTATTGTCCTCTTGTTTATTTATGCCTATTTGGAGCGAACTGTTGTTGAATACTCAATTCGTTTAATTCTATATGTTGCTCCACCATTACCAACTGCGTTTTCACCACCCAAAATTGCTTGTGCTACCGCACCAGATCCAGTAGAATCTCCACCTGCATTCGTAAACGTTACAGTTGGATGTGTGTTATATGAACCATCAATAGTTTGTGGTATACCATATCCTCCATTAGTTATGGTAATAGAAGCAACTTGGTCTCCAGCAGTCGTTAATACTGCCGTACCAGTTGCCTGTATATCTCCAGTATTTTCTATAGCAACAGTTGGTGCTGCTGTATAGTTAGTACCTGAAGTCTGAATATTAAAATCAACTATACTGTTGTTATGGGAGAACTCATAAAGATATCCTGCAATACCAACATTTATATCACCTGTATTAAATGGAACTATATCCTTTACTTGAAGTAACTGTGTTACAGGATTCCAAGAAACAACTGTCCCTCTAACACCAGAAATAGATCCAGTTACTACTTCATCAACACTAAAGTTCTGACCATTAGAGAAATTGGCATCCAAGTAAAGATTGACTAGAGCAGTATGTGCAACACCCGCACTTAGTCCACCTGCTTCAACGATAGTAGCATATTTAAATGGTATATCTGCATCCTTAATATTATCACCAACTTGGAATAAAGTAGTATTCTGACCACCTAATGTTTCCTCAATACCATACAAGGAATTAAAGATACCTCCATCAAGACTTATTTGATTAAGGAAATCAGTACCAGTATTTACCAAGTCAGCAATACCATCTCCTACTGCTGTTGGTAAAATATCTTGAAATGCTTTATCTGCTACTACACCAAGAGGTGACGTTAAAGTAACAATATTAGTACCAACAGCATCTATAATAACGTGAGGATCAAATCCTGAAGGAGCAGAAGCAGCAGTACCAGCATCAAATTGTACAATAGCATCTTCAGTAGATGGTATACCACCATCAATAAATGCTAACTCATCAACTTCAAATGTTACTAGAAGTGCTCTAGTGGCAGGATCCCAATCATATACTTTAGCAATTTTATTACTAGAATTTTCTACCTTTCTAATAACCCTATCACCAACATTAAACTTATAAGTTGAGTTACCCTCAGAATCATTTTGCCCAACATCTAATATAACTCTCTGATCATAATTAAAGTTAACACCTCTAGTTAAACCAGAAAACTTACCAGCAGATTTAGAGGTATATGTAATAGTCTCAGTATTAACAATAATAGTACCAGATCCTGGATAAGCATCTGTAGAATCTACATAGATGTTTGTATCTGATGCAGTAACATCCTTTACCAAACCTGTAAGATATCCAGTTATAGAATTATATGCCTGTCTTGCTCTAGTCTTACGTTTAAGATTAACAAGTTTAGTGAATACAATATTAGGAGAACCTGTATATCCTTTACCTGGATCAGTTACATTAATACCCGTAACAGCACCTTGAGATATTGTTGCCTCTGCTCTAGCACCTAATCCTCCTCCACCAGTAATTAATACATAAGGAGGTTCTTCATAGAACTCACCAGCATCAACAACAGATATTGAAGTAACCTTACCTAAAGTATCAATTGTTGCAGCACCTTGAGCACCTTGTCCACCACCACCTTCAAATATAAGAGTTGGTGGAGATGCATAACTTCTACCTTGATTTAATAATGATAAACCAGTAACAGTCTGAACTGCAGGTGATGCTGTTGCACCAGTACCTTGTCCACCAAGAATTCTTGCTTGTGCAGGACCAAAATAGTTATCACCCATCTTGGTCATTTTAATATATGATATAGTACCAGTACTACTTAAAACAACGTCTCCTTCTGCACCAGATGGGAATACTGTTGGTAACTCAGGTACTACACTTCCTTCAAATAAAGGAATGCCATAAAATCTTGGACCAATAACATAAGGATATACAGGAGCACCTGTATTATCCTGAGTCATAAAGTATGCATAAGTCCCGTTAGGGTATTCAGGAGTTACAGCAAACCTACCATTATAAGAATCTAAACTACCTTTAGGTCCGATATATTTCCAATTACTTGTAGTGCCACTTGTATGTACAGGTTGACTACCACCACTATTAATGGCAGCAGTTGCTTCGTAAATTATATTACTCGCATTCTTAACTGTTTCATGTATTGCATAAGATTCAGTACTTAACCAAAGATCAGAATTATCCCAAATATTATCCTGTACTAAATCTCCGAGTACATATCCATCCTGAACAGTTCTAACACCATAATTTGCAGTTGTATATGCAAATGTATAGAGTGCTGCTGGTGCATCTACTGGTACAGTAAATCTAATTTCTCTTGCACTTGCAGCATTATAAGCACTTAAGTATGCTGTATAAGTTACTTCAGCACTATCAATATAGTACTTAATTCCATTTCCACTATAAAGTTTTGATGTATCACCAATAATAACAGGACTTGTTCCATGCCAACCATCTTCTTGTGCAGAAATTAAAAGGTTCTGACTATCATTACTTGCATCATTCTGTTGGAATACATATGTTTTTCCTCTTTCAAGATTTAAAAATGCTGGAGTAGATCCATCAAATAAGAATTTCCCATTAGAAACTGTTACAACATATGTTACAGTTGCTGGAGTTACTACTTCAGGTCTAGCACCTGCTAATTCTACATTTGTTTTATATCTAAATCCAGAAGTTTCTAAAACAGCACTTCCAGCAGCATTATATCCATAAGGTCCATAAATTGGATATCCATCAAATGAAAGACCTAAAATTTTAGAATGACCATCTGCATGTCTACCATAATCTATAGTATTAGGATCATTTGAATCACTCTGATAATAATCACTAACAAAATAATTATTAGTTGGTGTATGATCCTCAATTGTAGGATCTAATATCATATATCCTTCATCACCAGCAAACCCAGACATATATCTGTGATGCTTACAATAATAGTAAATACGATTACTTTCATCCGCATTCATTATGAATAACGGTTGGAATTCATTTTCGTAATCTGTAGATGGTGCATTTGTTACACCTGTACTATCATAATAAAGACTACCTCCATTTAATACACCATCCTGTGTCGTACTAAACTGCATAGGATGACCTTGAGGATGAGTACCAGTTATACCGTTACTAGCATCTGCTTGGTTCCATTGAATTAGATAATTTCTTTGAACTTTAATATTTTCTGGTGCAAAATAATAGGTTCCAGGAACAAAAGAACCAAACTCATCTGCATCTGTGCCAAAATCAATATAGAAAACACCATTAAGGAATTGAGTAGGAACAGCATTAACTTTAAAAGTAAATCCAGTAGATCCTAAGACCATAGACTGATCATTCCAAGCACCAGATACTAGTCTTAAGTATATTCTAGTAATAACATTACTATTATCACGAGCAATTTTTGTAATAGTACCTTTACCATTACCACCTATAACATCTACAACTCTACCAACTTCAACAAGACCTAATGTCTCATCAACATTAGTAACTGTTAACATTATATTATCGAATTCTACTTTAACATTCCAAGTAAATTGCTGTATGTTACCCCAATCATATACACCATTAATATCATCCCATTCAGTAAGAAGTCTACTTGACTGATAATAGTAAGATCCATTTTCTACAACAGCATCTGCTGTATTATTATTCTTAATATAATTGTACTTAACAGTATCAATATTAAATCCTGGATGAGGATTACCATCTGGTCCCCATTCTGGAGTGTGTAGCAAACCTCCGTTTGCCATTATTCCTGTAACTTTATCTGGTTGATCTTCTCTAATACCAGGATTAGGAACGTCTTTACCACCTCGGTAAATAAATGTTTGATTAAAAGTTCTATCGTTTAAAGGTCCGCCACCAGGAACTCTTTCAGTATCAATAATAGTTGGTTTAGGATCGTTATCTGATACTATAGTAAGTCTATCAGTTGTACCTTCAAATGATGCTGAAGTAGGACTATTGGGATGAGTTTGCCAAATTCTATTAATATTAAATGAATCAATTACGTTAGGAGTTTCCTGTTCTGGAATAATTTGCAAACGTAAAGGGTCGTATCCTGAACCTCTATTCAAAACACGAACATGGATAATCTTACCAGAATCATCATCGATGATTGGGTAAAGTAATGCTTCTGTATCTGGAGTTCCACAACCAGATATAGTTAAACGTGGGGGATCTACCGATGTGTATCCGCTACCACCGTTTGTTACTTCTACCGCACGAACACCAAATGTCTCATCGAAAATTGGGTCAATTACGGCACCAGAACCAGGAACTGTTCTTGCCATTTATTATGAGACTACGTTAATTGTTCCTTGCATCGCTGCATGGAGTGTACATTGATAATAAAGAGTGGACGGAGCATCCATAGGAACAGTCCAATAAAGAACTGTAGTTCCACTACCACTTTGACCTGTTGTATAAGGTGTACCACTCAATCCTTGAGTAGATTGTATTCTAAATGGATGAGCACCACCCTGAATACTATTATCAAAAGCATAAGTAAATCCTCTACTTACATATAGAGTTGCATCATTTGTTGCTGAAGAAAATCCTGGACCATCAAATGTATAATCAGAAGATCCGTTAGAATTTATTTCCCACCAAGTAATTGGACTACGTACGGGAACCCAAGCAGTACCATTATAAAATAATGAATCACCTTGAGTGATACCAGTAACATCGGTATCAGTCAAAGCAGCAAGTGTAGTTGTTAATGTTCCACTAAAATCTACTGTTAAGGTATCACCAGAAACAGCAGTAGTAATGTTACTTCCACCTGCAATTGTTAATGTATCTGATTGACTATTGGCAGCAGTCGATCCAGTATCACCAGCAACAGTTGCCCAAATATTCAGAGATGCAATACCAGAAGCATCATCTCCAGGAGCCCATTTGGTACCATTCCATTTTAAAACTTGGTTAGAAGTTGGTGCAGCAGTAGTTGTATCAACGTCTGTTAAAAGATCAATACTAGAGTATTGTGTTACTACTTTTGCTCTTACATCACCTACACAACCAGCAGTTATATTAATATTAACATATGGATTATCATCACCATCTACTGTAAAATAATATCCCGTATAACTTGCAGCAGCAGGAGCAGCAGCAAGTGAAGCAAACTCGTTCTTATACTTTACCTTTGTTGGCATATCAATAGTACCATCAGCACCAGTAAAAGTACTAGTAATACCACCAGCAGAAATAGTTACATTTCCTGTCCCATTAGAAGCAATAGGAATGTTACCATTACTAGCAGATACAATCGAATTACCATTAACATCTAATGATGATGTTAAATTACCATAATCAGCAGGTAAAAAACTCGAACCATTATAGCGTAATACTTGACCAGTTGCAGGATTACTAGTACCAACAGTTAGTGTAGATCCGTTACCTATGGCAGTATATAATTCATTAAAGTTATCATTTATTTTGTCACCACCAGCTCGCAGAGTATCCCCTGTGTTATCATTAGCTGCCGAACCTAGATTTAGAGCTTGTTTAGCCATTACTCGCTACGATTTTTAGTTATTTATGGTGTTAGTTAGGTGCAACTTCTTCTTCGCCATATAGACTTAAGTCAGGAGCAGTCCAATCATCAGGAACAGAAGTTTCAACTGCAACAGTTGCATTTTGATATCCAGAACCGACATTACTAACGGTTACTCCAGCAACACCAACTAGAGCACGTATATTACCTTCAAAACCAGAGATAGAGTCAACCCTAACATTTGGTCTAGTTGTATAACCAGATCCTCCAGATGTTATCTGAACTTTCTCAATAGTTCCTGAAGTAATTGCTGCTTGTCCTTGTGCTTTTTGCCCAAAGACTGATCCAAGATAATCGAATGTGATTAGTGAGTTAGAAGACTCAATAACAGCAACTTCTCTATCTGAAGTCTCACCTTGAATGTCAATAAAGTCACCTGGTTCAATTGGTGGGACAACTTCAGCAGCATCAACGTCTGCTTCAGAACCAACATAGGAGAAGGCAACAAATGTTGAACCTACACGTGGAATCTCAGAGAAGATTATCCTTGAACCAACGATCTCGAAACCTACGCCTGGTTCCTGAATAACACCATTAAGTGAAACGATGATATTGTTTTCTGGACGTATGGTAGATGATTGAACACCTTCAGTTAGAGTCAAGGAGTAGAATACATTATTACGTTTTAAGTTGAATGACTGACGTAAGGAGTCAAAGTCGAATGAAATATCATCCAACTGTCTTAACTTACCTACGTAGAATCCTGTAAAGGATGCACCTAAATCTGGTGCTTCAGTAAACTGAATTTGATCAGAGAACGCTGTATATGCGTTAGTACCACCTGGAGGTTGTAGGATACCATTAATGAATATAAGCATATGACCAGCAGGATCTGGAAGATACTGCGTACCATTTTCTCTGGTTAATTTAAAGGTTGTCTGTGTACCATCAAATCCTTTAAAGGAACGTTTAACACGTGCCTTAAGATCTACCTTACCAACAACTACAGATTTATATCCATCTGGACCAATAATACCATCTTTATTATCAAAGGTTCCTTTGATACCACTTAGATATAATCTCTGATTAGTAGATACCGTCTTAACATCTTGTATTATCGCAGCTGCTGCACCAGCAGTTGTAACTTTAGTACTAATTGAAGCATAACCAACTGGGAAATTACTATTTCCATAATCACCAATTACATCTCCATTAGAGAATGTACCTTGATTTTCAACGATATAAACAAAGTTATTGTCGATATCTACCTCAGTAATAACACCCCAAGTATTAAGATCTTGAGCACCAGATACAACCTTGTAAACTCTATTACCTTGAGTAAAGACATTCAGACTACTAATAACAGAGATACCTAAACGTATATAACCAGAAGATGCGATTCTATCACCAACAGCAATATCAAGACCTGCATACTTAGAAACTTCAATATATTGTCTAGATGATGAAGGATATACAACAGTTGTTGTCTCAAATGTTCCTACTAGACCTTCAGTATCAACTGTTAATGTTCCACCTGTATTGTCAGTTATTGATGCTTCTGCTTTTAAGAAACCAGTTGGTTGTGCAGTAGCACCACTTGTATATCCCTTGAATGGAACATCATCTGTAAATGTTCCCTTAAGATCTATAACATGCATACGATCATCAATCGCACTAATCTGAGCAAGTGTTGTATTTGCTGAACCTTGAATAGTGTCAGTAATTGCCCATGTTCCAGCAGTTACTCTAACATCTACGTACTTATAGTTTGCATCTTCATAGAATCCATAAACAACACCTGTTGTACCAGGAGTACCTTGTTTCTGAACTGTCTCATTCATCGTAAATGGACCATCAGTAATAGTACCATCTATACGGAATCTCTTATAAATCTGAACAACCTTAGCAGAGTTTTCTGCAACTGCTTCAACTTCAGCATAATGATTACTCTGAAGACCATAAACAAAATCAGCATTCCTAAGTCCACCACCAACTCCAAAGATTTCAGCACGTGTGCCATATGTCGGAGTTGGTATTGTAATTCCACTTACAGTAATAATATTTGTGTAATAAGTATCAACCTTAAGTTGCTCACGAATTATATTTAAATAATGTCTAATGAGTCTAGTAATGGATGGTTTCTCATAATCTGCAGCAGCAGTAGGATCAAAGAACTTATAGTATCCAGCACTAGGAGAAGGAGATGTTAGAGTATCATCTAAGGACTGTCCTAGATAAGTTTCTACTAAATCCATAGCATAATTCTTGACATTAAATTCAGAATCAGCATAGAATACTTGTCCAGATACAGCAGTATATGGATCTAATACATTCTTAATAAGTTTAGCACCCCAAACATATAATCCATCAGTACCATTACCAGCATATGCTTGTTGTCCATTAGCATTATTAACAAATACTTGTGCTCTTAATTCACTAAAACCGAAGGAGAATGTACAAGTGATGTATGCTCTATACCAACCATTTCCGTAAGGAATCAATCCATAAGCATCACCTTGAATACCTAATTGAGGTGTGAATAAAGTACCAACAGTTCCAGTAGTTAGATTAGCATCAAATAGTATTCTCTGAACACCAGCAGTACCTTCATCTAATGCAATTTGAACACGAGCAGAAGTTGCTTCACCTGCCTTAAGGAAAGTAGAGAATGTGAATTGCTGAGTTGTAGCATCAATATCTATTGAACCTGTGTCAAATGTTTCTGTGCCACTATCAAACTTAGTGGTATCAGTATCAAATGTCTCAAATGAGTTTAGATTATAATTTCTATGAATAGTATGAGTATCATTATCTGTACTTGGGACAATCTTATCTGCAGTTGTAGTATTATCAGGTGCTCCTAAAGCATCATCTGTAAATGTGGAGAAGGTTCCTGTCCAATTGGTTGCAAATACTTCAGGATTAGTAAAGAGGTTTGCTCCCGAAAGAGTTCCAGAAACATTAGATGTAGTTAATCTAGCATTATCAAGAATTTTAACATTTGAAGGGGTATTATACCAAGTGTAAGGTAATCCAATTCCTCCAGTAGAAACTTCTGCTTGAGCATTAGAAGTCATACCAGTTAAGAAATCTTGAGATTTCCAAGTACCACCAGTAAATGCACTAACAACTAAGAACTTAGTATCTGAATTATACTCAAGAACCTTAGATGTTCCACCACTACTAGATGAAATTTGTTCACCAACTGTAAATACTCCAACAACATCTTTGATTACTATATCATATGCATGAGCAGAATCTGAGATATCTGTTGATACAGTATCATGAATAATATCATTAATAAGATCTTCTAACCAATTTGCATAATCTGTAGTCCAAGTACCAGCACCAAATTGTGTATTAATAATATTCTGAATTTCTTCTTTATAATATCCAGTATTATAAAGCATATTCTTTCCAGATTTTCTTCCTACTAATTTTGCAGGAGAAAGCATATTAACTGCAGTAGTTACAAGAGTATTCATCCTTTCTACTACAGCACTAATATTTGTAGGAGAAAGAGCATCTCTAAATGCAGTTTCATCACTATAAACTGCAGCATACTGTTCACCTGTCAATCCAGTTGAATTCTTATCATATAAAAGATTCTTAATTGCTTTGGCAGCAAAAGTCTTAATTGATTCTATAGCATATGTTGTTGCCAACAATTCAGTTTCGATATAATCAAGTTGACCAAGTGATGTGATATATTTTTCTATTGCTGAGATAGTACTATTAGTACCACCAGTTTGTAAGTCAGATATAACACCCAACATAATAAATTTCAAGTCTCTCTTACACTTATTTTGACCAGGAATTCCTCCAGGATAATTAAATGCTTGGAAGTTTATATTATTCAAACTATATGTAAATTCTGCTGTTGTTGATCCTACACATTCATCAGCAACATACTGTCTATTAAAGTATAGTCTGTCTGCTGCGATTGCGTAATCAGCATTTGTAGGAGCAATAATATCATTAACAGTAGTGATTAATGTGTCAATAGCAGTTTGAACATTAGCACAATTACCACTACCACTATTATCAGTAATACCCCAATCACCAACAATAATATCATCAGTATTTGTATAGTCTAGATCACCAGTAATTGCCTGTTTCATATAGAAACCTAGACGCTCATGAGCATATACAGACTGGAATACTTGTAGACGAATATGCAATAGAATATCATTTGTACCAAGATAGAACTTACCAACATTAACTGTGTGGAAGTTGCCACCATCTTCAATATCTTTAACAAACTCATTTAAGAGTAATGCTAAGTCTGTCTTACATTGTAAAGTACCATTTCCACTACCATCAAAGTTTCTAGGCATGTCAATAGCAAGATCTGGATATCTAGTAAGCATATCAGCAGATGCTTTATCTACAATAGGACCAGAGTTTGCTCTGATTAATTCTGCAGCATCACGGAATCTATACTGTGCATCAGCATCGATTTGATTTGTGATTATAATATCATTTGTAGCATCATGATATGAAACTGGGAAAGGAACTTCATAGAAAGTATCTACTCTACCACCAAGGAATTCATAAGGAGCAGATACCTTAGTCAAACTACCAAGATGATCTGTAGGTGTCTCTGCTTTAGCAGCAGTTAAAGTATCTTGAAGAATATTAATAAGGTTCTCAATAGTTGTTTGTACATCAGTACAATCACCAGTATTGTAATCTAATACTGTAATCCAATTAGTTGTTGCAGTATTGACCCATGTATGTACATCCTTAACTTTCTTAACTGCACCATAATCAGCACTAGAGAAAGTATGTGTAGCCTGTGGTGTATAAGAAACGGCATTTGAAGCAGCAGTTACAAATGTATGAGCATAGTCACCACCTGTGCTTATGACTGCTCTCTTAAGACATCCAGATACAGCAGAAACAAATGCATGTGTTGTTAAGTTAGTTGAAGGAATAGTATCTAAAACTTGTATATCAAATGTATTAGTTTGTACATTTGAAATAGTCATCCACTTACCGCTAATTGGGTCAGTAGCACGAGGATAAGTATGGTTTGAAGCATTACCATCATGTGCACATGTGAATGTTAATCCATCATCAGCAATCTGAACATGCTCACCATTAATGAATCCATGACCAGCAAGTGTTATTGTTAATACACCTGTTGTTGGAACATATGCAGCACCAGTAGGTGTGTAAGTGTTGTTAGCATTTTGGAAAGTATGATCAGTAGTATTACTAGATGTTCCTACATTAACTGTAATTGTTGTAGGTGTTACTGCAGTAATAGCAACAGCATCGTTGTATGCTGGATCATCAGCAGTTGCACCACTTTGACCATTTGCACGAGGATAAGAGTGATCAGATCCATTACTATCTGCAAGACAACGGAATACAAGTGAATTGTTTGCAATCTTGATGCTAGTTCCAACTGAAAGATTATGACTACCTACTGTTAAGACTAGGAGACCAGATGCAGGAGTAAATGCAGCACCAGTAACATCAAATCCTTTAATTCTGGATTGACCAACATTAACTGTAATTACACCACTTTGCTTACGAATTCCTTTTGTTGTAGCAGATTTAAAGACGTGAGTAGAAGTATCTGAAGAAACACCTACATTAACTTGGAATGTATCAGTAGTTTTATTAGAAATTACTAACCATTTACCATAGAAAGGATCTGTCTTACGAGGATATGCATGATCTGTTGTATTTCCATCCAGATTACATCTGAAGGTTAATGATCCTTCAACAATCTGTACATAATCTCCATTAGAGTATCCATGAGCAGCACTAGTAATAACCATAACACCAGTTGCAGGTGTATAAACAGCATTAGTTGCTGTAGCATGTGTATGCCCTACATGTTTAATAGGTATAGACTTACTAGCACCATAAGGATCTGTTGCACGAGGATAAGTCTTATTAGAAGATCCTCCATCCATAGTGCAATTGAATGTTAATGAATCATTAGCAAGAACAATATTAGAACCTACCTGCATACCATGTTGACCAATTGTTAAGGTCATATCACCAGTCTCAGCATCATAAGTTGCTGCAGAAGGTGTAAATTGAGCATTAGTGCCAGCAGTACCAACATTAACTGTGATGGTACCATTCTGCTGATCAGCAGCAGTAATACTAAGTTCCTTACCAGATGTACGTGTATCATGTCCAGCACGAGGATAAGACTTAATAGACTGATTATTATCCATAGTACAAGTAAAGTTCAAGGAATTATCATCAATCAATACCTTATCTGAAGTACTTAATCCATGTTGAACACCAAGAGTTAGAACTAAGTTTCCATTTGAAGGATCATAAGTTGCAGTAGTAGGTGTGAAGTTTTCATAAGCAGTAACAGTATTTCCAGTACCAGGAATGAATTTACCAACATTTACAGTAAATGTATTAGTATCATACTTAGTAATTGGTAATGCAGACTTGTATGCTGGATCTGTGGAACGAGGATATGTATGCTGAGTAGCATTATCATCAATATCACATGTGAAGGTTAATGCATTAGCATCTATAACAATTGCTGTTCCTTGCTTTCTAATACCATTTGCTATAGAACTTACAAATGTATGTGTATAATTTCCACCTGTCTGTAATACTGCTCTAGTAACACAATTAGTAGCAGCAGAAACAAAGTTATGTGTAGAAGTATCTGAAGAAATACCAACGTTAACAGTAAATGTATCTGTAGTAACGTTAGTAATAACTAGGTAATTATCATATGCAGGGTCAGCAACTCCAGTATTGTTATTTGCTCCACCAGCAGTTCCATCAGCACCACTTGCTCTTGGATAGGTTTTCTGAGTTGTGTTACCATCACTATTATAGTTACATGTAAATGTTAATGAATTTGCAGTAAGTTTAATAGCATCTCCATTTTCAAAACCATGATTCTTAATAGTTAAAGTAAGAACTCCAGTTGCAGGAACATAACCAGCAGTAGAAGGTGTATATGAATTTGTTCCTGATACGAATTCATGTGCATAAGTTCCACCCGTAACAAGAGCACCTGTTTTAGCACTAGCAAATGTATGAACATGATTTCCACCAGTTTTCATAACAGCTCTTGTAATACTATTAGCAACAGCAGATACAAATGAATGAGCATCAGTATTTGTAGAAGGAGTAGATTCTAGAACTTGAACTTCAAATGTATCTGTAGCAACGTTAGAAATAGTCAACCACTTACCACTAGCAGGGTCAGATGATCTTGGATAATCCTTCTGTGCAGCAGTACCAGATGCACCACCATATGCACAACTTAATTTAATAGCATTATCATCAATAATTACTTGCTCACCATTTGCCATTCCATGACCAGCAACAGTAATAGTCATAACACCTGTTGTTGGGTTATATGCAGCATTAGTAGGTGTCATCTTTGTATTTGCTACAAAGTTATGAGTTGTAGTATCAGATGATATACCAACGTTAACTGTAACTATACCAGTTTGTCTCTTAAGTCCATTAGCAACAGCAGATTTAAATGTATGTGCTGAAGTATCACTAGACTTACCTACTACAACTTCAAATGTATTAGTAGTAATTCCTGAAATAGGTAACCATTCAAAGTAAGATGGATCAGTTAATCTAGGATATGGGTGATCAGTAGCATTATTATCTTTTGCACAAGTGAATGTTACAGATCCTTTATCAAGTTTAACAGCATCATTTGCTTTCACGATACCATTAGTAGTAGCACTCACAAAAGCATGAGCACTAGAATTTGAAATTGGTGTCTGACCAAATGGATAGTTACCAACATTAACTTCAAACCAATTGGTACTTACATTACTAATAGTCAACCATCTATTACTAATTGGATCTGTGGAACGAGGATAAGTATGGTTTGAAGCATTACTATCCAAAGCACAAGTAAATGTTAGAGAAT
>Ga0163179_10002130_pt1 | contig 13876 bp, 15 predicted proteins | sample AtlANTMetagenome_FD_109643 | JGI IMG/M metagenome (GOLD analysis project Ga0163179, IMG submission 109643) | Marine eukaryotic phytoplankton communities from the Atlantic Ocean - Atlantic ANT 2 Metagenome | ecosystem: Environmental > Aquatic > Marine > Oceanic | place: North Atlantic Ocean...
AATAGCCTTCATAAAATTTGCAGGAATGGCTTCTGGAGGAGTTGAAAAATACCTTCAGACCATTGCCTGTTTATTACCGAAGGATGAATTTGAGATAGACTTTTTTTATACTAATGCTGCACCATTCATAAACTCTTCTTTTGTCCACCCAGACAATGACAACAGAAGAATAAAGTTAATGGAAGACAGCGGTATTAATCTCATAAAAGTAAACGTAGAAGCTAAAATAGGAGATAAAGAACCTTACGAGTGGATAAATACTGATTTTTGGGATCTTTTTGATGAATCTAAATATTGCGCGGTGCAAACAGGAAGAGGGGGATATCCAGAATACCCATTTAACTTAATTAATGATGCTAAGATAATAGACAGCATACATTCATTTAGCGGAGAAGATAAACCGAACATAGAAAAGGCTATTTTATTGTGTGAGTGGCAACTTGATAAATGGTCGAGCAGCGGAGGAAACAAAGACAAAGCAGTTGTAATTCCCGGACTTATTTCTGTACCAGAAAAAAGAAAATCAAACTTAAGGCAAAAACTAGGGATACCCGAAAATGCATTTGTATTCGGATTTCATCAAGGCAACAGAAGTGAAATATTTTCGCCCGTATCCTTAATGGCCTACTCTAAAATAGCTCACGAGGATAACTATTTTTTAATTATGGGCGGAGCGGAGAACCACAGAGACTTCGCAAATAAGATGAGCAATCCAAACGTAAGGATACTAGATCACTCTAGCTCAGTAGAAGAAATACACGACTTCCTTTCTTCAATAGATGTTTTTGCACATGCAAGATCTGACGGTGAAGTCTGTTCTGCGGCCATAATAGAGGCTCTTTACCACGAAAAGCCCGTCATATCTCACCCAGCGCTTAATATGGGGCATAAAGAGCAGATAGAAGGTTGCGGTAAAATGGTCGAATCAGTTGATCAATACGCCTCTGAAATGGTCTGCATGGAAAAAAACAGAAACTACTATAACGGCCTGTCCCTTAAAGCGGGTGAGAAATATAAATCTAAATACAGTTACGACGTAGTAAAAGATAAAATCCTTAAAGTCTATAGAGATATATAATTAAATGAACTTAGAGCAAAAAATTGATGAAATTGAAGTTAGACTAAGAGCAGAGTCTGAAATCATTGCAGAGTGGGACGGACACGAAACACTTCACTCCAAGTGCTCTGACGAAGTTAAAGTTGATGGCCTATGGATGGAATTCGGTGTTTTTACTGGCAGGTCTATAGAACAACTTTCAAGAAAATGCCCAACAAAAATTTACGGCTTCGACTCGTTTGAAGGCTTACCCGAACAATGGGATAACGATAACCCTAAAGGCTGTTATAATTTAGGCGGTGAAATTCCTCCGGGATATATAATAGGAGAGAACCATTCGATGTTTGATTCTAATATGCCCACAAATTACCTACCTTGGCCCGAAAACGTAGAGCTAGTAAAAGGGATGATTGAAGATACGCTACCGGAGTTCCTAAAATATAACCAAGAAACAGTAGCTTTTATTCACATAGACACAGACCTCTACTCATCCGCTGTTACAATTTTAAATAATTTAAAAACAAGAATTAAGAAGGGTACAATTATACTTTTCGACGAAATTAATGACTATCCTGACTATAGAGAACACGAAATTAAAGCTTTCGCAGAGTTCTTGATAGATACTGGTCTAGAATACACCCCCTTGATTCACCAAAACTTAGGGTACAGCCAAGGATGCTTTAGAATAGAATAAAAATGCACCAACAACACATAACAAGCTACCTAGACGCAGTAAAAGAAATAGCTGAAAAAGTTAATAAGGAAGACATATGCTCTTTAATCAAAGAGATAGAATCCTTAAAGCGGTTTGGCGGTAGGCTATTTATCATAGGAGTTGGAGGAAGCGCAGGAAACGCCTCACATGCTGTAAACGATTTCAGAAAAATAGTAGGCATAGAATCTTACGCCCCAACAGACAATGTTTCGGAACTTACAGCAAGAGCGAATGACGAAGGTTGGGACACAACCATATGGAAGTGGCTCGAAGTATCTAAACTGGGTCAGAACGATTCTATCCTAGTGTTTTCTGTAGGTGGAGGCTCAGATCATACATCTTACAACTTAGTTAAGGCTATGGAATACGCTAAATCCAAAGGTAGCAAAATTCTCTCTATCGTAAGCAGAGATGGAGGCAAATCAAAAGAGCTTTCAGATTGCTGTATTTTAATACCAGTAATAGATCAAGAATCAATAACTCCCCACGCCGAAGAATGGCAGGGGATAATTTGGCATATGGTAGTAAGTTATTTTATGAGCGTAAAAGATGACAGATTTACAAATTAAAATATTTGCTGACGGCGCAGACATATCAGAAATGATAAAGTGCCATCAAGAAGGCATCGTATCTGGCTTTACAAGTAACCCCACACTTATGAGGCAAGCTGGAGTCAAATCTTACGAAGGGTTTGCGAAAGAAGCTCTAGAGGCAATACCTGATGCCCCTATTTCATTCGAGGTATTTTCTGACGACTTTCCAGATATGCGTAGACAGGCATTAAAGTTAAACGCTATGGGAGAAAATGTTTACGTTAAGATTCCAATAACGAACACGAAGAGCGAATCAAGTATCCCCTTAATTAAAGAGCTTGCCGAAGAAGGCGTTAAGGTGAATGTGACAGCCATAATGACTAGCGATCAAGTTGTCGATCTCTGCGATAAAGGGCTTTCAGCCAAAGTTCCAAATATTGTTTCTGTTTTTGCAGGTAGAATTTCTGACACTGGCAGGAATGCTAATGACACTATGCGTAAAGCGGTTCTAGAAGCTTCATATTATAAAATTAAAGACTCAACGGAGATATTATGGGCAAGTACAAGACAAGCTTACGACATAATTAATGCTCAATCATGCGGTTGTGATATTATTACCGTTCCCACATCGATACTTAAAAAATTATGTTTATTCGGGAAAGACTTAAATGAGTATTCGCTAGAAACAGTAAAAATGTTCTATAAAGATGCAACTGAGGCTGGCTATGAATTATGATCGTAACCCGATCACCATTTAGGATAACGCTTGGCGGCGGAGGAACAGATCTCCCATCGTTCTATGAAAAACATGGGGGATTTGTTGTTTCTATGGCAATAAATAAATATATTTCCATCACACTAAAGAAAAATATCTTAGAGGACCATATAAGACTTCAATACTTAAAAACTGAAATAGTAAACTCGCCAGAAGAATTGGTACATGAAAGAGCCAGAGAAGCCCTTATCCTTCATGGTATTAAAAAAGGCATCGAGATATCCAGCATAGCAGATCTTCCAGCACAAGGAGGCCTAGGCTCTTCAGGCAGCTACCTAGTTGCGCTTCTAACTGCAATAAGAAACCATAAAAGGCTCTCCTCTGACCCTGAAACAGTCGCTGAAGAAGCCTGTGACATTGAAATAAATAAACTTCAAGAACCCGTAGGCAAACAAGACCAATACATATCAGCTTTTGGAGGCCTCAAGAGTTTAGACATATCGAAAAATGGAGATGTGAAAGTAGAAAGCTTAGGTCTATCAGAGAATGACATAAGAGACTTACTCTCTCCAATCCATGTTTATTATACTGGAGTGCTTAGATCTGCATCCGAAATCCTAAAAGAGCAATCCAAATGCAGCCAGAAAGTAGAAGATAGTTTAATTCGCATAAAAGAAATAGGCCACTCAATTAAGAAGGCTATCCAAACAAGAGACTTCGACAAGTTTGGACTGTTAATGGATGAGCACTGGAAGTTCAAAAAATCCTTATCATCTAAAGTTACATTATCTGATATGGAGTTGCTATACGAACACGTTAAAAAAGAGTACGGTGTTTTGGGCGGTAAAATAATTGGTGCGGGTGGAGGAGGATTTATAATGTTGTACGCCCCTCAAAAAGGACGAGAGCTTCAAGAATTTATGACCTCCAAGAGTATGCCTAGATTGAATTGCGATTTAGACTATCTCGGCAACAGAACGATAGCGAATTTTGGCTAACATGATTGTATCTAAATGCTCAACTAGAATTTCACTTGCAGGAGGGTCTACTGACCTTCAACCGTTTCTAGATAAATATGACTATGGCAAGGTCATAAGTTTTCCTTGCGATATTTTCAGCTACATAACCTTGTTTCAAGATAAGTATGGGTACAATAAACAAAAAAGATATATTGTAAATTATACTAAAAGAGAGGAGGTGGACGAGTTAAAGGATATTAAAAATGACATAGCTAGAGTAGTTCTAGAATATTTTAATTGTAAACATATTACTCTGAGTTTTCATTCAGACGTTTTTTCTGCTGGCTCCGGATTGGCCTCATCTACAGCATATTTGATCGCATGTATAAAGAGTGTTTCCCTCCACATGGGTAAGCTTCTTTCTCATTATGAAATATGTGATCTAGCTTTAGAACTAGAAAGAAAGTTTAACCCATTAACCGGATATCAAGATGTGTACGGTTGTGGATTGGATGGTTTTAAAATGATGACCTTCCATAAAGATGGATTAGAAGACGTACATCAGTATAATATACATTTTTTAAATTCATTTGATATCTACTTAAGGCCAACGGGCATAACTAGAAATTCTACTGAAATTTTATCATCTGTAGACGTTGATAAATCAAAAGAGCAAATTCAACTAGTTGACGATTTGAGCAGGTCAATAGAAAGAGTTAATACAGGTAGGTTTCTTACTATAATAAATCGCTCTTGGTATATTAAAAAGCTAACCTCGCCCCTTATAACTGAAAATGAAAAAATACAAACCATAGATGAAGAATTGGCTAATGATGATGATGTATTAGCCCATAAATTGTGCGGAGCAGGAAACGGAGGGTTTTTCTTACTGTTTAAAAACAAAGAATCTAAACAAAACCCTTTAGATATAAAAATAAAACCATTTGAAAGCCCACTGTCTTATAAAGAATTATGAAATACTGTTTTGATATAGATGGAACAATCTGCTCGACAGATGATTCACGCGATTACACAAAGGCTTCCCCATATCAAGATATGATAGATGAGGTTAATTCTCTTTATGAGAAAGGGAATGAAATTACCATGTTCACCGCCAGAGGCTCTTCTTCGGGGATTGATTGGCATAAGTTAACGGTCTCCCAACTAGAAAATTGGGGAGTGAAATATCATAAATTAATAGACCAAGGTAAACCTTCTTGGGACTTGTTTATAGATGATAAAGCCCTCAATGCAGAAGACTTTAGGAAAAAACTTAATAAGAAGGTTGGATTTGTGGCAAGCTGCTGGGATCTACTTCACGCTGGACATTGCCTATTTTTAAAAGATGCAAAATCTCAATGCGATCATTTAATTGCGGGACTTCAGACCGACCCCACTATTGACAGGCCTGAGAAAAATAAACCTATCCTGTCATTTGAAGAAAGAAAAATTTTAATAGAGTCAAATAGGTACGTAGATGAAATAATGGTTTACGAGACTGAGAAAGACCTACAAAAAGCCCTAGAGAATATACGCCCAGATGTCAGAATTCTTGGTAATGATTACTACCAAGTAGACACAGGAGGGCCAGCTTACTTTACCGGAATGGGAACCGAAAAAGAAATATACTACCACGACAGAAAATCTCACGGTTGGTCATCAAGCGGCCTAAGAAAGAGGATATTTGAAGCAGAACTTAATAAATCTTGAACATATTCATACATTCTGAAACTGACGAGCTTAGAAAATCTTTTGTAGATTTTAAGCATAAAGTTTTCTCTACTAGTTGTGAGGGGTGGTCTAATATAAAATATGATCTATGCTATATAGAAGAATGCGGAAGGTTTGAACCGAGACTTCTTTCAATGTCTTGTTTTTCGAATGCTGTAGTTTTTTACAAAACTCATGACTCTGTAGTTAGCCAAAACGAAAACTACATGCATGAAAACGGGCATTTAATTTTTACTTCTAACTGTGATAGCCATAAACAAAAAAAGTTTAACTGGCTTAACTGGTACTCTAAGGTTTTTGATGTAAATAAAAACAGCGAGCTATGTGAAGTAGACTCAATAGACAATTGCTCCTTAGAAGAAGTGATCAATTCAAAATTTTTAATTATAAAATCGCCCCCAACAAGCGTTTCTAAAATTTTGTTCCAAGCTGCGGCTGCAAAGACTTTTATAATATGTAAATCTCCCAAAGACGAAGATGTATTCAAGTCTGCGTTTGAGAATAACGAACATATAACTTATTTTAATAATGAAAAAGAAAAAGACCTAAGATACAAGGTTAACTCGTTAAGCGACGAAGACTATAGAGATATAACCTCAAGGGCGCTTGAGAAAGTCAAAAAGTTTCATACGCCATCAGAACGATGCAAAGAGATAATTAAAATATACAAGAAAAAGGTCAAAAAAAGATCTAATAATTGACACACATTTAAAACCAAATTAACATAAACAGATGAAATCATTAGTTACTGGAGGAGGAGGCTTCATAGGGTCACATATCGTAGACAAGCTCATAGAAAAAGGCCACGAAGTAATTTGCGTAGATGACGAGTCAGCGGAGTCAAATGACGAATTTTTCTATAATGAAAAAGCTAAAAGCTTAGTTGCGGATATTACCGACCAACAGAAAATTGATGAAATTTTTAAGACCGAAAAACCTGATTACGTTTTTCACTGCGCGGCAGAATCAAGAATTCAGCCAACCTTAGAGAGACCCCAAAGAGCTTGCATGGTTAATTTCGTTGGTACTTGCAACTTACTGCAAGCCTCCAGAATGAACGGAGTTAAAAGATTAATGTATTCTTCAACTTCTTCTGGCTACGGCTTAATTAACGAGCCCCCGTTGGTAGAAGATATGCCGCGAGATTGCCTCAACCCATATTCTGTCACTAAAGTTGCAGCAGAAGATCTTTGTAAAATGTATTCTTCTCTCTGGGATTTGGAGACCGTCACCTTTAGATACTTTAATGTTTACGGTGAAAGACAGCCAGTCAAAGGTCAATACGCCCCAGTAGTCGGAATATTCCAACGCCAAGTCAAAGATGGCCAATCGATGACCATTGTGGGAAGCGGAGAACAAAGAAGAGACTTCACTCATGTTCAAGATGTTGTTCAAGCGAACATGCTTGCTATGGAATCAGAGAATAAAGAAGTGATCGGAGAAGTGTTCAATGTCGGAACTGGTAAAAACCATTCAGTCTTAGAGGTCAGCAAACTTATCGGAGAAGAAGCCATCCACATTGCAGAGAGGCCCGGAGAAGCAGATAGCACACTTGCCGACATCTCAAAAATCAAATCCATGCTTGGCTATGAGCCAACAATTGAATTAGAGGACTGGATCGCCTCGAAAAAATAATGACAAAAGATTCTAAAATATATGTTGCTGGCCATAATGGAATGGTTGGCCGTGGGATATGTAATTCTTTAGCTGAAAGAGGTTACAATAATATTGTTACCGCAAGCTCAACTATCGTTGACTTGACTATCCAAAAAGAAGTCAATGAATTTTTTCAGGACCATGAAGGTTTTGATGTAGTTATTGATTGCGCTGCAAAGGTTGGAGGCATACACGCTAATAATACTTACAGGGCCGACTTCATATATAGAAATCTACAAATTCAAAATAATTTAATTCACACATCTCACCTTTGGGATGTCGAAAAACTCCTTTTTCTTGGTAGCTCATGTATTTACCCTAAATTCGCAGAGCAACCGATAAAAGAAGAGTACTTACTTACCTCTCCACTAGAGTATACCAACGAGCCATATGCTATAGCTAAAATAGCTGGCATAAAAATGTGCGAGAGTTACCACAAACAATACGGAAGAGACTATCTATCTGTTATGCCATGTAATCAATATGGCCCATATGATAATTTTCATCCCGAAAACTCTCACGTATTGCCAGCCTTATTGAGAAGGTTTCACGAAGCGAAAGTTAACAATGACCCAGTTGTTCAAGTCTGGGGTACAGGCAAAGCTAAAAGGGAATTTATGCATGTTGACGACCTAGCTGACGCATGTGTATTTCTTCTAGAAAAAGCTAACATAGCGTCTATATATGATGAAAAAATTTCCCATATAAATATAGGCAGCGGTGTTGAGCATTCTATAGAAGAATTAGTTTGCACTATAAAATCAACAGTAGGCTATAAAGGCGAAATAGTTTTTGACCTATCTAAACCAGATGGAACCCTGAGAAAACTAATGTCTTCCACTAGAATAAGAAATTTAGGGTGGGAACCAAAAATAAATCTAATCGATGGATTAAAATCAACCTATGAATGGTATTTAGATTCAGAACAACAAGGCACTTTAAGAGAGATATGAACAAAAAAGTTTTAGTCACAGGAATACTTGGTCAAGACGGTGCTAATATGTGCGAGTACCTTCTTAAAGAGATTGGGGATGTTAAGGTTTTTGGAATGATCCGTAGATCATCAAACCCTAATTTTTCAAATTGTTCGGAATTTATAGACCATCCTGATTTTCAATTAGTTTACGGTGATTTAGTAGACGAATTTAGCATCGCCAAATTAGTGCAAGAGATACAGCCAGATTACTTCATTAATTTTGCTGCGAATTCTTTTGTAGGGTGCAGTTGGGATATGCCCATGCAAGTATTTGATACCAATGCTGTTGGGGTAATGAGATGCTTAGAAGCTGTAAGGACTTACCAACCTAAATGTAAGTTTTACAGTGCTGGATCTAGTGAAGAGTTTGGTGACGTTGACTATTCTCCACAAGATATGAAGCACCCCTTAAAGCCAAGAAGTCCATATGGCGCTTCTAAATGCGCTGCAAGACATTTGGTTAAAGTCTATAGAGAGTCCTATGATCTATACGCTGTTCATGGAACTTTGTTCAATCATGAAGGGACTAAAAGAGGTGAAGAGTTTGTAACTAGGAAAATCACTAAAGGTGTTTCTAGAATAAAAAAGCAAATAGAAGCAAATGGACACATAGATCCAATAGAACTTGGCAATATTTACGCCAAAAGAGACTGGAGCGACAGTGAAGATTTTATAAAAGCCGTATGGCTTATGCTGAACCAAGAAACACCTAAAGATTACTTGCTTGCAAGCGGGGAAACTCATACAATCAAAGAGTTCGTAAGCATAGCTTTTCAGATAGCGGGAATAAGTGGTAACTGGTCAAAAGGAGAAGACGACCCACTTACTGAAAAGTTCTACCTCAACTCCCAAGTTGGGGAAGTGTTAGTGCAAATAAGCGAAAAATACTACAGGCCAGCAGAGGTAGACCTGCTTTTAGGAGATGCAAAAGAAATTAAAGAAGAGCTCGGATGGACCCCAGAAGTATCGTTTAGACAACTTGTTGCAAAAATGGTTAAGTGGGACATTGAACAAGCGTGATCAGTATCTATACATGCTGCACAAGTTCTTGGATAAAGAGGCGGAAGTAAATTACCCCAAACAGTTCAAAATAGCCAAGGGTCTGGTTGAGGAATACGGCTTTTACTTCTTTATAATAGTAGATTGTCACTTTAAACCTTTTTGTTTATCGTACTTCCTTACTGAAGAAGGTAAGTCTATCCTAGTTAAAAGATTTAAGTATATTGCTCTTGACTTAAACAGGTCTAAAAAGACTACAGTGGGAGATTCTAAGGTGGGCAAGGACAAAAAAATTAAAAATACAAAACGTAAATTCCTTAATTTTAAAAAGTACTAAATCATGCCAAGAAAAAAGAAAGCAACAGCGGAAGAGGTGGAAGGCTCATCGATAAATCAACTAGGAGACTTGCTAAATCAGTATTCAGACGACCATTACAACTTCAAAGAAGACGTATACTATAAAGTAAGCACCGGAAGCCTAATTTTAGACATTAGAACCGGAGGAGGGATTATGCCCGGACTCCATAGATTTTGCGGAATCAACGAAGGAGGTAAAACTTCCGAAGCTTTAGAAGTCATGAAGAACATGCTTACTAAAGTTGAAAACGCAAAAGCAGTCTACGTTAAATCTGAAGGCAGACTAGATCCAGAAATGGAGAAAAGAACTGGGATAAAGTTTGTTAAAAATGCCGAGGAATGGAAAACTGGAACATGTTTTGTTCTTGAATGCAATGTGTATGAAACAGTTTTTAAAATCATAAAAGCTCTTATATCTGATAATCCAGAAAATATAAGGTATGGGATTATAATTGATAGCGTAGACAGCTTGATACCAAAAGGAGACTTAGAAAAAGACCTAGACGAAGCTACTAAAGTCGCAGGAGGAGCACTACTAGCATCTAAAATCATGCAAAGAATATCGCTAGACATGTGTAAAGGTGGTCATATTATGATTTTAATAAGTCAAGTAAGGTCAGATATTCAGCTAGACCCTTATGCTAAAAAAACGTTTAAAAACACTAGTGCAACCGGAGGTAACGCACTAATGCACTACGCTAACTTTATTTTTGAGTTTGAGGGTCGGTACAACAAGGACTTGATCCTTGAAAAACCAAATGAAAGATACGACCCAATAAAAAATAAGATACTGGGTCACGAAGCAAAAATCACAGTCAAAAAAGCTCCTAATGAAAAAACCAACACGATTATAACATATCCAGTTATGTACGGTAGAGTAGGCGGCAACAGCGTATGGAGAGAAAGAGAGATTAGAGACTTGATGTTCGAGAACGGCCTCTTAACCAAGTCTGGAGCTTGGGTAACTGTAAGTCCAGAGGTTATCGAGCAAATGACTCAAGAAGGCATTGAAATGCCTGAAAAATTCCAAGGCAGAGATTCTATCTTAGATTTCATGGAAAAAAATGAAGGTTTCGTTGATTATTGGTACGACAAATTTAAAGAGGTTTATGTCGCATGATGCTAAGACTGTACAGTGTCACTGGCAGACTTATCTCGAAAAATGTAAATAAGTATAAAATAAAATGGGAGAAACCTTCTAGGTCAAAGCTGCAATTCAGTGTTAAGCAATTTCTTAAGAAGTACTGGAAATATCAGGTATGCTTTGAAGAATTCCCTGTTTATGGAACTAAAATGTCCGTAGACTTAATAAATTTTACAAAAAAAATAGCAATAGAAGTAAATGGGCCACAGCATAAGGAGTTTAATAAATTCTTCCACAATAACTCAAAAGCGAATTATTTAAATTCAATCAGAAGAGACTGGGAAAAGACAGAGTGGCTCGAAAAAAATGGATTTACCTTGATTGAAATAGAGCATGATGAAGTTAAAAATTTATCTTTAGAGTTTATTGAAAAAAAATTCGGTGTGTCAATCAACTGATTAGTGTAAATAATAACGTGGAAAAAAATTTTAAATTTCCTCCTCAAATACTAGAAAACATAAATGAATGTTCCAACGGGGGGTACGTTCTCTTTAACTTTGACGACCAAGGTCGCCCAAAAGTTTTCTCTAATGCCGACACTCCAATGTGTGCGATGGCTTTGCAAATGTATATATCAAATTGGAGTAAAACTCTAGAAACCTACAATCTTGAAGCATCGGTAGAAGAGATGATCAATGAAGATCCTCCCGATGACGGACAAGAAGAGGTTTAGCTTGACCATCAATCCCACCAGAGTTATCTTCGTTGTTTACGAAGAAATACAATGGAAATATATTCGATACAGACAGAGAAGAGGGTTCTAGGAGGCATAATAAATCATCAAGAAGTTTTTCCAGATTTAGATATATTTTTAACTCCAGAACATTTTTTTAATGAAGTTCATAGTACAATTTATATGGTCATCAAGTCGTGCTTAAGTGAAGGCGACAAGATAGACAAAATTGTACTGGCAAATAAAATTAAAGATATCGGCGTTTCGTTTAAGGACGACATAGATATTTTTGATTATATCGAAGATCTTTCTTTTACTCAGGTAACAGAGAAGGGTACTATCGAAAACGCTGAAACGCTTCATCAAATAAGAATGCGGCGAGATCTGAAGCAGGTTCTTAAAGGGTGCATAAATGACCTAGAGACACCGAAGGAAAGAACGTTCGACGACATAGTTTCCACTCTTGATGGAAGCTTGAATTCAGAGATATCTAAATATGGCTTTGATAATGAGCCAGAAGATCTTTTTGATGATCTAGAAGAAGTCACAGAAACCTCCGGTAATGACCCAGATGAAGATACTGGCTTCCTTACACCATACTCTGAATTTAATCGCTTATACGGCGGTTTGAGGCCCGGAAACCTATATGCTATAGCTGCTCGCCCCGGTCAAGGAAAGACGACTTTTTTAAGTTATCTTGGGCTACATACTCATATATCTAACCCATCAAAACCTAAAGTTCTTTACCTCGACACGGAGATGTCAAAAAAAGAACTACAGATGAGAATCTTAGCTAGTCTCTCTGGAGTACCCGTTTGGCATATTGAAACTGGTAATTGGCGGAAAGACCCAATGAAAGTAAAAAGCATAAGGGAAACTTGGCCAAAGATTAAAGATTTCTCAATGGACCACTATAGGGTAGGAGACAAAACTGTAGAGCAGATCATATCTTTCATCCGTAGGTGGTATTACAAAAACGTTAAAAGAGGTGAGCCAGCATTAGTAATTTATGATTATTTAAAACTCACCGGAGAAAGCATTACTAAAAACTGGGCAGAGTACCAAGCTATTGGCGAAAAAGTAAGTAAGCTAAAAAAAATATCAGAAGAACTTAACTGTGTTGTTTTTACAGCAGTTCAACTAAATAGAACAGGGGAAAACAGCAGGTCTGGCTCAGTAGATGACTCTTCAGCAATAGCTCAATCAGATAGGTTGCAGTGGTTCGCCTCTTTCGTAGCCATCTTCAGAAGGAAATGGCCAGAAGAGATAGCGGCAGATAACGTTTACCACCCAAATGGCCAGCTTGCTATTGATTTTGGTACTCATAAATTAATACCGTTAAAAACAAGGTTCCAAGGAAAAGACGCTGCTGGGCATCACGACCTTTTACTCAGGAACATAAACGGCAATCAAAGATGGGTTTCCAACTTCTTAAACTTCTCCGTAGATAACTTTACAGTCAGAGAACATGGATCTCTCGAAAACATAATCGAGCATGAAAACGCACAACACGAAATAGATGATCAAGCCGAAAATGACGGTCAGCTTGAAATCTAATGGAAAATCTAAGGGAAATATTAGAATCTTTGGGGTATACCTTGTTCGACTTTGGCAAGGAGTACAGGGCTAGACCTCTGTATAGAAGCTCAGATAATAATACTGTTCTTAAAATCAACAAGAACACTGGCTGGTATACAGATTTCAAACTAAGAACAAGTGGCCCATTAGAAGAGTTGGTACAGCTAACTCTCGGACTTAAAAATCCAGAAGAAGGCAAAAGCTACCTAAAAGGTAAGCTTGTCTTCAACAAGACAAAAAGAATCAAGCCAAAAGTAAAGACCTTAAAAGTATTCGACTCTGAAACTTTAAATTTACTTGAACAAGATTCCGCTTATTGGATAGGCAGAGGTGTAGATGAAGAAATTCTTAGCTTGTTTGGAGGTGGCGTAGCTAAAAATGGAAGAATGAAAGATAGATATGTATTTCCTATTTTTAGTTCAAGGCAAAAGCTTATAGGTCTTTCTGGTAGGTCAATATTGGGATCGAAAGACAAAAGACCCAAGTGGAAACACATGGGCAACAAATCAGAATGGAGATATCCGTTTCAATGTAATCTAGGGGTAGTCAGACAAAAGCGCGAGATTATTCTAGTAGAAAGCATCGGTGATATGTTGTCTCTTTGGCAAAATGGTGTTAAAAATGTAATGGTAATATTCGGTCTAGACATAAGTGTCCCACAGCTTAATACGCTGATAAGGCTAGACCCGCAAAGAATAATAATTTCCTTAAATAATGACAGTTCTAACAATAGCGCAGGTAATCAAGCAGCCGATAAGCTTAATTCGAAACTCAAAAAATATT
>Ga0163179_10002131_pt1 | contig 13875 bp, 11 predicted proteins | sample AtlANTMetagenome_FD_109643 | JGI IMG/M metagenome (GOLD analysis project Ga0163179, IMG submission 109643) | Marine eukaryotic phytoplankton communities from the Atlantic Ocean - Atlantic ANT 2 Metagenome | ecosystem: Environmental > Aquatic > Marine > Oceanic | place: North Atlantic Ocean...
CAACGGGAACAGGTGTGCTATATGGGAAAAGAAAATTATTAAATGATATGCCTCCATATATGGGTGGTGGAGAAATGATTGAAAGTGTAAGTTTACAAAATAGTAGTTGGAATGATTTACCGCATAAATTTGAAGCTGGAACACCAAACATAGCTGGTTTTATTGGTTTAGGGGCGGCGTTTTCATACATAGAAAATGTTGGATTAGATAAAATAAAATCCATAGAATCGGGCTTATCAAACGAGCTTTATCTTGAGCTTAGTAAGATTAAAAATATTGTTTTTTATGGGCCCAAGAGCGATATACCTATATTCACATTTAATATTAAGGGTATTCATAGTTACGATATTGGCTCTTTATTAAGTGAGCAAGGAGTATGTATTAGAACGGGTCATTTGTGCGCACAACCAGCAACAAGGTTTTTTCAAACAAATGGTTTTATTAGGGCGTCGCTTTCATTTTATAATACTTCAAGAGAAATCTCTATTTTTGTTGAAGGCTTGAATAGGGCCATTAAAATGTTATCAAAATGATTTTGCATGAGCGCGAAAAAAATATAATTTCTGATTTTAATTTTTTGGAAAATTGGGACCAAAAATATGAGTATCTCATTGATTTAGGAAAAGAGCTTCCTAAAGCTGGCCTTGAATTAAAGTCAACTGAGAACCTAATAAAGGGCTGCCAGTCTAATGTTTGGCTGTCCTCATATATAAAAAACAATAAGGTCTATTTTATAGCAGATAGTGATGCTTTGATAACTCGAGGTTTAATTGCCTTATTATTAAAAGTTTTCTCAAATGCTAAGCCAAAAGAAATTGCTTTATTTGATTTAAAGTTAATTTCTAAAGTTGGTTTGGATAAACACTTATCTATGACTCGCTCTAATGGATTAGTGAAAATGATTGAAAAAATTAAAGAAATATCATTAAATTATTTAAAAAAACAAGTATGACTAAACAAAAATTAGGTGACGAAATTATTACCGTTCTAGATAATATATTTGACCCTGAAATACCTGTAAGTATTTATGAGTTGGGATTAATATATGATGTTAAAATAAGTGAAAAGAATGATGTTAAAGTAATTATGACACTAACATCTCCTTCTTGCCCTGTTGCAGAAAGTATGCCAGAAGAAATAAAAGAAGCTGTGCAAAAAATTAAAAACGTAAAATCTGTTGAAGTCGAAGTAACATTTGAGCCTCCTTGGGATAAAAGCATGATGTCTGAAGAGGCTAAATTAGAGTTAGGTTTCCTATAAATAAGTCAAAATGATACGAAATAGAGTAACTGAATCGGGAGTTGTCGCGTTAGACCTTATAGACTTTTGTGATATGAGTCCCCGTAAATCCATTGATCTAGTTGAGTGGCTAAAAGATGGTTTAATAATTAAAGAAAAAGAGTTTAGAGAGCAATTAAAGTCTCTTGATGTTAATATATTCAAAGGTTTTGCTGTAAATGTTTTTTGCTCATCTAGCGCAATTATACCCACGTGGGCCTATATGTTAATTCAAGCAAAATTAGAGAACATAGCTTCAGATATTTTCTTTGGTGACTCTAGTGCTTTTGAGTTATATCTTTTTCAAAAAAAAATTCAATTCATTAATGTTGAGGAATATAAAAATAAACGTGTGTTCATTAAGGCTTGTAAAAATAAAAACTTACCCATAGGTGCTTTTTCCATAATTTGCAAAAAATTAATTCCTCATGTAAAAAGTTTATTTTATGGAGAACCCTGCTCTAGCGTGCCTTTAATAAAAAATTAATTAAATTTGAAACTAAAATTAAAACAAATCACCATGAAAAAAATATTATTAAGTATTATTTTATTTGCCTTATGTGTCCCAAAAGTAAAAGCTGATGAGGGAATGTGGCTGCCTATATTTATTGAAAGACTACAAAATGTAGATTTAGAAAAAATGGGCCTAAAACTTTCTCCTGAAGAGATTTATAGTGTAAATAACTCCAGCTTAAAAGATGCCATCGTTAGCTTTAATGGATATTGTACTGGAGAGGTTATTTCAAAAAACGGATTACTACTAACAAATCATCACTGCGGTTTTGATGCTATACAAAACCATAGTACCGTAGAAAATGATTTATTAGAAAACGGGTTTTGGGCTCAAAATATGAGTGAGGAATTAAGTAACCCTGGTTTTTATGTTGATTTTTTAGTTAAAATAGAAGATGTAACAAGCTCTATAATTGATGAAACTGTTATTGGGGCTAGTGATTTGAATTCAAGAAATGAGGCTATTCGTAATAATATAACCAAAATTAAAACATCACAAGATTTATCTGGAACAGAATGGGTCGAGGTGAAATCTTTTTTTGGAGGAAATGAATATTATTTATTTATTTATGAAAGGTTTAATGATGTAAGAATGGTTGGCGCCCCGCCATCTTCAATCGGTAAATATGGTGGTGATACAGATAATTGGATGTGGCCTAGACATACGGGGGACTTTGCTTTATTTAGAGTTTATATGTCTCCAGACGGTAGTGGTTCAGAATACAGCGAAGAAAATATACCACTAAAACCAAAACACCACTTACCAATATCTTTAAATGGTGTAGAAAAGGAGGATTTTACAATGGTTTTTGGTTATCCAGGTGGCACTCAAAGATACCTGTCTTCTTTCGGTGTAAAGCAGGCTTTGGAAAAGTATAACCCTACTTTTGTTGAAATAAGAACTGACGTTTTAGATGTATTAAACAAATATATGAGTGAAGACGCTGAAATTAAAATAAAATATGCGTCAAAAAAAGCCAGAGTTTCTAATTATTGGAAATATTTTATTGGCCAATCAAAAGGTCTAAAGGCGCTAGATGTATATGGTAAAAAAGTTCGACAAGAACAGGCTTTTACAGACTATGTTAACTCTACTGAAAAAAATATGGAGCTTTATGGTAATGTTTTATCTGATATGGAAAGTGCATACAAAATGCTAGACGAAATTGTTATTCCTCAAGTTGCTATATTTGAAGGGGGTTGGCGAGCAGCAGATGCAATTAGCTTTTCTAGGAGTGCGGACCCCTTGGTAAAGGCCCTAGAAAGTGAAGATGAGGAGGCTATTGAGTCAGCTATCGTTAGTTTAAGGGAAAAGGCAAATGAGTTTTTTAAAGAATATGATCAAGAGGTAGACCAAAAGCTTTTTGCTGCAGGAATGTCAGCATACTATTCTATCTCCCCTAAAGAGTATGTACCTGAAGTAATAAGTGGCGCTATGGAAAAATATAAATGTTCTCCTAAGTGGGCTAAAAAAACATATAAAAAATCTATTTTCGTTAACAAGGAAAGGTTAATGTCTTTTTTAGAAAGTCCATCAGTAAAAAAAATAAAAAACGACCCTATTTACAAGGTACAAAGTGGTATTCTTGATTTTTATTTTAATGTACTATCGCCTATTAATAATGAGGCTGAAAGTAAATTAATGAATGCAGAAAGGTTGTTAATTAAAGCTTTAAGAGAGATGTATCCTGATAGTGATTTTTACTCTGATGCTAACTTTACAATGCGAATGACTTATGGGACCGTAAATAGCTACATCGCGGCAGACGCGGTAACCTATGATTACTACACTACTCTTGAGGGAGTTATGGCAAAAATGGATAACACAAACCCTGAGTTTGTGGTACCTGAAATGCTGGTTTCATTATATGAATCAAAGGATTATGGAAATTATGCAAATGAAGATGGGGAATTACCCGTTTGCTTTATCTCTAATAATGATATAACTGGGGGTAATTCTGGCTCGCCAGTTTTAAATGGTTATGGACACTTAGTTGGGTGCGCTTTTGATGGAAATTGGGAGGCTATGAGTGGTGATATTGCGTTTGAACCAGAGCTTCAAAGATGTATTTCTGTCGACGCAAGATATATTTTATTTATCATAGATAAATTTGCGGGCGCAACACATATTATTGATGAGTTAACTTTAATTGACTCTAGTTGGTATGAGGAACAGGAAATTGCGCAAGCTCTAGAAAATGAAATGATTGATAGCTTGGTTAATGACGATAATGAAAAAAAAGAAGCACTGATTGATGAAAACATGAGTTTCCAAGATGCTTTTTTGATGCACTGGAGAAATGGTGATAAATCTTTTACTTGGAATAATGTGATATACACAACCGAAAGAGAAGACAAAAGGACCATACAAGAGGCGCGATAAGTTTTAAATATATTATGTTAGATTTTGTTATACTAACTGAAGATAGGTATGAAAAACCGAAGAAGATAGATTGGTATATTAAAAACATTTTAGAAGAAGATGGTATTCTTTTAAATGCAATAACCCGTTTAGGTTTTTCGGTTAAAAGAGTTAGTTGGTCATCTAAAACATTCAATTGGTCAAGCGTTAAATATGTGGTTTTTAGAACCACATGGGATTACTTTGAAAGATTAAATGAGTTTAAAGAGTGGCTAAAAAGAACTTCTGGTAAAACAGAATTCATAAACCCATACTCTCAAGTTTTATGGAATTTAGATAAGTCTTATTTAAAGTATTTTGAAAATCTGGGCATAAAAATCGTGCCATCAATTTTTGTTAATAAAGCTAGTTGTTTACAAGAATTAATAAAAAAGAAAGCGTGGGAAAACATTGTGATAAAACCAACTATTTCTGCTGCAGCTTGGAACACGCATTTAGTTCTAAAAAAGAGTATAACTGATTTTGAATCTACATTTCAAGTTTTACAAAAAAATCATAGTTTGATAATTCAGGAGTTTCAAAAAAATATTTTATCATTCGGAGAGGTTTCGTTAGTTATTATTGGTGGAAAACATACTCACGCAGTAATTAAACGGGTAAAAGAAGGTGATTATCGCGTGCAAGATGATTACGGTGGCTCTGTAGATAGATATAACGCATCAAATGAAATGGTAGATTTTGCGGAGTTAATTATTTCAAAGTGTGACCCAACCCCTTTTTATGCTAGAGTGGATATAATAATTGATAATAATAATGAACTAGCCCTTTCAGAATTAGAGCTTATAGAACCCGAGTTATGGTTTAGGTTTTGCCCTAAATCTGCTCATTTATTGGCAAAAGAAATAACAAAAAATTATTAATACGCCCTTTTATTTTTTCCCTCTATATAATAAACAAATGCTTTATTGACAAACTTTGCCCCCCCATTTGTTGGGTAATTTCCAGTAAAATACCAATCTCCCATGTGGTTAGGACACGAAATGTGTAAGTCTTCTATGGTTTGAAACACTATTTGTAACTCACACTCTAATTCCTTGGGTTTTAATAATCGAGCAACCTCTTCTGATATTTCTTCCGCAGAAAAAAGTTGATATATTTTTTGCACATGATTAATAACCTTTTCTTTCTTTGTTTTTATGGCAAGTTTACATAATTGGTATACCTCTTCTTTAATTTTTTTTCCATCCTTTTTCTTTTCTAATAAGGATATAGCCGCCTTAAAAGCAATTAGTTTTCCAAGTTTTGCCATATCTATCCCATAACAATCTGGATATCTAATTTGAGGGGCGGATGAAACTATAACTATTTTTTTAGGCCTTAATCTTGCTAAGATTTTTAAAATACTTTTCTTTAGTGTTGTGCCCCTAACAATACTATCATCTAAAACAATTAGGTTATCTGTTTTTTTAACTACTCCATGAGTTATGTCATATACGTGACCTACTAAACCATCTCTATTTTTATCATCAGTGATAAAGGTTCTTAATTTAGCGTCTTTTATTGCTATTTTTTCTACCCTGATTTTTTTATTAAAATTATTTTGTAGCGACTCTATTAATCCATAAAAAGATATCTCTGCGGTATTAGGAATAAATGAGAAAACAGCGTTTTTGGTGTCCTGATTAATTGATTCTAATACTTTTTTAGCTAATCTTTTTCCTAGTTTTTTTCTCTCTTTATAGATGTCTGAATCATTTCCTCTTGAAAAATAAATACGTTCAAAAGAGCACCCTTTGTTTCGTTTTTTTCTTAGGATCTCTTCTTCAAAGGTTTTTCCATTTTTTTTAATTATTAGAGCTGATCCCCTTGTAATTTCTTTGATTTTCTCAATAGAAACATTAAATGCTGTCTGAATAACAGGTCGCTCAGATGTAACAACAACCACCTCCTGATCTTTATAATAAAAAACGGGCCTGATGCCATTCGGGTCTCTTAAAACAAAAGCGTCACCATGGCCCCATAGTCCCGAAATAACATATCCGCCATCCCATTTTTTTGCTGACTCTTGTAATATTGATTTTATATTTAAATTTTTCTCTATTAATGTTGATATTTTTTTCTTGGAATGACCCTGTTTTTTGTATTTATAGTATAAATCATTGTTTTCCTCCTCTGTAAAGTGGCCTATTTTTTCTAATATAGTAACCGTATCTGTTTTTTGATTAGGAGATTGCCCAAAGCCTACTAACTGGTTTAAGAGCGCGTCGACATTTGTTAAATTAAAGTTACCCGCAACTGCTAGGTTTTTTGTTTTCCAGTTATTTTTTCTAACGACAGGATGACACATTTGTATATTGTTTTTCCCGTATGTTCCATATCTTAAGTGCCCTAAATATGTTTCCCCTAAAAATGAAAAATTGTTTTTTAACCAATCTGTTTTATTAAAATCTTTTTTGTTTTCTAAGGCCAAGTACTCTTTTTGAATGTTTTGAAAAATATCTTCTATGGCATTTTTTTCAACAGACCTTTTTCTATATATATACTGTTCTCCAGGGGGAACGTCAAACTTTAAGGCCACTATACCCGCCCCATCTTGTCCTCTGTTCACTTGTTTTTGCATCATCAAAAACATCTTGTTTAGGGCATATAAAGATGTTCCATATTTTTTTTTATAAAAATCTAGTGGTTTTAGTAGTCTTAAAAAAACTATTCCGCACTCATGTTTAATTGGGTCGCTCATGGTTTTGTGTGTATTACAAAAGTATATCTTTTTTAATCAATATCTATTTTTTTTATTCCCAACCAATTAAGTACATTCTTATGCCAAATGTCTCTAACTTCATTTTCATCTAAAACCCCTATCTCTAAAGCATAATCAACCACTCTTCCTGGATAAGATGTTCCAACACCATCCACTTCGCCCAAAGGATATGGGTCATCTAAGCCCATAATAATTTGGCTGGACCCAACTCGCTTCTTTAATAAATCTAAGGTGTGCGTGTCATGAACTAATGTGTCAAAATAAATATTTTTATGTCCGAGTGTTTTTCTGGGGTCTTGTAATTCTTTAAAAATATCAGGTCTACCATCAAAACCTTGAATTCTTCTACCGTAATTAGCAATACCCAACATGCCTCCATGAGCAAAACAAGTCCTAATTTTAGGGTATTTATTAGGTAGATCTCTAAGAGCAAACAGATGAAGTGTGTCTGCGCACTGGGCCATCATCCAAACTAAATGAAACCTCCAGTATTTATTTTTTAAAGCAATCATTTTTTCGCCGTCATATGGGTGAATTTGAATTGCTAAATCATATTTATTTGCTAATTCATAAATTGGGTCAACGCAATCTTCAGCAACAGAAAGCCACTCGCCTTGTTTATTTAAAAAATGAGAGGGTAGACAAAGTAGGTTTAAACCAAGTGTGTTTACACACCTATCAATTTCATTTAGTGCTTGGTCAATAAATCTTGGCTGCACAACAAACCCACAAGTGAACTTTTTTGAGTAATTACTTTGAATTGAAGCATTAAAGTCATTTTGAAAACGTATTCCACTTTCACAGTCTTTTTTTTTCCAACCATTACAATATAGTTGTGATAAGCACAACATTACACCATGATCAATGTTATGTTGGTTCATCCATTCTATTTTTTCTTTAACAAAAAAACTTGAGCTAGTAATCGGTCTTGACCAGTCACCTTGTCTCATAAAAGCCTTATCTTCATCAATCCAAAATAGTTTTTTTTCTCTCATGAATTTTGGTACCTGCGAGGGTTCTGGTAAGATGTGGCCATGTCCATTTATTCGCATAAACTAATTTATTGGATGTGTTAATTTAATTAAATCTTTTGTTAAGGGTTAGTGTTTTTGCTTATTTAATTTACCAATCTATATATATCTTTCATCTGCCTCCATTATCTCACCTGAAATAGGACAGGTTCTAAGTTTCTCGCTTTGATAAAATTTTTTAAAAACTGGAAGAAAGTCTTTTTCTATATTTGTTAGGCGGAAATACTCTTCATATAATAATGCATTTTCTTTTTCTGAAAACCACATTAAACCATCTTTATCATCCTTGGTTCTTTTTCTTTCTATGACGAGCCCGATAGAACCTTTTGGTCTAATAGGTGAGTGTGGTATTTTTGCTGGTAGTAAAAACATCTCACCCTCTTTAATCTCTACTTCAACCATTTTATTATTTTGCTGAGTTTTAACAACAATATTTCCCTCTATTTGATAAAAAAGCTCCTCAGTTTCATTGTAGTGATAATCTTTTCTAGCGTTTGGACCAGCAACCACCATTACAATAAAGTCTCCAGCATCAACGTAGAGGTTTTTATTTCCAACGGGTGGTTTTAATAGGTGTCTGTTATTTTCTATCCAATCATTTAGATTAAAAGGGGGTAATATTTTCATGTCTTTAAATTTATAGGTGTAATACAAATTTACGATTTTTTTTTGTGCTATATTTGAGATAATATGGATTTAGAACTAAACAATAAGACCGCAATTGTATGTGGTAGTACCCAGGGCATTGGCTTGGGTATAGCTAATGAGTTGGCTAAAAATAATGTTAATTTAATTTTAATAGCCCGAAATGAAAAGGTTCTAAAGTCAACAATAGAGTCGTTGCACAACAAAGAAAAACACAAATACATATGTGTTGATTTCAGTGAGCCCGATGATTTGAAAAAAAAGTTAAGCCAACTCCTTGATTCAAGAAGTGTAAGTGTTGATATTTTAATTAACAATACAGGGGGCCCTGGTGCGGGCCCTATTGAAATGGCTGATTCCGCTGATTTTTTACGAGCATTCAATATGCATATAGTTTGTAGTCAAATTATCACACAACTAATTTTACCCGGAATGAAGAAAAACTGTTTTGGGAGAATAATAAATATAATTTCTACTTCTGTAAAAATACCCATTTCAAACCTCGGGGTTTCTAATACTATTCGGGGGGCAATGGCGAATTGGAGCAAAACACTTGCAAATGAACTTGGTGGCCACGGAGTTACTGTTAATAATATTTTACCTGGTTTTACAAAAACAAATCGTTTAAAATCTTTATTTGAAAACAAATCAAAAAAAGAAAATTGTTCTATTGAAGATGTAAAAAATAGAGCCATTCAAACTATTCCAGCCGGAAGGCTTGGTGAAATAGATGATGTGTCTTACGCTGTTATGTTCTTGTGCTCTCCAAGGGCATCATATATAAATGGTATCAACCTTCCGGTTGACGGTGGAAGAACCGCCTCATTATAATTTCATTAAAATGGAGAAAATTAAAAATTATATTAACGGAAAATTAATTGCACCTAATAGTGGTGATTATTTAGAAAACTTTAACCCATCAACTGGAAAGGTGTATTGTTTGTTGCCAAATAGTAACAAAAAAGATTTTACGCTAGCGTTAAGTTCAGCAAAAAAAGCTTTTTTATTTTGGTCTCAAAAAAGTAAAAAATATAGATATAATATTTTAATGAACCTGGCTAATGAAATTGATAAAAAAGGTGAGGAATTAGCTAGAGCAGAAAGTGTTGATAATGGCAAACCTCTGTGGTTAACCAAACAAATGGATATACCAAGATGCGCAGAAAATATCCGTTTTTTTGCAACAGCCTCTTTACATTATGACTCTAAGGTACACACAATGGATGGAAAGGCTATAAATTATACACTTAGAGAGCCAATAGGTGTTGTGGGTTGTATCTCCCCCTGGAATCTTCCTTTATATTTATTGACGTGGAAAATAGCTCCCGCGCTTGCTGCTGGAAATGTTGTTATTGCGAAGCCGTCTGAAATAACCCCATATACAGCTTATTTACTTAGTAAAATTTGTATAAAAGCGGGGGTGCCTCCCGGTGTAATAAATATACTACACGGAAACGGCTTTGGTATTGGTGAAGAAATTGTTAAACATAAAGATGTTCCTGTAATTTCTTTTACTGGTGGGACAGAGACGGGTAAAAAAATAAATGAAATATGCGCTAAAAATTTTAAAAAGGTTTCTTTAGAAATGGGGGGCAAAAACCCAACAATAGTTTTTTCAGATTGTGATCTTGAAAAAACTGTTGATACTGCCGTTCGTTCTTCTTTTTTAAATCAGGGGCAAATTTGCCTCTGTGGATCAAGAATTTTTGTTGAAAAAAGTTTGTACCCAAAATTTAAATCTGCTTTTGTAAAGGAAGCTAAAAAGTTAGTGGTTGGAAACCCCTCTAATAAAAAGTCGTTTTTAGGTGCAATGGTCTCTAAACAGCATATGGAAAAAGTTTTATCTTTTATTGATTTAGCAAAGAAAGAGGGGGGTAAAGTTTTATGTGGTGGTAGGCAGGTTTTTTTAAGCGGTAAGTTAAAAGGGGGGTATTATATTTCTCCTACCATTATAAGTGGTTTAGATTATCTTTGTAAAATTAATCAAGAAGAGGTGTTTGGCCCCGTTGTCTCAATTATGCCCTTTGAAAACGAAAAAGATGTTATAAAAATGGCTAATTCCACAAAATATGGCTTGTCAGCAAGTTTATTTACCGAAAACTTATCTAAAGCTCATCGTGTTTCTGCACAAATTAACTCTGGTGTTATTTGGGTTAACACTTGGTTGTTGCGTGATTTAAGGATACCGTTTGGCGGTATGAAGGATTCTGGGGTGGGCCGTGAAGGTGGTTTTGGTTCTTTAAACTTTTTTACAGAGCCTAAAAATGTTTGTATTAAAATATAAAAATTATGAAAAAAGTTGACTTTAAAAGTTCGCGCGCACCTAAGCCTGTGGGATTTTATCCTCACGCAAAAAAAGTGGGAGGCTTTTTGTTTTTATCAGGTGTTGGGCCAAGGTCTATTGATGATAATAGCATTCCTGGTGTTACATTAAATGATATTGGGGAGGTTATTGATTATGATATTGAAAAACAATGTGTAGCTGTTTTTGAAAACATACGATTTATTTTGGAAGAATCTGGCTCTTCATGGGGCAATATTGTAGATGTTACTGTGTTTTTAACAAATATGAAAAAAGATTTTAAAAAATTTAATGTGCTATATAAAAAATATTTTGAATCTTGCTTTCCTTGTAGAACAACTGTAGAGGTTAATTGTTTACCAACCCCTATAGCAATAGAATTAAAAGTAATAGCAACAACAAAATGAGTTTATATAGAGAACACAAAGGGCTTGATTTAACAAAAACACAATCTGAGGTTTTGGGTTTTTGGGACAAAGAAGAGGTTTTTCAGCAATCTATTATTTTAAATAAAAAGAATAAACCTTTTGTTTTTTATGAAGGCCCCCCATCAGCAAATGGTTTACCTGGTATTCACCATGTAATGGGTAGAACTATTAAAGATTTGTTTTGTAGGTACAAATCTTTGTGTGGGTATTTAGTTGAAAGAAAGGCTGGTTGGGACACACATGGTTTACCGGTTGAACTAGCTGTAGAGAAAAAGTTAGGAATAACAAAAGAGGATATTGGGAGCAAAATATCTGTAAAAGACTATAATGAGGCTTGTAAAGAAAGTGTGATGGCTTATACTGATGTGTGGAATGATTTAACAAAAAAAATGGGTTATTGGGTTGATATGAAAAGACCCTACATAACATATGAACCAAAGTATATTGAATCTGTTTGGAGTTTGATTAAGCGTTTATACGAAAAAAAATTAATATATAAGGGTTACACAATACAACCATACTCACCTGCAGCGGGAACGGGTTTAAGCTCACATGAATTAAATTTACCTGGTTGCTATAAATCTGTTAAAGACACTTCTGTTGTCTCTATGTTCAGGTTGGAGGAAGAGGGGTTGGGTTCTTTTAAAACATCTTTACCTGTTCATTTTTTAGCATGGACAACAACTCCTTGGACACTTCCAGCTAATACCGCTTTGGCTGTTGGAAAAAAAATAGAATACCTATTAATTGAAACTTTTAACCCATATTTGGGGAATAGGGTTGCTGTAATTTGTGCGAAAGATCGTGTTTCTTATTATTTCAAAAAAGATTGTTTAAGTGATGATTTAAGCTCTGAGGTTTTTGATCCCAAAAACATTAAATATTCTGTTTTGGAAACTTATTTGGGAAAAGATTTGGTTGGCTTAAAGTATAAGCAGCTTTTAAGTTTTTGTGAACCACATGGTGGTTTAAAAAACGCCTTTATGGTGGTGTGCGGTGATTTTGTTAATACTGAAGATGGTACCGGGATTGTACATATGGCCCCAACATTTGGCGCTGATGATAAGAGGGTTGCTGAAGAAAATAATGTTCCCGCAATGGTTGTTATGAATAAGGATGGGGAGCTTGTGCCTATTGTTGATGAAAGAGGTAGATATATTGATTCTTTAAAAAAATTTGGTGGGCGTTTTGTTAAAAAAGAGCTTGACCCAAACAAGGAAAATGACCCATTAGATGTAGAAATCGCAATACTCTTAAAAAAAGAGGGTAAAGCTTTTAGGGTTGAGAAATATGAGCATAATTATCCTCATTGCTGGAGAACGGATAAACCAATATTATACTACCCACTAAGATCTTGGTTTATAAAAACAACAAACTATAAAAAAGACTTAATTAGGTTAAACAATAAGATTAATTGGCAACCACCCTCTACGGGTGATGGGCGCTTTAAAAACTGGTTAGAGGGTTTAAATGATTGGAACCTTTCTAGGTCTAGGTTTTGGGGGACCCCTTTACCAATTTGGAGAACTGAAGATGGTTTTGAGGTAACTTGTGTTGGTTCTGTTAAAGAGTTATTTAAAGAGTGTGAAAAGTCTGTTAATGTGGGTTTCATGCAAACAAACCCTTTTAATGGGTTTGTGGTTGACGATTTTTCTGATAAGAATTATAAAAACATTGATTTACATAAAAATGTAGTTGATGATATTATATTGTGCTCTGATTCCGGTAAAAAGATGTATAAAGAACCTGATGTTATTGATGTGTGGTTTGATTCTGGTGCAATGCCATACGCACAAGTTCATTATCCTTTTGAAAATAAAAACGTTATTGATAAAAACTTAGGTTTTCCCGCTGACTTTATTGCTGAGGGGGTTGATCAAACTAGGGGTTGGTTTTTTACATTACACGCTATATCTACAATGTGTTTTAACAACGAGGCTTTTAGAAATGTTATTTCAAATGGGTTAGTTTTAGATAAGGATGGTCAAAAAATGTCAAAAAGAATTGGCAATGTGATTGATCCCTTTATGTTGATTGAAAAATTTGGGGCAGACCCTGTTCGTTGGTATATGGTTTCAAATTCTAATCCTTGGGAAAACTTAAAGTTTGATGTTTCTGGAATAGAAGAGGTATCTAGAAAGTTTTTTGGAACACTTTTTAACACTTACTCTTTTTTTGCTTTATACGCAAATATTGATAATTTTTCTCCAAAAATTGATTTGTTAAAAACAAAACCTAACTCTGTTTTAGACCAGTGGATACTTTCAGAGTTAAACTCTTTGGTTTTAAGTGTAACTTCTGCATATGATAAATTTGATGCAACCAAAGCGTCAAGAGAGATTCAGTCTTTTGTTTTAGATAAATTAAGTAATTGGTATGTTCGTTTGTGCCGCAGGCGTTTTTGGAAAAACACCCTTGATGAAGATAAGCTTTTAGGTTTTGAAACGCTACATAAATGCCTTCTTGTTATAAGTAAGATTAGCTCACCTATTGCGCCTTTTTATATGGATGGTTTGTTTAAGGATTTAACTAAAGAAAAGTCTGTTCATTTATGC
>Ga0163179_10002132_pt1 | contig 13874 bp, 14 predicted proteins | sample AtlANTMetagenome_FD_109643 | JGI IMG/M metagenome (GOLD analysis project Ga0163179, IMG submission 109643) | Marine eukaryotic phytoplankton communities from the Atlantic Ocean - Atlantic ANT 2 Metagenome | ecosystem: Environmental > Aquatic > Marine > Oceanic | place: North Atlantic Ocean...
CATCTGTCTAATTTCGTAGTCTTTAAAAATACCAAATATTGTTGATCCTTTTGTGTATGTGATCTTCTTTTTATTTCCTTTGTTAATTTCACGTAGATACATTTTTATTTCCCTATTACTGTCTCCGAGAACAGCGATATGATAGTCATTGCTTACTTCTTTTAATTTTTTTTCGTGTTTTGGGCCTGCTTCTATACATGTATAATGAGCGTCGGGCCATATATGCTTGACATTATTAGTCCAGAAGCCGTTCCATGCACCTATATCTAAAATTCTAGAAGGAATAAAATTGTTTTCTAATTTAAGTTTTTTTAGGTGCTCGTACATCATGCTTTGTAATAAACTATGTCTGGCCATGTTTTTATTAACACTTTAAAGCCTAGTTCTTTTAAATGTTCTTTGATATCTCGTTTACTGCTACCATATTTTTCACTGTTGCCATTCAACTCAATCATTATATATTCTACATTCTCTAAGGTGTTCTTAGCACCTTTAAGCACTTCCATTTCTAATCCCTCCACGTCAATCTTTATCATGTCAACATCTGTTATGTTTAATGAATCTACTTTATTGATCTGTGTATCTCCTTCTTCTAACAAAACCCTAGTATTCTGTGTCGCTGTTTCTTCAGTAAGTTTTACAAAGCCATCATGGTTCCCTAATGCTTGATTGTATAATTTCACATGATTGTAAGGGGCCATGTTTCTCGTCAAACATTCATAGTGAACTTTATTTGGTTCATAGCAATGAATATTTTTTGCATACTTTTGCATTTCTTTTGTCCAAGTGCCACACCAAGAGCCTACATCGATTATTAAATTAAATTTTTTATTTTGGATCTCGCACCACTCTACAAATTTGTTTAGGCAGGTGTCCTGCATGTGCGAATACCCCTTTTCACGCCATTGTTCTATCTGTGCATCGGTGGACGGAACCCACAGACCATTTGCTAATTTTTCGATATTCATAAAATGCCTTTATCCATTAGGATTTCAACAGCCGTTCCGTTAGCAAACTCTTCGGGCGTGAACTGTTGATAAGCGAGACTAAACAACCAATCCTCACAACCAACGAAAAACGGATTTTCTATATCAGCAAGTTCTTGAAAACCTACTTCCTTGGCAAAACTTTTTTCATCACATACCACCGGTATGCCCATACATTGTGCCTCAACAGCCGCAATAGAACAACTTGTTACAACACACCACGCTCCCTTGAGGTCCTCGGATAGGGGTACCTTCGCCTCGCTTGGTCCTGATGTACCCCTACCCCTAGGCTTGTGTCGAAGTTTGATTGGCCTGTCTGTGTACCTTTTGATCTGTTCAATAGTTTCATTTGTCCAGTTTGGTCTATCCAGGTAATCGTTTACACCGGATGAACTTGGGCAAACTAAAATATAACTGCCTTTAAAGTCCGGCGCTTTAATTTTTATTCCAAATTTTTCAAACCTGTCAGATTTACAACCTTTAATATAAGTTGCGTGAATTTTGTTTCTACAAATACGCCAATAATGATTGTCAGGTTTGAGATTGGTGTTGTCAAATCTTCCAAAGTATGGTGTGTCAGTGAACCAGAAGTTATGATTACGTGCTTCTAATTTTTTAACCATGTCTCTGTTGTTGCCGACAAATCCCCAGAACATGCTGTTGCTCACAGGTTCTGATTCAACTGCGTTATCAAGTTTTGCTATCTGATCCGGCCAGGATTTCTCTACGCCATTGAATACTTCCCATGCCTTGCTTTTAGGATTACTAAATGGTGCGTAAATTGTTAGCATCTATAAATTCTTTCAATTGTTCTGCCCATTGTCTGTGTCCCTCTGCCGAAGGATGCGGATCACTTTTACTGCTTACCAGACCTTTGTCTAGAATAAATTCATAGTGGCTAAGGTTAGGACTGAAAAATCTATCCATGTTTATAGCATCTTTAATTATTTTGTAATCAAAGATCTTATTTCCAAAATCGTTTGGCAAGGAGTTATACATCACATATGGTATCTTTTTTAACTCAAAAAAGTTTTGTAGGTCAAACACACTGTCCAGGAACCTCATGGTCATGTTACTTTCAATGTCCCATCCTTTGTTTTTTCTAACAAAATTTACATTATCGAGGGTCTTCCAGGTACGCCATGTTAGCTCAGTGCCGGGCATTCTGCCTTTTTTATGTCCGTCGTTGGTAACATAGTCATTACGGTTGGCACTAGACCATCCTATAACAGCAAAATGTTTATCACGGTTGTGGCGTTGTAACCACACCTTGGTTGTGAAACTAATCCTGTCATTCCCCCTACCTCCCATGCCAAAGTTGACCATTGGCATATCATACTTTTCCGCCAGTATTTTAGTGGTAAATGTGTCAACACCGTCTGCTGGACGTTTAGTCAAAAAACTGCAACCATTTGAGAATAATATCATAGTAGTGTATTATAACATAATTATTAATAAAATGCCAGTCAAAAATATATCCTCGCTAAAGTATTTCCTCGATCGTTGGGAGATGATCGACCCTGAATACAACTACACAGTTCCTTATCACAAATCAATTGATCCACACTTCACAAGTTTACCAACATTTGTAGCGGAGTTCCATAACTGCAAGGTCCATACTTGTCCCCTACTATTGACTAGAGAGAATAAATTGATCACGGAACACGTATGGAAACTGACACACAAGAGCAGACACAAACCACACAAAAGTCATAAACTCTGGAAAGACTGGGATACCACAGTGGACATGGAACTACCACCGGTCAAAGAATCATTTAATGAAACATACACGTATGTTTGGTTGCCAGTTGATGAAGACAGTTTGTCAAATCCTTGGCACATATGGATAGATGTAATATCAAAATTTAGATTAATTGAGAAAAGGTGGTCTACAAACTTTAACAGATATTGTTACATAATGGCCAATCATAGTCCTTATTTTGAGAAAGTTTGTAAGGCTCTTTTTCCTGACGTAAAAATTGTTGTTATGCCAAAAGGAGAGACATGGCAGTTTAAACATTTGATAGTGCCGAGTATGAGTAACGTGAGAGACGGGATAACAACACCTCCATTGGCTCCGTGGCTTAGACATTTCAAAGGTCTAAAAAACTTAAAAGGTGTAAAACCTAACAGAAAGATAGTGGTGCTTAGACCGGGTGCAACATCAAGAAAACTGGTCAATTCAGATGAGTTACTTTTAAAATTAAAAGGGTGGGAGACAGTAGTCCTAGAAAAATTATCTATTAAAGATCAAATGAAAACATTTGCCGAGGCTTCACACGTACTAGCGGCTCACGGCGCTGGTTTGACAAACTTGTTATGGTGTCACCCAGGAACAAAAGTAATTGAAATACAAGATAAAAATATGTTACACAAAAAAGTTTACCCATTGCTATCACACAATTTAGGTCTAGAACATAAATTATATCTAGCAGATGTTGTGCCAATCGAAAGGCAAAAAGGCGCAAAACCAAAAGGCATAAAAAGATTCAGTGACATGATAAATTTTAAAATAAACATACCTGACATAATGGAGCATTTAGAATGACAATATCAGTATTACACAAAACACCTACCTTGTTAACAGATCCGTATCCTCACGTAATAATCGAGGACGCATTACCTGAAGATGTTTACGATCGATTAGAAAAAGAATGGCCGGAAGGACAACTTCTAAAAACTGAGCCGTTTGATAATGGCATATGTTACAGATTAAAGTCGGACCAAATGTTAAAACCAGATGTAGTGTCAGACGCATGGAGAGAGTTCGCTGAATATCACACATCAGCAAAATTTTACAATGAAGTAAAACATATTTTTGGTGACTTAATGCCAAACATTGAGAATGTAAGTGAATCTATCAGTGCTCGAGGATGGGACAAAGGTGGAGATAAGATTGGCACAGATTGCCAAACAGTCATGCATAAGCCTGTGGATTTCAGTTCAAGGACACCACACATTGACAATCCAAGAGAAATATACGCCGGACTATTGTACATGCCATATGCAGATGACGAAAGCAAAGGTGGTGAGTTTCAGTTACATAGACAAGCATCGGTTGTAACAGAGGTTAATAAAAACGGAGGCAGAGCAGTTGGAAACCAAGCAGGAGAAATCGTAAAAACTGTTCCCTACACCCGCAACACATTCGTGATGTTTTTGAACAACTCTACTAACACAATTCATAGTGTGTCTGCAAGGAAAGATGCAACAAAACACAGAAGAAGCGTAAACATTATTGCGGAGTTTAACAAAATTGCAAGACGTTCAATGTTCTCTGTTAAAGAAATTAGAAAGTAAATGATCTCAGGAATCAACACAACCAAACCACGTACACAGCGTTACGTTGATGCTTTTGTAAAAGGTTCCGGCAGTGGAAAAATTTACCAGTTTAGAGAAATGAAATCTTTACCTGCTGAAGAATTGACCATGTACGGTATATTGGCCGGGTCAGGAGAAATTTACAAGCAGTGTGAAAAAGAAAATAAAAATTTTTATTTTATGGACCATGGTTATTTCACAAATGCTCACAACAGTCCACACTGGCTTAGAATCACAAAAAACAAGCACTGTCAAAATATAATGCAACAGAGGCCTGCAGATAGATATGAAAAATACTTTAAACAAGATGTAAAGCCATGGAAAAAAGGAAAGAAAATTTTAGTCCTACCACCAACCAACGCAATAGCAAACTTTTTTAACGTTAAGACCTGGTTGGATAATACTTTGAAAACATTGAAAGAAAACACAGATAGGCCAATTGAGGTCAGAGAAAAGCCATACAATCCTACAGTTGCGATAGACCATGTTGGCGCAACCGTAAAAATAGATAAACCAACCGAAAATAAAGGCACAATAAATTGGAATGAATATTACGCAATGGTTACCTACAATTCCAACACAATGATAGCAAGTCTGGCAAATGGTGTGCCTGTGTTCTGCGATCCAGTTAATAGTGGGGCCGCACCAATATCAGAAACTGATTTTAGTAAAATTGAAACACCAAAATACGGAGATAGGATTGCTTTATTTTCAAGTTTAGCGTATAATAATTGGACACTTAATGAAATGGCAGACGGGACTGCCTGGAGAATGCTCAATGAAAGTTGAAATATTTAGAAGGACCGTGAAAGATCGTAGACGAGGAAACAGTTATGAACTTTTGTATCACCTAAAGGAAGGCATAGAAGCCGTAGGCGATGAAGCAATCATCGTAAACGAAAATAGGTCCGGCCCGACTGTGGAAGGCGAAATGATGCCAACAGCACCCATGGCGGCCATGTTTGGTTATGGCGGAGACAAGCAGATGCATCACACCAAGGGAAGACGCAGAGAACTTGCAGATAACTGCAGAGCAAAAAAGATTCCTCTAATAACCTTTGATGGAGGATTACTGTCGAGTTTTGGAAACGTATCAACTTCACCAGATCATCACTTTCGAGTATCGTTATACACGCCGATGAATGATGGGGACTTCTTATCAGATAATAGTCCTGGTGATCGTTGGGAAATGATGGTTAAAAAATTTAAGGTAAGATATGAACCATGGAGAGAATCAAATCAAGCGGATCCTATCTTGTTCGGTCTGCAACCAAAAGACAACTGGAGCATGAACGAACTGGACCCAATAGATTGGTTCAATGGTGTATATGAAAAATTAAGGCCCATCACAGATAGAAAGTTTATTGTGCGTCCTCATCCAAATAACGTGGCAAATATTGATGAACGTAGGAATGAACTTCCCGATGATGTAGAAATACAGTTCACAAAGAAACACTTCGCAGGAGATGAGAAAAAGCACTATAGATTTCATTTCCAAGAGGCTTTAAATAATTGTCATGCTTTTATTACTCACAATTCTACTGCCAGTGTCGACTCTTGCGTTCGTGGAGTCCCTACCTTTGTTACCTCAGATCTTGCACTTTGTTGGCCTGTAGCGAACAAAGATCTAAGTAAAATCGAAACTCCAGAATATCCTGATAGGACACAGTGGGCCAACGATCTTGGATACAAAATGTGGAGCATCAAGGAAATAAGAGACGGAACTGTCTATAGAAGATTCAAATCTAAACTAGGATTGTAATACATATGTGTGGGATATACGGCATAACCGCAAGTGACCAACACTTTATAAATGATTACATGCACATCTGTAAACACAGGGGACCAGATGGTGGTTCAAAAATAGAAATAGTGAATAAAAAATCAGGTAACACAGTTACTTTAGGACATAACCTTTTGAGTATAATGGCACTACCTAGTAAATCTAGACAGCCATGGAGAACACCTAAAGGTAACACTTTGATCTACAACGGTGAGATATTCAACTATATTGAACTAAAAGAAAAATATCCTGCATTTAAAGACACAACAGGTTGTGATACAGAACTACTTGCGTGGGGATTGGACAAGTTTGGCTTAAAATTTATCGACGAGTTAGACTCAATGCATGGATTTGCCTACTACGAACCAGACAAAGACCTAATTACAATCAGCAGAGACCATGCAGGTATCAAGCCATTGTACTATGCCGAAATACAACAAGGACTAGTGTTTGGATCTGAAGTAAAAGGTATGTTAGACAAGGTTCCTAATTCAAGAACAATAGACAATCTGGCCGCTAGTTTTCAAAGCAGAACAGGTCTAAACCCTTTACGTAACACCCTATTCAGTGGCATAAAAAAATTATTACCTGGAGAAACAATAGTATGGGATATAGAGAACAAAAAAATATCTGCTACAAAACGTATCTACATTAAGCCAAATTCTAATATTAAATTCAATCAAACAGAGTTCAGAGAACAACTTGCAAAGGCAGTACGACGTTGTTCGATCGGAAGAAGAAAGATAGGAGTGTTCCTTAGTGGTGGCCTTGACTCTAGTGTAGTTGCTTACGAGCTAGGCAAAATAAATGAAGAAGTTCATACATTCACAAATTATTTCAGTCCAGATGTACAAGGTGACGAAGATTTTAATAGTGACGCCAAAGCGGCTAGAGTCCTCGCAGACAGAGAAAAATTTATACACACCGAAGTAGAAATTACCCCAAAAATCATAAAACAATCTTGGGATGACTCTGTGTACTTTGGTGAGCAACCAGTTTACACGGCCAACTCGTCTATGTATTGCTACACAAATAAATTTTTATCGGAGAAAGACATCGTGGTAACAATGTCCGGAGATATGGGAGATGAGATCCTGGCCGGGTATGTAAAATACAAACACATATTGCAAGGCAAAGTTCAACTTAATAGTTGGAACGACGTCCTTAGGCATTGGCTTGATAGGATAAAAAGGCCAGTTCCTTTGACTGATAATGTCTTGTCCGATGATATACTTTTAGACGAATTTAGTAAATGCTATTCAGAAGAATTGTGGAATGCTAAAGACCCAACAGCGTCTTACATGGCGCTAGACTGTGTGACACAGGTGCCAGCAGAATTTTTCATTAGGAACGACACATACGGAATGGCCTACAGTATGGAAGGGAGATTCCCGCTTGCCTCTAAATCTTTCATGCAGTATTGTTTAGACATTCCAACAAAATACAAAATAGGATCTAGAGACATAGATACTAAGATGTTGACAAAGATTGCATATGAAAAAATATTACCTAAACAGATAATCAAAAAAGAAAAAACAGGCTGGACGGTACCAATAGGACATTGGTTGAAAAGAGACAGTGACAAAGAATTGACTGATTTTTATCTGCAAAGCATAGGCGAAGAAAATAAAATGAATACAATCACAGTCAATGCAAAAGTTGGTAAAAGCCTAGTACCCGCATGGGCATATAAAAGTTGGAAGGAAAAATACAATATTAAATATTCATAATGACAACCTTAGCAGTAGTGACCACATTTCCACCTAACAGATGGACAGCGTACGCCAGGAGAATGATTGAAAGCCATGTGCAATATTGGCCCGATGACGTCATCCTTCATGCATACTACGAGGGTACACTGCCAGATTTTAAACATGAAAAAGTTAAATTTATCAACATAGAAGAGGCAAATCCAGAGCTAGTAAATTTCAAACAAAGGCATAAAGATGATCCTGTGGCGAATGGTGAAGTACAAGAAATACCCGGCGGAGTGAGACGATTGCCAGGTGCTGGGGACAAAGATAAAAACAAAGGATCATTTCTTTGGGACGCAGTTAGATTTTCACACAAAACGTTTGCAGTGGATCATGCAGTTAAAACAATCGATGCTGACTACGTCTTATGGCTTGACGCTGACACATATACTTTCCGAAAGATAACCAAAGAGTTTGTTATAGGACTGTTGCCTAGCAACAAACTAGTCAACTACCTAGGTAGAGTTACCTATCCAGAATGTGGTTGGGTATGTTACAATAAACGACACCCAAAGTTGAAAGAATTCATGCGTAGATGGACAGATCTTTATGTAAATGATACAATATTCAAAGAGACGGAGTGGCATGACAGTTATCTATTTTGGCAGACACTGAAACGTGTTGCACCCGAGGAAGGGGTAGATATTGGCAAAGGTGCAGGAGTGGAGGGACTGCATGTATTCATAAACAGTGTTCTTGGTGACTACATTGATCACATGAAAGGCAAACGAAAAATAAAAGGAAAAAGTTCTCGTTCAGACTTAAGGACCAAAAAAGAGCAGGACTATTGGCAGAATGTTGAATCCTATGACCCCTTCGGTGGAATACAATTTGATCCTAAACAAGCACAAGATATTATTGCCAAGGTTGAAAAAGGAAAACAAGGTAACTGATGAGAATAGAAGCATGGCCGATGCATGGACCTCTGAACAGTAAGGAAATATTTCAAAAGTTTATAGAGTCTATGAAGAAAACAGGTGACAGCGTCGTAGTCGATAAGGAAACCGAAGGAGATGTCGCTGTCATATGGAGCGTGTTATGGTTAGGAAGAATGAGGAACTACAAGCAAATATGGCAAAGATACAGACAGGCCGACAAGCCGGTAATTGTAGTTGAGGTCGGCGGACTTAGACGAAACAAAAGTTTTAAAATAGGAATAAACGGTGTGAATAGGAGAGCGGACTTTGCCAATCAAATAGTTGATGACAAAAGATGGCACTTGTTCCAACACCAACTGAAACCATGGAAGCAAAGAGGACAAACTATAATTTTACTTGGACAACATCATGCATCAGAGCAATGGGCAGGAATGCCAGACATGAGAAAATGGTTCGAAACACAAATACAAGAAATACGGAAACACACAGATCGACCAATACAAGTCAGACCCCACCCAAGAAATCCTATAGGATTCGACGTGAGAAAATATGCTAATGTAAGTTTTAAAAATCCCATAATGGACGCCAGCACAGTTGACGATACGGATTTTAAAAATACACTTCAAGATGCTTGGGCAGTTGTAAACCATAGTTCAAATCCTGCCATGGAGTCTGTGATAAACGGAATTCCAGTTTTTGTGTCTGAAAGCAGTCTGTGTTATGATGTTGGTAATCATTCGCTGGCAAATATCAATAATCCTGAAATGCCCGATAGACAAGCGTGGACAAACAAGTTATCATACACTGAATGGTTCCACGACGAGATAGAAGCAGGTATACCATGGGCAAGGATCAAAAAAAGACTGGAAGAAAAATATATCAAATGAAAATAATAGATAATTTCCTAAAAAAAGAAGATATCGAAGATCTTAAAGGAATTGTGCTTAACGAAGGATTCCCATGGTACATGAATGATGGAGTAACTTGGCCCGGCGATGGGCATATACAATTTACACACCAAATCTATAAGGACGACAAATTTACAAGTCCATACACATTGGGTGGCCTGGACATATTTAAAAAGCAACTTAAATTTGAAAAAATATTAAGAGCAAAATTCAATCTTTTACAGAAAACACCTGATATAATAGAACACCCTTTCCATACAGACCTTGTCGAGCCTGACAAGGATGTTAAGACAGCAATCTTATATCTGAACACAAATAATGGCTATACAAAATTTTTGAATGGGGAAAAAGTAGAATCAATAGAAAATAGGTTGGTAGTATTTGAAGGGGGCATGGAACATGCGGGTAGCACATGTACCGACAAAAGATACAGAGCCGTTTTCAATCTAAATTACAAGGAGGGAAAGCACAATGAGTAACATTAAGAGAGGAACACATAACAATGTGCTTCCAATAGAATGGGCAAAATATGAGGGCGAAGATGTATGTGTAAATGTAACTATTCGTAAAGGAAAAAAAATTAGAGATATACAATTTTACGAAGACAAGGTAAAGGCAGTACCACGTGGGAATGCCTATTGCATAGGTAACGGGCCGTCACGTAAAGGGTTCGATCTACAAAAATTAAAACACACAGGCCAGACGTATGGCTGTAATGCCCTATACAGGGATTTCATGCCCGACTTTATATTCAGTGTTGATACACAGATGTCTATGAAGATGGTCAAGGACGAGGTTGGACTGAAAACTATACACTATGCCCCATCGCTGGAAGTTAATAGAAAAGAAAGCAAAGGCATGGTACATTTAATTCCAAACAATCCTCATTGGATATCCGGGAATGTAGCGTTCTGGACGGCCGGTGTTCATGGCCACAGAGAAATATACCTGCTTGGTTATGACTTCCGGGAGTTTGGCAAAGGCGAACTCAACAACATATATCAAGATACAGACCACTACGGTGTGAGAAATGGTGGTGATATATTTGACGGTTGGCTCAAACAGTTCAGAGACATGCTAAAGGCAAGACCATATGTAAATTACACGGTGGTCCATGACGATCCGCCTGAATACTTACACAACCTACAGACAGGCACAGACCTTGGCAATAGCAAAGTGATCAGTTATGCTGAATTTGAAAAGGTGTTAACACCTTGATAGATTAAGGCCTGCTATCTTGAATTTGTTTTTCCATGCAAAGAAGTTTGCATTATGATTTGAGTAAGGATCTTTCAACCAAGTCATCTGATAGAGATGTACCATTTCATGTGCAAGTGTTTCAATAAAATCTTTCCAAGTAGGAAACTTGCAATGTAGTTCAATGTAATAATCAACTTCGATGTGATAAGGTATTACCCTTTGATCAAATTTGCCTTTAGGAGTTTTTCTATTATCCCAGTTAGCAACACATCTTCCCCAATCTTTGTGTAACTTTTTTATCTGTAATGGCACCCTTGGTAATCTACTGTTGAACAGTCCTCTGTTAATAACATTAAACCAATGGTATAATTGTTGTTCTGTAGGTTTGAAGCCAACTGTATTTTTGTGTCTAGTCAGAGTATTTTCCAACTTTACTTTAAGTTGTTTTCTCACATTTACTTTTTTACTTTTTGTTTTTTTCATGGTTGACTATATTACCAATTATGCTATAATATACTAATAATTATCTAAAATACCATGACTGATATGCACACAGATTTGCCAAAAACAATTAACGAAGCACTCAAAATACTAGCATATAATGATTATTTTTGGGCAAATCCTTCGATGCTGGGAAATACAGGCGCAATCAAGCCACACCCCAAAGACCACCAAACGGTGAAATCACTGGCCGAATCACAATATGCTTGGACTGAGAAACAGGCAAAATTGGCCTTGGTGATACTGAAAAGGTACCTTACAAAGTTCCAAGCACACGGAATGGATATAAAACCATTATTAGATAAACCGCAATATGAGGAAGAGTTCCGGGTAATCAGTTTTGACAAAGTAATAGAAAAGTACACAGACGAGGACAATGTTGAAAAGATAGAGATGAGATTCCCTTATAGTAAGAAAGTTATACAACTTATCAGATGTTTGAAAGATAAAAGGGGTATGCCGATACAATACAGCAAATATGATGGCGAAGCAAAAAGATGGACATTTATTCATAGCGATGTGACTGCTTACTATTTGACTTTGATCGCTGTGAGATATGATTTCAAATTTGTCGATGACGGATTACTTAATGACTACGACCTAATAAAGAAAGAAATAATGGGACACAGAAGACCATCTGCTTCCTTAATAGGAGAAGAAATTGTAGTTAAAGATGCCCCCGACTCTCTACAGGAGTATTGGAATGAAAATATTAAAGGCAAATCGGCACTGTTACAAGTTGACTCTTTGAAGGAGTTCGCCATGACAACAAACGGCATCAGTGTGCCTGCCGAGACAACACTGGGAGAAAAAATAGCACATAAGAATCATCACAAGTTATGGATAGACTCGAAAACTTTTTCCAAGTACGAAGTCATCAAAGGACTTATAGAACTAAAATGCTTTCCCATAATAATGCCTGTGAGTGGCGACATACACATGGAAGAGGACGTAAGAAATTTTTGGGAATGGTTAAACGCATTCAAATCATACAACATAGATATCTTAAATGATTGTGCTTGGGGTTTCGATGTCAAGGAACCCATCTACAAAAAAGATTTAGACAAATTTACAAATGAAAGACACTGGTTGGTGGACAATCAAAAACCGCAAGAGTTCTTTGAGAACCTATATGAACTGCATCAAATGAGTAAGCAGTTTAAACTAATCAGTGAGAATACAAAAATTATTTTTGTGCGTAATAGAATACCAAGGGCGTTAATTAAAAGCAAGGTAAAACCAAAAGCGTCCTTGATAGCACTAGGCGGCGGCCACTATGCCACGGGTACGGACAATCTAAAAAGACTTCTTGAAAATCTTCCAAAAAAGTTGTATTATAGTGATTATCAGCCAAGCAGTTGGGATTGGCATGATCATGTTATAGTAAAACTTTAAAATGAGCAGTTGTAAATTAGTAATAAAAGACGAAGTAAATGTGAAGTTCGAGAACCTAAGCCTCGAATGGCGCAAAAGATTATCCAATAAATTCAAATACGAGATACCATACGCCAGGCACTTGCCTGCAGTCAAACTGGGCAGATGGGATGGCAAGGTGAGTTTCTTTGGTCTTGGTGGTACAACATACCTGAACCTAGTTGACCAAATACTCCCAATTCTCGAAGAAGGCGGAGTGTATGTAGATTATGAAGATAAAAGAACAAAACATGACTTCCAATTTACTGCGGTCGACAAAAATTATCTGTCACACATAACTTGGCCTGATACACACCCGTGTGCCGGACAACCTATCGAATTGCGAGACTACCAGGTAGAGACAATAAACAAATTTATAGAGAATCCACAATGCATACAGGAAATTGCCACAGGAGCGGGTAAGACTATCATCACAGCGGCACTATGTCAATTGGTCGAACCATATGGACGCACACTTACAATAGTTCCAAACAAAAGTCTAGTAACACAGACAGAGGAAGATTTTATTGCTTGTAATTTAGATGTGGGCGTGTACTATGGCGATAGAAAGGAACTAGGAAGATTCAACACCATAGCAACATGGCAGTCATTGAATGTATTGGAGAAAAAAAGCAAAGACGAGCATAGCACAGAATTTTTAGAGGCAATACAAGGAATCAATACAATTATTATAGACGAAGTACACATGGCAAAGGCAGACGTACTGAAAAGATTGCTTACCGGACCTTTTGCCCACTGCGGTATTAGGTGGGGATTGACCGGCACAGTGCCCAAAGCAGATTTTGAATTTATGGGACTAAAATGCAGTATAGGTGAAGTTGCAAATAGAATACAGGCCAGTGAACTACAAGACAAAGGCGTACTTGCAAACTGTCATGTTAATGTTTTACAGACACAGGACCATCCACAGTTCAAAACCTATGCGGAAGAACTGAAATGGCTAACTACGGATAGTACCAGAATGAGCTGGGTGGCCAACACAATAAAAGATATTTCAACATCGGGAAACACGTTAATTTTAGTAGACAGAATATCCGCGGGCGAAATACTAAACAAGAAATTAAAGGACTCTGTGTTTATATCAGGGTCGACAAAAAACTTAGAAAGGA
>Ga0163179_10002134_pt1 | contig 13870 bp, 11 predicted proteins | sample AtlANTMetagenome_FD_109643 | JGI IMG/M metagenome (GOLD analysis project Ga0163179, IMG submission 109643) | Marine eukaryotic phytoplankton communities from the Atlantic Ocean - Atlantic ANT 2 Metagenome | ecosystem: Environmental > Aquatic > Marine > Oceanic | place: North Atlantic Ocean...
AAAAGGTTAACGATAAGATGAAGGCCTTTCTAAAAGGTAAGAATGTTATGTTAACTATTGAGAATCCAATTAAGAGTGAAACGAAAAAACCGTTCATTCGGGTTCCCGCTAAGGAACAATGGAGGCACACTGGTAAGTTTATGATGAAGGATCGAAGTTGAGCAGTCTTAAAAAACTTGCAAACTCTATTCGTAGAGAAACATCCCCTGTACATAAGTTTGGTATATCCTTTCCGATTATCGAACAAGAGGTGTTTGTAGACAACCAACAACTCATAAAGGACATTAGTTCAGCAGGCCCTTTAAGTGCAGTGACACAGGCAAAGTGTTATCGTACTCGTTGGGATATGCAGTCTCACTACGAGAGTTTTTACAATCTGGGACAAATCGCAATCGAACTTGCGAAGATGAATTCCCTTGCAGGCAGAAGTAAACCTGATGGGACTCCTGATCCTATACCCTATGGTATTACGGAGAGTTGGGGGTTGATATATGAAAAGGGTAACTTTACCTCTGCACATTCACACTGGCCGTCTACGTGGGGGTTTGTGTATACCGTACAGGCGTGTTCTAACTGTTCTCCTCTGGTATTTGATCAGATGGAAGAACCAGTAGAGTTTACTCCTAAAACTGGACAGATGATCCTTTTTCCAGCATGGTTAAATCATTCTGTACCGAAACATACTTGTGACCATGAACGTATCAAGATAGCGGGTAATATTGATACTGCATGGGATTTTAAGAATCGGACGTACTATAATGAACTTTAGTCTACATCCTTACAATAAGGTTCCATTGTGGAAGAACCCTCATAATAAAACTTTCCATATGGATTTTCCTATCATTGAAGCAAACTATTCCACAGAAGCAGAAATATACAATGAGGGTATACGTATTATTCTGGATGAGATGGATGACGCTCATTCCAAGACCACCAATGTCAAGGCAAAGATGTCGGATTGGTATATGCATCAATATTATTCAGAGTTCTCTTGGGTATGCGAAAAGGCAATGAATCTTGCAGAAAGAAACTCTCCTCACCAAGTAGAATACAAAGTGTCCGACTGTTGGGGTGCAATATACAAGAAAGGTGATTGGACAAAGAAACATGATCACTGGCCGAATGTATGGAGTTTTGTGTATTATGTGGATTGTTGCGAGAATTGTTCTCCCCTTGTATTCAATGCACGGTATGGAATTGCACCCAAAATAGGAAAAATGATACTATTTCCAGCGTGGTTGGTACATAATGTACCCGAACAAACGTGTGATCATGACCGAATTATGGTCGCTGGAAACATTGGTTTGTCTAAATAAAATCTACCATGACCAAAAACTCAAATGAGCTACGTTACAGAGTAGTCCAGAGGGATGTTTTAGTTGATAACTTATCAAAAGAAGATGCCTTATACTATATCGCAAACTTAGAAGATCAAGGCGTTTTCAACTTAGAAATGGTAGAGTATTTTCCCGATGCAAATAGAATAGGCCGTAATCCAGACTTGCATTAAATCCTTATAAATACTTAAAAAGGATTATACAGTATGCAAGAAAATATGTTTATGGGTCAAGACGGATTCCAATGGTTCGTTGGAGTAGTTGAGGATCGTAATGATCCTGACAAAGCAGGGCGTGTGCGTGTTCGTTGTCTAGGTTATCATACAGACGATCTATCAAAAATCGCAACTACAGACTTACCGTGGGCAACTGTTATGATGCCTACTACCACCCCCTCTATGCATGGACTAGGTGAGACTCCGCATTTTCTTGTACAGGGATCATGGGTTATGGGTTTCTTTAGAGATAATGAACTCCAACAACCTGTAGTTATGGGTTCTCTGCCTGGATATAATACTCAATCTCCCGACAAGACCGTTGGATTTAATGATCCTGATGGGTTCTATCCTAACAAGACAGGATATAACGACATGAGTATGTTGGGTAGGGCTGCATCAGCAGAAGGTCATAAGTCACTAGAACTCCGAAGACGAAAAAGACAGACAGGTATTCCGATTGCAAATAGACCGAATGTAGGTAATGTAAGTGACACAGCAACCAACTATCAACCAGGCGTTGAACCTTTACACCCAGCAACTGGAAAATCTCTTGCACCAGAAAAACGATCAACATATGACGAACCACCCCCACGTAATTCCGCACCATCGTTTTATCCTTTCAACCATGTGCATGAAAGTGAGTCTGGACACGTACATGAGATAGATGATACACCTGGCGGTAGTCGTTTACTTAAACAACATAACACTGGAACCTTTGAAGAGATACTTCCCAATGGTTCTAGGGTTGTACATACAATGCATGATAACTTTGAAGTTGTATCTGGTAACTCTAACATCTTTATTAAAGCAAGAAAAGACCCAGCTGGAATTACTGAAGCAAAAGGAACTCTAACTCTTACAGTAGAGGGTGATATGAAACACCTAGTCAAAGGTGATTATATCATGGAAGTTGAGGGTGACTATTATCAGAAGATACACAAGAACCACTATGTAAAGGTCGGAGCGCAAGGACTAGATAATGGTGGAGGAAACAGAGAAGAAGAGATACTAGGTAGTCACGCTATAGTTATATCTAATGCGGTAAACTACACTACAGGAACCGCACCATCAGGGCCCAAAGAAGTTCGTATGATTATTGGTGGTAATATGTGGAGAGTTATTACAGGGTCAGATAAGAAACAAGTAAATGGTGGAGATTATGTATCGCAAGTTACGGAAGGTGATACTATCACGAGTTCGCATGGTAACATTATTATGTCCACCTCAAACCCAGGCATTGATGAGAATGGAAGACAGAGAGGACAAATAACCGCAAGTGCGGCTAACAAGTTAAATCTGAAGTCTGCAACTAGTATGAATTTACAAACTGACAATGATGGATTAAACATAAACGTAAGTGGTGTAGAGTTAACGGATAACGACTTGGAACAAACTACCGCAACTGGTTCTATATTCAATCTTACAGTTGCCGGTGCCGCAAACTGGAATAATACAGGATTGGTTACGGAGAACTTCTCCGCAAGTCAAGATACAAATATCACTGGTGCTCTTACGTTGGATACTACAACTACAATTAATACTACTGCTGGTACGATCTTTACGATCTACTCTGGTGGTGGTTCACCAAGTGCAACGAATAAGGTTGATATTAACCCAAGTTAAGGATAGAAAATGGCGTCATTTAAATTTGTGGTTGGTGGAGAAGTGGTTTCATATGATAGGTATGAAGATATACCAAATGACTTTGAACACGTTATAGAGTTTGTACCAGACTTACCAGAACCAGAAGGTGTAGATGAGGAAGGTAATCCTACAGGAGAACATACAGATGAACAACACGATCAAATGTTATGGTGGAACACAAGATTACAAAAATTAATGGAGAAAGAGCGTGCCCGCAGCAACTAGAATAGGAGATGCAGATGTACCACATTGTTCTGGAATGACCAGAGCGGTTGGTTCACCAAATGTTTTTGTTAATGATATTGCGTGGAGTAGACAGGGTGATGTTAACACTGTTCATCTACTTCCAGGCGCACCTTGTCCAGCACATGCAGCACCAATTGCAAGTGGTTCTTCCACTGTAAAGGTAAATGATGTAGGTGCTGGTAGAATTGGTGACGGAATTAGTGCATGTACTTCTGTCGCCGCTGGAAGCCCAGATACGTTTGCTGGGCCTTAGAAAGACCTTGAGTCGGAAAGAGAATAATAATATGAAAATTGAAAAAGAAAATTTTTGGGATACAATAGGAGATTGGACAGATACTAAATCTGAAACAAATTTTTTTGGAAATTCTATAGGGTTTCATGATAAAATACTAGAAGAAGCAAAAGCATATAATGGATGGTCACACACATTTGATGGAGAGAACTTTTCCGAAGAGTTGAGATACAACCTTACTACCTTGTCTGGTTCTACAATGGACAGATGGCCGTATCTATTAGAAGTTCAGTTCTCAAATACTAGAACAGAAGAAACAGAGAGAAACGGTATTGCGGAGGATGAAGAAATGGATTACTGGTGGGCAGTACCTAATAAAAAAGACTTTCCTACTGTGTATAAATTTATGGATCATTTTCCTAGATTTACAAATCCAGTGTTAAGTAAGTTGGGTGCTGGTCATCAAATTCTTCCGCATGATCATGGCCCTGCTAAACAGTTCTTATATAATATGTCACTTAATGAACCAGAGGGGTCTAGAACAGCGATATATCCTATAGGGGAGATTACTGTTAAACCTGGCGATATCTATAAACTTGATGTTCATAACTTACATGCTGTAAAAAATGGAAATGAAACTAGGTATCATATTTTATTTCAAGGAGGTCGATACTAATGGGACTACCCAAAATGCCTGCTGAATATGAGTTACCTAACCTATGTGGTGCAAACGCTGGGTTGGGTGACGTTCAGAAAAAAATAGATGAGGGAATTAAAAATTTAACAGATAGGATTGAATTTTCTGCAAGTGACATTAAAGCAAAATTAGATGTTGATGTTGCAGATTTTAAAGATAAACTATCTAAGTTAAAAATGCCCACTCTACCATCTTTACCAGATGTTAGTTTGCAATCTGAAATGACTAGTATTGCAAACATTGACACTTCTACTCTTGTAGGTAGATTACAGAAAGTAGCAAAAACACTTCAAACTAAAAATCTATTTGGAGATGCCCTTAAATCAAAGGGCATCGACTTTGATTCTACTTTGAAAGATGTAGAAGCTTCTATAGCAAGTGGTGGAGATGCATGTGCTGCCTGTAAAAACTTTATGGTTAAACAGGGTGGTAAATCTACTGATGTTGCGGAAAAACCTGCTAACACAATGACTGCTGATTTTCAAAGTCAGAAAGAAGAAGTATCTACCGTATCTACTCCCGCCACAGCGGAAGGTGTAGGACTTAAAAATATTTTTGGTTTCATGAGTGGGTCAACTCCTATATTGGGTGATACTCTGGGTAAGGCGATGAAGATTGTAGGTGAGGGTGGCCCTAACATGAATACAAAGTTGGAGGAATTAAATCAAGAAACTGAGGCTAAGATTAAGACACAGATGGAAGCAAATGGTATTCCAATCCATCCAGGCATAGTTAAAAATGAAAACGAATTAAATCAAAACAAATCTTTATTTACAGTTGACAAAGCAAAGGTTGACGCAAACCCAATTGCAAGAACAGATAGTAAGGAAAGTGCATTTAAAGCAGAGTCAGGAGCTCAGAAAACACTACAGGAAACTACTAATATAGAACTGCTCTATAATAAGTTAATGGATGATTTTAAATTAGCTCTTAATGAATCAGAAAAGAAATGGCAAAGACTCAATAATTTTAAAGAAAGGTGTATAAAAAAATATCCAGATAACATTGCTCCGAATGGAAAAGGAGATACAGTTTTAACACGCACAGCAAATCTAGAAGCATTTGAAAAATTGTTTCATCAGATAAGAGATTTTGATAAACAACTTACTGAAGATATTAAAGGTGAGGTTGATCAGGTTGATAGTGATGTTCGTAACCAGAATCAATTTTCCAATAATGCTGAATATATATTAGGAATACGGAGTGTATGGGAAACTAAATTTGCGGCCGCAATAGGGGCAGCTGAGGGTGTTGGTAAAAATATTGATGAAGTTTTTAAATCAACATTTGTAGATGGTAAAATTTTTGAAATAGCAACTCCAGCAGAAGGAGAACCTGGCGGGCCGATACCTAGTCCATATACAGCAATGAAACAACAAATAGAAGCTTTAATTATTGGACAAGGTAAAGACGGTTTTAAGATTGTTAAAGTTCTCTATGTAAAAACACATGCTAGTGGACTTACAGTAGCAGCGTTCGAAAATGAAAAGGGACAATCCTATAGAGTAATTGGCCCTAGTATTTTCAACAGACATACACGGATGGTGGGAATACGAAGACGCAAAAAGAAAGACCCAGTAACGTCAATAGTAAGTTCAGCTTTAAAACATAAGTTTGCTGGATCACCACCACCACATGATCAACAAGGATTTAACTTTAAATCATAAGGTTTTGTCTTATAAATAAAGGACAGGAGTATATAAATGGCAGGAGTACAACCATCACCCTCATCATCAAAGGCGTTTTTTGATGCACAGGCACATAACGATGCTGGTAGAAATTCTCGCCGGTTTAAAGACCTTGACCTGTTTTTCCAGAAAAAACCCGAAGGCAAAGATGTCAATAGGGTAACGGATGTACAGGCAGTTAAAAGATCAGTAAGAAATCTCATTTTAATGAACCATTACGAAAAACCTTTTCACCCAGAAATTGGGTCTGGTATTCGTGAAATGTTATTTGAGAATATGACTATACTGACAGCAGTTATACTAGGAAAGAAAGTTGAGGATGTGATAGAGAACTTTGAACCCAGAGCAAGACTTGTGGGAGTTCGTTCTTTACCAGATTTTGATCGTAATGCTTATTCAATGACATTAGAATTTTATGTCGTTAACACACCCACAGAATTAGTTACACTAGATGTAATGTTAGAGAGATTACGATAATGGCAACACAACAAAAACGAATGGATATATCAGAATTAGATTTTGATAATATTAAAGAAAATTTAAAAGTATTTCTTAGATCACAATCTGAATTTACTGATTATGACTTTGAGGGTTCTGGTATGAACATACTACTAGACACTCTTGCATATAACACACATTACCAAGCATTTAATGCAAACATGCTTGCAAACGAGATGTTCTTAGATAGTTCTTCTCTACGTTCTAGTGTAGTATCACATGCTAAAACTTTAGGATATGAACCTCGTTCAGTATCAGCTCCAACTGCAACGGTTAATATTATACTTAACAATGTATCTAATGCAACTAGAACATTATCTGCTGGGACGGTTTTTACCACTTCAGTAGACGGAGAAGATTATCAATTTGTTGTTATAGATGATGTAACAAAATCAAAACAAGCAAATAATATTGTCTTTAGAGATATAAAAATATATGAGGGTACGTTTGTAACACAAAGATATACAGTAGATAGTTCTGATGCAGACCAAAGGTTTGTTATTAATGATAATCGTGTAGACACCTCTACTCTTAAAGTTTCAGTACAAAATTCAGCTTCAGATACAACCACAACCACATATACAAAAGCAACAGATATTACAGAGTTAACAGACACAAGTAAAGTTTTCTTTTTACAAGAAGTAGAGTCGGGTAGGTTTGAAGTTTATTTCGGAGATGGTGTAGTTAGTTCTAGTATTTCTGATGGTAACATAGTTCTAATAAAATATGTCGCAACTAATGTAGAAGATGCAAATGGTGCTAATACTTTTGCATCTAGTGGTGCTATTGATGGAGAAACTTCTGTAACAATAACTACCATAGATTTTGCAGAAGGTGGAACTCAAAGAGAAAGTATTCCTTCTATTAAATTAAATGCACCTTTAGATTATGCATCTCAGGGACGATGTGTTACTGCAAATGATTATTCTGTATTTGCAAGAAAACTTTTTCCGCAAACTAAATCAGTAAGTGTATTTGGTGGAGAAAATGGTTCATTCGATTCAAGTCTAGGTGTAGTCTCTACTCAAGAATTTGGTAAAGTTTTTATCTCTATTCGATCAACTACTGGTAACAACCTTACAATAACACAAAAAGATAACTTAGTTTCCGATCTACAAAAATTTAATGTCGCTTCAATTACTCCAGTTATCATTGATCCAGAAGTTACGGATATTATTATGGAAAGTGTTTTTCAATTTAATTCATCACAAACTACAAAGTCAAGAGAAACTTTGGTTACTGAAGTAACAAATATTATATCAAACTATAATGAAAACACATTAAATGATTTTAATAAAATGTTTAGATACTCTGAACTAACTGGTCTTATTGATGATAATGACACATCAATTTTAAACAACGGTGCTAAAATTTATTTGGCAAAAGAAATTAGTCCAACAATAGGCACAGCTGAATCACATGATTTAAATTTTAATAACCCATTCTTTTATCCACACCAAGGACACTCTGGAAGTCTTGGTGGTGTTGTTGCTTCTACAGGATTTAAAGTAAGTGGAGATGCGACAAATGTGCAGTTCTTTGATGAGGATGGTAAAGGAAATTTAAGAAGGTTTTATTTAGTTGGAACCACAAGAACATATGTTGACAATTCAGCTGGTGTTATTAATTATGATGAAGGAACAATTAAAGTTAATAGTATTAACCTTACAAGTATTGATGATGTTGACGGAGTGAATTCTACATCTATTAGATTTGTTATTGTTCCAAGGTCTAAAGATATTAAAGCAGTTAGAAATCAATTATTAAATATAGATTTACAAAACACTACAGTCGTAGGAAAAGTTGATACTATTTCTGTAGGACAGGCAGGGGCTGCATCTACATTTGCAACAACACCAACTATGCCTAATGCATCACAGAGTTTTTAACAAATGGCACCTTTTGACGGTAAACTAGATTCAAAACTTTCTCCGCTTATTGAAGGACAAGTTCCTGATTTTGTTCAAGCGGATCATCCTAAGTATGTTCAATTTCTAAAAAGTTATTACAAATTTTTAGAAGCAGCAGAAATTACTTTGACCCTTACCATAGACAGTATTCGTATGGAGACTGTTTCTTCAAACCATATTCTTGTTGAAGGTGATGATGGTGATCGTGGTGATAGGATTAATACTGAAAGTGGAACAGGGACTACAGGTAAGTTTGAAATAGGAGAGACTATTACAGGTAGTACATCTAAAGCAACTGCTGAAGTTCTTGTAGATGACCTTGGTAAAAATAAAAGATTATTTATTTCTTCTCAACAAAAATTTGAAATTGGTGAAACTATTACAGGCGGAACTTCTGGTTCAACTGCAACTCTAGATAAGTATCGTGCAAATCCTGTACAAAACATTCAACAGTTAATGGAATATGTTAATACGGATAATACCACAACTGAATTTATTAACGAAATGTTTAATATGTACATGGAGTCCATTCCAAAAACACTTGCGTCTGGTACTTCAAAACGAGATTTAATTAAAAATATTAAAGACTTGTATGCATCAAAGGGTTCATCTGAAGCAACAAAATTATTCCTAAGATTGATGTTTGATGAACAAGCAGAAATTATTTATCCTAACAAGTTTATGTTGAAGGCATCAAAAGGTAATTGGTCACAACCAACTATTATGAGACTTGCCGCCAATGGTGGTTCTGATGCGAATGATATAGTAGGACAAACAATTACAGGAGTTACTTCTGGTGCAACAAGTGTTGTATTAGATTCAATTGTATTTTCACAAGGTTCTATTTCAGTATCACAAATTGAGGTTGATCCAGACTTAACTACTGGAACATTTCAAACAGGAGAGACAGTAACAGTAACTTCTAATACAGCAGATAGTATTATGTCTTTTGTAATAAAATCTTTTATTACAGGTTCTACTATTGATCGTTCTGGAATTTTATACAAACCAAATGATGCTTTAAATACAGATGTTACTGTAGGTAACGGTAGAGCTGATATAGAAGTTGAAGAAATTTCTTCTGGTGGTATAAGTGAAGTTATTATTGACGATAGGGGTCAGGATTATAAGATTGGTGATACCTTAACATTTACTCCTAATGTTTTAGATACGAATGTTTCTGCCCCTTCAGCGGTTGTTTCTGCTGTAGGTGGCACAATCTTGTTAGAGGATACTATTGGTAATGATGATTTCTTAACATTGGAAAATAATACAGTAACGTCTTTACCACATCCATTTATTCAATTTGAAGATGGGGATAGGTTTGCATTGAACGGTACTAATGGTGCCTCATTAAATGCAGACTTTAATATGTTAATGGAAGATGCAACTCCTCGTAATATTGTTGGTGATGTATATGGAACAGATAATGATCGTTTTATTATTGAGGAAGGAACAGCAGATACTATTGGAGAATTGTCTAGAATTATATTGACAGGTGTAGGTAATGGTTTTACTAGACTACCTAGTGCAACAGTAACTAGTGTTAAAGGTGCAAGTGGAAAAGTAGTTGTTACTACAAAAGATATTGGTAAGATTGAATCAGTTAAAGTCAAAGATGGTGGGTTTGATTATCCTTCTTCTCCCACAACGAAGGCAAACACTCAATTTATACTTAAAGATGTAACTGGTACTTTTGTTACGTCAAATACATTAACTACACATACTGGTACTGTAAAAAGTTATGATGGAACAACCCAACACCTTGAAGTAGATTTTGAAAATGTTGAAAGAATAAAAGTTGAAGCAGAAGCAACAGTTAATGAAAACATAGAATTAGAACAAGGCACACCTACTGCTGAAAGATTTTATTTAGATAATACTTTAGATTCCGATGGAGATAATATTTCTTTAGAAGATGGTCAGGGTGTTTTAAAATCTGATGCTATAAGAACTATGGGTGGTCAAATAACATTGCAGAATGTTGGTAATGTTAATCAGAAAATGGAACTAGAAGAAAAACGTGGTGATGCTAGTCTATCAGACTTGTTTGGTTATGGTTCCGTAGAAGCAAGAACAAGAACACCAGCTGGTGAACCAATTCCAGTAGATGAATTTGTTATACCTGATTTAGCACAAAGAGGAAATCTATTTAAGTTAGAAGGTAGTGTTGTAGGAGGTTCTATTCTTATTGACTCTACGGATGGTAGTGCAGATGCTGGAGATGAAATTCTTTTAGATGGTACTGATGGTTCAAGTTCAAACGCTGGTAGTAAAGTTATACAATTTTCTGATGATGAAGGGGATAATATACTTTATGAAAATGAACCAGCAATACCACACATACAACAAAGGTTTAGTAAGTTTGCATTAGATGGTACTTTGAAACAAAGGTCTACTCCTTCTGGTTGGTTACCAGATGACGGAAGTTTATCTGGTGGTGAAACTTTATATGAAAATCAAGGTGGGTTTAGAGTTTCGGATGAAACGGATGGTATACTTCTAGAAGACTCAATAGCAGATGCAACATATAACACTAAAGAATTTCTTATATTAGAAGATGGTGATCTTTATGTATTTTATGAAGAGAAGGTTATTAATCATCAAAACACTCCAGATGCAAGGTTAATGGATGAAGAAAATGGTGGTTTCATTCTTGAAAAAAGTCGCCCAGATATTTTAGTTGACGATAATTCTTTTGTTACATTAGATAATAATTTAAATGACGCTTCTGTAAATCTCTTTAATATAGTTTTAGAGGGAGATACAGGATTTCTTATCAATGAAGATTTCGGTAATAATTTAAGACAAGAGGGTGAAGGTCTTCATATGGGTGATCTTCTACTTCATGAACCCGAAGACAATGATGTTAATCAAAAACTTATTTTGGATGGTACTGATAGTTCTAGTTCTCATGGTGGAGATAACATTATTTCGGAAAGTTTTCCAGATATGGATGGAGTAACAATAACTGATACTGGAGGTGCTACAGGAACAGTTGTTGATTTTGGATTTGCAAATGTTGTTCCCACATTAGGTGTTGATTCAGAACTTACTGGTTTCTATAGAAATACAGATCACCATCTTAGTGATGGTGTTATTAGATTGCAAGATTCATTTTTCTATCAAGATTTTTCTTATGAAATAAGAATAGGACAATCTATAGAAAATTATATGAATGAACTCAAAAAAGCAGTACACCCAGCTGGGTTTGCAGTTTTTGGTAGAGTTACCTTAGCATCATTGATTACTGCAAACATACAAGTTCCTACTGCTGGTGGAGTAAGTGCATTTACTGCTGATACAGACACGTTCAGTCCAGCATTAGCATCTACATTAGAAAATATATTTCAAATTGAAATTCCAAGACGATTGCAAGCAACTAAAACTCCTTTAAAACAAGGTGACTTATTTGCAAAAATAGAAGTTGAGACTGCTGTTGATTCTGGCCCAGATGCAAACATAATACATGAACAAACTGGTGAAGCAATATCATTAGAGATTGCAGCTGGTGTACCGAATGAAGGTCATGACCTTTCATTAATTAAAACTGCAAAAGTTACTATTGGTTTGCCTGCACCAAATTTTAGAACTAAGGCAGGATCACACTCTGGTCTTCCTTTGTTTGCTACAGTACAAGTAATTGCTAACGGTATTGAGATGGAAGATGGTACAAGAACATTCACTCCTACTATTTCTAGGGATAGAATTCTTCTTGATGGTACACTGTCGGGTGGTGGTACTGTAGTTGAAGATGGTGAGTTGCTTGAGTTAGAAAATGGTACTGTTAATAATGCAGATGAGGACAGTGGTATATCTCTTGATGATTTACAGTTTAGAAGGAATGATACTTTTGTTCTAGAACAATCCGCAACATTTAATGAGACAATAGAACTTGAGTATGCTACAGAAATAACAGAAGGAAGAAATACTGCACCCAATCAATTAATCTTAGATGGTACTGATGGTAGTTCTACTAATGCTGGTGATCATTTACTGCATGAGGACTCGACAACTTCATTCGGAGATAACTTTATACAGGAAGGTGATAGCACACCACTGGTAACAGAAGACATTCTAAATGGTGAAATTACTATTGAAGAGATTGTCAGAAGTAGTCTTATATCTTTAGAAGGTAAAGGAAAAGAAGATGATACCAATGATGATCATATACTTAGTGAACAAAGTATGGAAGTTGGAGACATTCTACAAGAAATAGGATTTGAGTTATTATTAAATGAAGATGGGGATAGATTTGATCTAGAAGATGATTCTGGTAAAATTATTAGAGAATTTGGGGAAGATGGTGGTTTTGGTCAGAAAATGATCGTAGAAGATGCTACTACACCACAAAGAGGTGGAAAACTTACCTTAGATCATCAAAACATAGAAATGGATGATGCAAGTAATGTTACTATACCGGCAATAAACTTTAGTGAAACTAACTTCCCTCGTTTTACAAGACCAGTAGAGATTAGTCAGTCTGCTCATGGTATCATTGCATTACAGGACGAAAGAGAAGTAACGAATATAGTTATGAATGGTACGGATGGTAGTTCTACTAATGCTGGAGATAACATTCTTTCAGAGAGAGATAGCGACAATATGGTAATGGAAGAAGCTGCATCTAGAATACTAGATCAACACAATCCAGGCTTTGCACAGTTAGATGGTACAGATGGTAGTGGTACTAATGCTGGAGACTATATATCATTTGAAATAGGCACAAGACCTCCATTTGTTTATCCACTATTTTCTACTGGTGATCTTGCTGCAACATATGATGCAACAACATTAACTTTCGATACAACACAACAAACATACGATGCTACTGTGTAAGTGTTATAAATAAAAGAAATAAGGAGTAATCATGGTAAAACAAGCAGTAGGACTAGGTTCCGAAGCGAATGACGGTACTGGTGATAACCTACGAGTAGGAATGGATAAAGTTAATGATAACTTTAACGAAATCTATACTGCAATAGGAAGTGGTACTGCTATTGCTAGTGGAATTAGTGCAGATGCAACAACAATAACCCTTGCTGCACCAACAATCACAGGAGCAGTTGGTGGTACGCAAACTTCTGCTACGATTACTACTCTCGCAACAACTACGGTAAACGGTACTACATTAAATGGTGGAACTCTCGCACTTGCAGCTGGGTCTATTACAGACAGTTCTGGTGCAATTTCTTTTGGAGATGAAAACCTAACAACTACAGGAACACTTGCAGTCGGTGCTATAACAACTACCGCAACAATGCTTGTTAATACAGCAGTTTCTAGTGGAACAGTTAATGTAGCAACAATTGAAGGTACTGCTGATGGAAGTGAAACAACTCTAGATGTTACTGATCCCACTGGTGACCGTACTATCACGTTTCCTGATACAACTGGAAC
>Ga0163179_10002135_pt1 | contig 13867 bp, 13 predicted proteins | sample AtlANTMetagenome_FD_109643 | JGI IMG/M metagenome (GOLD analysis project Ga0163179, IMG submission 109643) | Marine eukaryotic phytoplankton communities from the Atlantic Ocean - Atlantic ANT 2 Metagenome | ecosystem: Environmental > Aquatic > Marine > Oceanic | place: North Atlantic Ocean...
CCATGAAAGGTTTGCCAACCATCACCAAACTTTTCTATGAGGTTCTCCCTTTGCTCTGCAAACCAAGGTGAGATGTGTCTCATCATCACGAATCCCTCATTGAGAAACATGATGGTAAATCCTATCCAAAAAATCATAACTATCCAGTTTTCTTTAATCTTTTTGCTACAAAATCATTTGAATCTTTATAAAGATTTTGTTTCCTAAAGTCGGCAACAAATCCTCTAAAATATTTTGATCTTAGTAAATATATTTCTCTTTTCTTTTCATTTTCATTGTAATAGTGATCGGAAATTGTAACAGGAGTTGCAATCTCATTACCATTCTTGACTATCACACTTCCATCTATATTTATCTTGTGCTGACCATCATAAAAAGTTTTATCTACACGTAAACCTTTATTATATCTTCCTATCTTTTCTTTAATCTCATAGTGTCTAATCTCTGAGTATGGATCATCAAATTCAGACTCTATTATTTTAGAAAGATCATATCCAGATACTGGCCAGTCATATTGTGAATTGATTACGTTGTTTGTTAGTAAGACAACCCAATCATAAAATGGATTCCCGTATGCCTTCTTAGCAACATTGTCTGGTCTTTCACCATCAACAATAGCATACTTCTTAAAGTAAACAGCATCAGAAAATATATCATCGTTCAATTTATATCTACGAAAGAAATTTTTGGCAACAACATAATCTGACTCAGAAAATGGAAACGATATTGGTTTCTGATCGTATGCTATGTTTGGTACTATTTTAAAATACATTAGTGATTACCTGTTGCTATTTCTTCAGAGTATATGAGTTTTGTCTCTAAGAAGTTTAATTTCAATTCATACGCTACAGGACCTCCTTGAGCAAAAGTAGCATAGTTATTGTCTGGTGTATAACCAACTGTGACATCAGTTAATGCACATAATTTATACTTAGGAAGCATTTGATGTTGTTGACCTCCTCTCATGTATGAAACTTGAACTAACTTTGGAACTTTTATGAAAGCAGCATCTATTTCAGCACTATCACCATTAGATAATTCGGTTTCTCCTATACTATATGATGGCAACATTGCTCTCTTAAATTCTCTTATTATTTCAAGTATATTTTTTTCGTCTTTCTTATTATATGGTGCCATCTTAAATCCATGATCAAATGTTCTGAGATTCATGTTCTGGAATAAAACTTCAGTGTTTGGGTTTCTTATGACACCTTTTGCTCCTGCAAAAACATCACCAGTGGTAATAGTATCTCCTGTAACTGATGTTGCCAAGTTAGTTATAGCTTGAGCAGCAGCATTAGTTTGTAATCTTTTAGCAATACCTTTTGTGGTGTTGCCAAGATTTCCTATAGCATTTATAAAATTATCTGATCCAGCAGTGCTAGAAATAATACCAGCAGAGATATTTCCGAATGCTTTTCCTTCCCAACCAGCAGAGAAAGCATCTCCAATATCCTCTGGCATATAAAGTATAATAGTCTTATAACCTTCAGCTTCTTTAGCACTGAATGCTACACTTGAATTGTATGCACCTAAAGTTTGATTCAGAACTTGATCTTTACTTTTCTTACTTTTTGGATCATATAAATTATCTTTTGGTCTCTCTACATCACTACCAAAAGGTGGAATATACTCATAGAATTTGAACATCATATAATCAGTTTCATTATTAATCATATCGCTTGGATATCTGAGTAGTTCAGTACCATCTGGTTCTGCAATTGTTAATGGTTGATTAATAAAGTATCCTTTATTCTTTTCATCAAGAACACCATTAGCTATTAGATTATCAATTTTTCCTGGATCTATATTATTAACAGCTTCATCATATCTGGCATCAGTAAAATATTCCTTTCCTGTCGCTTTTGATTTAAAAGATCCCTGACCTACATGAATCCATTTTTCACCGTTATAAACTGTCCCTGATCCCTTATTACCAGGAATAAAGTCTCCTTTTTTAGGATCACCAAAATATGCAGCAATAAGTTCTTGCTTCTTGTCTCTAACAGTAAGTGGTGCCTTATAGTTATCTGGACGAGGTTCATAGACTTTTACTACCCTCTGTCTCGTATTTTTATAAGTTCTATATCTTCTTCCGTTTGAATCAGTGAAAGGAAATTTAGGTGCTACAGTTGGTTGAGCCATCTATCATCAGATTTTTAACTATTTAGTGCCATATTTATGGATTCTTTAGTTCCATATCCTTTTACGATTCGTTGACCTCTAATTTTATCGTAGAAATTCTCTTCTGTATCAGACCAGACATCTTCTTTTTGTATAGGAAACTGTAAACCATTCACATCCTTTACAAAGTCTTCTGTTGGTAATAAGATTGCAGTATCCCACTCGGTAGCAGCAAGATCAATCATCAATCCTTCTACATGTTGTTGTATATATTTGTGAAAGCATGACTTTGGAAAGTCTATTCTACCTTGCATTAATTTACTAGTAGCAATTAATCTCTTCTTTGGTTTTAAATAATGTAAGTTTGCTCCCCAGAACTGATTCTTCTCTGACTTGATAACATATACTAGAGGAAATTTGTCATAATATGGTAGATACTTTGATCTTGCACCATACTCAAACATATAAAGGTGTCCTTGTACGGTGTAACGACGAAGTTCGTTAGAGTCTTGGTCTTGTACAGCACCAATCTTATCGCTCTTCTCGTTTAATATATACTTGTCAAAATTCTTTCTGTAACTACTTGCTTCAGATTTTACAGCATTTCTGTACCATGTTAATGTTTTCTTTTGTCCTTGTGCTTTTGCGTTTATCTTTTCAAACAGAGTTTGATACCCCGCTTGTGTGGACACAGTATTCCTTTGAATAGTGCTAAATCCTGTTGCCATTGTTCTATACTCCTAGATGATCTTCGGTGAGAATCATAAAATTCATCTGCCTATCTTCACAGAAGTCTTCTGCAGCGTCCCACTTGGCACGGTTTTTAGCAAAAGTTAGTGCATCACGCTTATAGGCAGCAGTTTTTTTGTTTTTAACATTCGGTGGTTTAGTTTGTTTTTTGGGTTTTATCTCAATAATATACTTTGATATTTTTCCTGATCCTTCACGAACTTTGATATAAAAATCAGGAAAGTATCTTCTCACCTTACCATCAGGTGCTCTGTATGGTATAATAACTTCTTCACTACCCCATTCTAGTATGGATGGTTGGTTATCACAGAATACCATGAACTTCCGTTCCCATAATGACCTGTAGATAACCCGTCTTGCGTTACCACGGTACTTTTTAGGATTAATTGGTTTGTAAATCCCAGAGTACGCCATAAATATAATATGTTCCCTTATATTTATAAAACGTGGCAGATTTTATAAGCACATTCATAGAAGCAACTAATGACAAAGGAGGAATGTCTTTCTCCAATAGTTTTAAAGTTGACATCAAGGGTACTGGTGTAGCTGGCCTGACGGATGATAATAATTATGGTATGTCAGGTGAACCAATGTTTACTTTTCTATGCGATGAAGCACAACTTCCTAATGTTCAAGCTGCCACAGGTACATTGAAAGGGAGATACTTAGGTGAAGGACAAATAAATTATGCACACACAAGAGTATTTACAGAATTTCAATTATCATTTCAATGTGATGCAAATATGACACCATTAAAATATCTCAACGATTGGTTTGGTATGATTTTTAAAGAGATGCCCTCAACAGATGGCGATGGTATGAAATATACGGCCAATAGATCAAATCGTTTATCATATCCATCAGATTATTGTAGAGACATATACATTACAAAAACAGAAACAAGTGGTGAAAGTGCTGTTGGTAGAGAGTCATTATGTTATGTAATGGAGAGAGCATGGCCATTTGCAGTTGATGCAGTTCCATTACAGTTTGGTACAGCACAGTTAACAAAAGTAACAGCACAGTTCTATTATACAAGACATCATGTAATTAATAAAGTAAGTGGAGCGATGTCTGGAAATTATTAAAACCAAATTTGAATTTTTGATTCCATGAAAGTGGGAAAAAAAATCCTGAGTTTTTTTGTCTCAAAAAGTCGCTAAATATAAATATGACCTTGGAGTAAATATAATGGCGTTGCCAAAACTAGATTTACCAATTTATGAATTGGTATTACCATCAACAAAGAAGAAAGTTAAATACAGACCATTTCTAGTCAAAGAAGAGAAAGTATTGTTAATTGCACTAGAAAGTAATGATGAAAAAAATATTACAGAAGCAGTTGTACAATTATTGAAGGGTTGTATTCAAACTAGACTAAAAGTAGAAAATTTGTCTATTTTTGATTTAGAGTATCTTTTCTTAAATATTCGTGCTGTATCTGTAGGTGAGCAAGTAGAAATAAAGATAACTTGTACAGACGACAACAAAACAGAAGTTGGGTATACTTTGAATTTGCAAGATGTAGTAGTTAATTTTCCAAAAGGACATACTAACAAAATCATGCTAACTGACACTACTGGTATCATAATGAAATATCCATCATTTAGTAGATTTGTAGAATCTAATTTTACAGAAAAAGAAGTAGATCAAGAAAATGTTCTTAAAATTATTGCAGAAAGCATAGATCAAATATTTCAAGGAGATGAGGTATTTGATGAATCTACAACATCTTCAAAGGAATTTCTACAATTTGTAGAAAGTTTGACCAATGAACAATTATCAAAAATACAAGAGTTTTTTGAAACTGCTCCTAGATTACAACATACTTTTAAGATTAAAAATCCAAATACTGAAGTTGAATCTGAATATACCATATCAGGACTTAATAATTTTTTCGGATAGCCCTCTTCCATAATACGCTAGAGGGATACTACAAAACTAACTTTGCTTTGATGCAACATCATAAATACAGCTTGAGCGATCTTGAAAATATGATGCCTTTTGAAAGATCAGTCTATACTACATTATTAATGCAATACCTAGAACAGGTAAAACAACAACAAGCACAACAACAAAGATAATGGCAGCAGGAACAGTCGGTTACACAGATACTAGAGGTAATAAAGATTACCTTAGTATGATTGCGTCTCAAATTAAAAATAGAGTGACCGAAGCATCTGATATGGCAAATGAGGAACGTCAGTTTGCAGAAGATAGAGCAGAAGCTGGTGGAACATCATTAGACGAAGCAGGAATAGGTAAAGGTTTCTTTTTTGGGAAAGCATTAGGTAGTAAATTTGGTGGAGATGCAATTGCTAAAACTAGAGGTAGATTTGCAAAGACTCCAAGTGCAGGAATAGATCCTCGTGGAACCGCAGCATCTAGATTCCGTGGAGGATTTGATTACAACGTAACTAATGTAGATTTAGGTGGTGATGGATCCAGTCAAAATGGGATGCTTGCAAATGCAGTTGTTACTGGTTTTCGTGGTGTAGAAGATGCTACAATGCAAGTCTCACAAGCACTTGTGAAAATAGATGAGACTCTTAGTGGATTAGAAAGAACACAAGTGAACATGGCAAGAGCGATCATGTTCCAAGGATATATGATGGCAATGTTGCAAAGAGAGCAACAAAGGGCATCTGGTAGAGATTCTTTAAGAAGAGAAGAAAGGTCTATAGAAGGTGGTGGTACTAGAAGAATAGGAGGAGCATCATTTGGTGGTCCTAGTGGTGGTCGTGGAATGGTTAATGTGACAGGTGGTGGTGGAATGGGCGGTATTCCAAATGTTGGTGGTGGCGGTAGAAATGCTGCATTGTCAAGATTGGATACTCTTCAAACTACTGCAAAAATTGGTGCGAATACAAAAGGACTACAACAAGCAGCAAAATTGGGATCTAATGCACGTTCTGCTCTTAGTTTAAGTAAATTATCTAATAATGCTGGAAAATTATTAAATGTTCCTAAGACTATGATGAGATCTGCGATCTCTAATGCGACTAAATTCAAAAATCCATTGTTGGGTTTGAAGGCACTTAAGGATAGTATTTCAGCTCAGTCAGCAGCTGGATTATTGGGGTTTGGATCCAAAAGAGTGCAATTTGGTAACTTTTTTAGAAGAAATGCAGGAAGTTTTGATTCACTATATGATCCTGCAATGGATGGCATTAGAAGAGCAAAGGGTGGAGATCTACTTGATGATTTATTAGGAGCTCCTCCTACATCAGCGTTTCAAAAAGCAACTGCGAAAGGAGTACAAAGGAGTTCTCGTAGAGTATTATTCAGTAATAATCCTTATATTGCAACAGGAAAAAATACGGAATTATTAGGGCAATCTGTATCCCTTGATGCAAATAAGCAAGTATTTGGTGAGGGTGCTGGATTAGTAAAGAGTAAAGGAACAGGTTCTCGTTTTCTCAAGTCACAAACTGCTGTTAAGAATTCTGTTGGAGCAATGGCAAATCCTGCGAGGGTTGCAGGAAATGCAAAAAGACAAATAGTTAAACAGTTTCAAAAACAATTAACGATACCTGGAATAAAAACAACTACAAATGCTGCTGTTGAAAACTTCGGTACTGCAGCAAGAATTGCAGATTTATCTGATGCTGGTGTCAAGACAGCAGATATCGCAACGGATCAAATTGTTAAGAAAGGAATGAAAAAAGGACTCACGAAAGGTAGTGCACTAGCAAGAATGATGGTTAAGAAATTTGGTGCTGCTGGAACTAAATCTATCCTTAAAAAAATTCCAGTTGTTGCTGGTGCTGCTGGTGTTTTATTTGGTATTCAACGTGCCATGGAAGGTGATTTCCTAGGTGCTGCTCTGGAAATAGGTTCTGGTTTAATGGGAGCTACTGGTGTTGGTGGTGGATTAAGTTTAGGTATTGATGGATTCTTACTTGGTAGAGACTTAGGTATGGTTCCAATGGCAAAGGGTGGTCTTGTATCAGGACCTACTAATGCATTAGTTGGAGAAGCAGGTCCTGAGTTAGTAACACCTCTAAATGATGAGACATTTATCAAGTTTGGTGAGGGTATATTAGATGCTAATAAAAGAAACTATTCAGAGTTCTCAAAACAAAATTCATCATGGTTATCAAATCTTGGATCTGGTGGAGAAGGAGACAACTCTTTATTTAAAATTGATTTTGGTGGTAATGATAAAGTTGACTTAGATGGTATTAGTTCAAATGTAAGAGAAATTGCTCCTGCTATCAATCAGTTGTCTAAAGATCTTAATAATAATGCTGGATCAAGTAGCATAGTTAATAATGTAGTAAATAATTATGGATCAGGTGGAAAACCTGGTGAAGGTGGTGGTGGAGAAGATAATGGAGGAGATTTCTCTAGCTCAGGTTTAGATGCGTTTAGATTACAATATATTGGGAGTCTTAGTTAATGGCTACTGAATCAGAAGTAACAGAACAAAAAACAGAAGCACAATATGCTACACAAGCAAATTTAATAAGTTGTGTTATTACAAATAATAAAGGAGAAGAATTACCACCACTTAATGGTGATATGATTCTAGGTTTTATACACCGTGAAAGTTTATTGTCTCCTTTTATGAGTGGCATTTTAGCAATTAGTGATAGTGCTGATTTTTTAAATGGACTTGATATGGATGGAAATCAGTCACCAATAGAAGGTGGAGAAGTTGTCAAAATAACAGTAAAAACTCCTGTCTCAAAAAATGAAGATGGTGAAACTTATGAATATAAAATATGGAAAATTGGAAATAGAATATCAATTAATAAAAAACAAGCATATGCGTTAGCATTAGTCTCAGAGGAAGCATTTCTTAATGAGACAACAAGAGTTGTTGGAAGAATTCCATCAGGTGGACAAAATGATAAAGAACAACCACAAAAAAGTATTAGTGGCATTGTAGAAGATTTAATAAAGACAAATATTGGAATTAATTCTGATAAACCATTTTATTCAGAGGATACAAAATTTAAACAAGTAATTATAGGAGCAAGAAGAAGACCATTTGACATTATAACAGCATTATCAGATAAGGCAGTTTCTACTAAAGGAAAGACAGGTTCTACTGGATCAAGTAGTAGTTCGGAATCAGATGAGACAAAAGAAACTATAAAAGGAACTGCTGGATTCTTTTTTTGGGAAACAATAAGAGGATATAACTTCTTTTCAGTTGATGCATTGTGTGATGTGCCAGACGGTATATTTTCTGCACCAGATCTTAAATCTGAAACACATAAAGGATATCAAGAAAAAATTGCTAATCAGGATGGGATTGATGCCAGATCAATAATTTCTAAAATTACATTTACATCAGAAATAGATACGTTAAGTGCCTTAAGAAAAGGAAAATATTCTACTACTATAATATTTTTTAATATATCTACTGGACAATATGAAGAGTATCAGTATAAAATTAGTGATAGTTATAAAAATATGGCACATCTTGGTAATCAAACCAAAGTGTCTGATTTGAAAGTAGGAGAAAAACAATTAGTGGAAACACCATCAAGACTAATGACAATGATATTGGATCATGAAACTTGGTTTAATGAACCAGGTGTGGCATCACCATATGAGGATGCAGAAAATCCAAGTGTCTTTGCTGATTGGCATAAACATTTTGCTGCACAGTCAGTTGCAAGAAAAGAGTTACTTATGAATCAACAGTGCACTGTTGAGATTCCTGGTAATAATGAAATATGTGCAGGAGATAAAGTTGAAATAAAAGTACAGAGAAAAGCACCAGATAAACTAAAAGAAGAAGAACCATGGGATCAAGAGTCTAGTGGTGTTTACTTAGTTAAAGATGTTGAACATAGATTTGCATTTTCTGACGGAATCAGCGGATCAGTCAAAACTACGCTACAATTGTTTAGAGACTCTTATGGTGTTAAAGATACAGACACTAAAAGAGGAGAATAAATAAAAGAGTACGGAGGTAAATACTCATGAAAAGCATAGAAGATCATATTAAAAAGGACAAAGAAATCCTTGAAGATCCAAAAACATCAGAACCCATGCGTCATCATATTGAAGATGAATTGCATGATTTAGAAGAGTATGTAGAACATCATAAGGCAGAGATTGAAGGTGGAGATCATCATGACCCTAATGTATTAGAGGTATTCTGTGATGTACACCCTGACGAACCAGAGTGTCTAGTATATGACGATTGATGGATGAATCATTTTCACGCATAATACCTTCTCATAGAGTTGGTAATGATGGTTTCAACTGGTGGATTGGCCAAGTTGAAATTTCTGCTGCGGATGAAGAAAATAACAAAGGTGGTTTACGATATAAAGTAGCAATCATAGGAGAACATCCTGCTGATAAGACCTTATTGGATACAAGTCAGTTGCCATGGGCAAACGTGATGATGCCAGTAACTCACCCATTCACACCAGGTGCAATTGGAGGAGCTCATCCTCAGTTGGTAAATGGTTGTTGGGTGATGGGTTTTTATCTTGATAATGATAAAAATAAACCTATTATCATTGGTTCAATTGGTCAAACACCAGGTGCCACAAGTAATATTCAAGATTGTGTTCCTAATGATAAGACTAGATTTAAGACTTGTGTAAAAACAGATGAAGTGTTTGCACCAATAGTTGAAAGTGATGGAGAAGAGGGTGGTATAGATGGTACACAAAGGCAAGTTGTTATATCAGATGGAACAAAAGATGGTAATGGTAATGAAAGGGTAGACTTAGGAACTAGAAAAGAGGAAGATGTTAAGAGAGAAGAGTTTTGTGTCCAACCAGCAAGTGAAGGTGATTGTGATGACTTGAAAAAGGACTTTAATTACATTCTTGGTAATTTTTTGAAAGATGTGCAAAATAGTAATGGTAATGTGGGAACATACTATACTAGCAAAATTACAGGCAGTGTGAATGATACTGTTAATGTAGGAAGAAGATATGTACACAAAGCAATTGCTGTAATTCAAAAATTCTTAGCAAAGGTAAAAGGATACATAACAGCACAGATACAGAAGGCAGTAGATAAATTAGTCAAAGCACTGTTAAGACCAGATAAAAATGGTAATGCTCTAACACCTGTAACAGAATTTTTTAACAGACTTATCAAAGATCTTGGTTGTAAGATGGCAGATCTTGGAGATAGATTAGCAGCATGGTTAACTAATTTGTTAATGAGTTATATCAATCAAATCTATCGTGCTGCTGTATGTCAGGTAGATGAATTAGTAAACGGAATTATCTCTAAAATACTTCAATTGATGAACGAATTACTTGATTCTATTTTAGGTCCTCTACAAGATATTCTAGGTGCTATTGCTGCACCACTAAACATGATTGGTAATGCAATTAACTACATTCTAAATCTTCTTGGTATTTCTTGTGACGGTCCTGAAGATCAATGTGCAGATGATAAAGTGTGTACATCTGGAGAAAAAGGAGATGAAGATAATCAAGATTTCTTAGATAAATTGCTAGAAAGTATTGATAATTTGTTTGGCGATACTCCTGCTGATTTTACACAGTATGTTTGTGATGAAGCGTACACAGGAAATCCATTAGCAGTTACAACTGTAGGATTTACAGGAGGAGTTCCTCAAATAGGAACTGGAACTAACGCACCAAAACTTGTATATACTATTAACGATATACAAGTAACAGAAGGTGAAACAGCAGTATTTACTGTAATTAGAAGTGGATCTATTGATATTGCATCATCCGTTCAATTTAAAATATTAAGTGGTCAAGGAAGTGCTACTGTTGGACAAGATTTTCTTAATGCAGATGGTATTTTAGGATTCTCTCCTAATGAAACAAGTAAAACAATTGAAATCCAGACCTTAGTTGATTTTGATAGTGATAGTAATGAGACTTTCTTTGTAAGAATATCAAACAACTCTCCAGAGAATAGTTTACCAATTAAATTTAAGAAAGACATTGGTAAGTGTACTATTATAGAAAAAGATATTAAAGAACCATACGATCCTTACAAACCAGATCCAGTAGATCCATTTGATCCTATACCAGATATACCAGATAATGCTGATGATGAGGATGATGATGGAACAGGTGATGGTAATACAACACCTACCTTCTCTGTAATTGCAAATAGATCATCGGTTCCAGAAGGAGAATTTGTAATCTATACAGTTACAACAACTAATGTTGAAAGTGGAAGTATATTATATTACACTTTATCTGGTGTTGGCATCACACCATCTGATATTATAGGCAACAGGTTGACAGGTGAATTTATTATTGATAGTAATACTGCAAAAATTACAGTTGGTATTGCTGATGATAGTACAGTAGAAGATGTAGAAACTTTGACTTTTTCTATTAATGGAACAGATGCATCAGTAGATGTTCTTATTACAGTAGACGATGTTGATGTTGGTGATGGAGGTGTTGGTGATTCTCCAGAAACTGTATTTGAAGACTTTAAACTTCCAAAAGTCAACACTGGTGATATCATTACAGATGAAAATGGTGGTATTATAGAAATACCTATTGATAATCCTGGTGGTGCATGGGCAGAAGCACCTTATGTCTTTATTGGTGGTAATGGAACTGGTGCAACAGGAGTTGGTTTATTAGATGGAGAAGGATTTCTCACAGAAATTAGGATTCATTCATCAGGATTTGGATATAAAAAGAACCTTGCAAAAGATAAAAATGTAAGATGCATCATAGACTCATTTACTATATTGAAAACAGGAAGTGGGTACACATCTCCTCCAGATTTGTATGTTAATGGACAATTAGGAATTGCAGAGGCAATTTTGGATGTTGATAATGGAGTTGTAATTGGTGCTCGTGTATTAAATAGACAAATAACTTTTGAAAAATTTCCTTCAATTAGTATTGTAGGTGGAGGAGGTTATGGTGCTAGAATGTTACCATCATTAGCATGTCTAGATACTAACGCTCTTGTTACAATTGGTGCTACTAAGATTGGTACTGGTAAATATGTTGATTGTCCATAATGTCTCACGCTAAACCCGCCACAACCTATCCAGATAGCGTTTTTAAGAACACTACTCCTGATGAAACACAGGATACTGAAGGTACTATTAGACTAACCACTTTAATAAAAGACACAAGAACTAGATCAGAAATTTACACAAGAGTTTTTCCTGATAACACTACTGCTGCTCTTTGTATAGACGGACCTGTAACTGGATCCTCTAGTGGTCACATTACTCTTGATAGTATTGGTAGAATTAAATTGATAACTGGTGATAGAACTGATAATTCTCCAGCATCAGGTCAATTACAAATGAAAACATTTGGTCAAATCCAACAGCACATGGAAGCGAGTTACATTGAGTATAATGCTGGACAGGATGATAAAGAATTTGCTTTAAATGTCAAGGCATATGGAAAAATAACAGAAGAATGTATAGGACATCAAAGAACCATTAAGGGATCAAAGATTGTTATTAGTGCAGATGACCTGTTAGTAATTAAAGGACAAAATGTAAGAATACAAGCACAAGGAGAAATTCAACTTGCAGGATCTCAAATGACCAAAGTTATGGTTAACGATAAAGAAATTATCTTAGGTCAGAAAATGGTTTTTGGTGCTGGTGAAGATACTAGAATGGCATTTGATCCTCGTGCAAATATTAGTGTAGTATCAACAGGTCATGTTAATCATCAAATAATAGGAGATTACAGACTTAAGGTTGGTGGAGTAATGCACATGGAAGGTGCTGGCGGTACATTTGCTGCTCCATTAATAACAGATAATCGTCAGTTTGGACTACGAATGAATACTTTGACAAAATCATTCTATGGTGGTAATGTTAGTGCACAAGTCAATGCTCCAATAGTTAAAGTTGGTGGTGAAAAAACACCTGGTATAGTAAAAGTAAATGCAACTGATTACAGTTTAGATACGTCAGGAAAAGCAGATATGACTATTCAAGGAACATCAAAGTATGAAGTTACTGGAAATTTAGATATAGAGGGTTCTAATCTCAATGTTAAAGGTGCAAACACAGTTGTAGAGGGAACTGGAATGGTAGAAGTTAAGAGTGCTGGAAATGTTAAGATTACTGGAGCATTAATTTATCTTAACTAAGACATAAGGTATCCTAATATACAAAGGTTGACAAATTAGAAAAAGTAGTATAATATACACTTACACAGGATCCGAAAGATCGTAACCCTGCGAAAAGACACCCAAGTCGGGGTAGTCTCACATCCGCAGGATTTATCTTGCGAGAAAACAAAAACAAAAATGATCAAATCAACAATCGCAGCACTTGCTGCAACTCCTCTTCTATTCTCTGGTGCTGCGTTTGCAGGTCCTTACGTTAACGTAGAAGCTAGTGGTTCATATCCAGACGGAGCATATACATCAGGAACTTGGGAATTCCAAGTTGGATACGAAGGTACAACTCCTAGTGGAATTGACTGGTATGTATCAGGTGGTCCTACAGTAACTCATACAGAGACTGCTGATGAGTTCGGTGACACTGAACTTATTGGTTACATTGGTGGCGGTAAGTCCATCACTGATAGCGTAGGAGTATACGGTGAACTATCAGGTGCTACTAACGTAGATGACGTAGACTGGTCTGGAAAGGCAGGAGTTAAGTACACTTTCTAGTGCTTTCTTAACATAATCTTAAGACCCCTTCGGGGGTCTTTTTTCATGTCAGCAACTCCTAACATCTAAATAATGTTACAGGAGGTAAAGACAAATGTTACACATAAGTTGGAAGACACCAGAAGTTCCAGAATATAATGCAGAAATTCACAATCCAGAGAGGGTCTTTGCCCTGCTATGTTACCGAGGAGTTCACTATGCCAAGTGGGTGACTCTTGATGTGTTCAAGGTGTTTAACTGGGATACAAGTAATCCAAGAAAAAATTGAATTCTAGACCCCAACAGGGGTCTTTTTTATGTCAGGAAATAAAAATTAAGAACAGTTTAAATGTAGTTTATGATACAGATATTCTTTATAATATAATAAGGTTTATCTAGAAAAACTATGAAAGCATTCGCAGTTGCC
>Ga0163179_10002137_pt1 | contig 13866 bp, 8 predicted proteins | sample AtlANTMetagenome_FD_109643 | JGI IMG/M metagenome (GOLD analysis project Ga0163179, IMG submission 109643) | Marine eukaryotic phytoplankton communities from the Atlantic Ocean - Atlantic ANT 2 Metagenome | ecosystem: Environmental > Aquatic > Marine > Oceanic | place: North Atlantic Ocean...
CCGCCGGACGATTCATCCTCTTCCCTCGTCCAGAATGGCATTCAGTGTTTCACTGGGGCGCATGGCGGCATTTGCCATCTCCTCGTCGGGCCGGTAGTAACCGCCCATGTCGACCTCCTGGCCCTGGACGTTATTCAATTCGGAGAGAATTTCTTCCTCCGCGCTACCGAGTTGGTCGGCGAGGGAGGAAAACTCCTCTTTTAACACCGGATCGTCGTCCTGTGCGGCGAGGGCCTGGGCCCAGTAGAGAGCCAGATAGAAATGCGTGCCGCGGTTGTCGAGTTCACCGCACCTGCGTGAGGGCGCTTTGTCATTGAGAAGGTAGAGGGTGCTGGCTTCATCGAGGGTTTCTCCCAGGATGCGGGCTCGCTCATTATCAAATTTGCCAGCTAGGTGCTCAAGTGAGACGGCAAGGGCGAGGAACTCTCCCAGGGAGTCCCAGCGCAGGTGGTTTTCCTCGGTGAATTGCTGGACGTGTTTGGGGGCGGACCCGCCAGCCCCGGTTTCGAACAGACCTCCACCGTTCATCAGTGGAACGATGGAGAGCATCTTGGCGCTGGTGCCTACCTCAAGGATGGGGAAGAGGTCGGTGAGGTAATCACGCAGGACATTGCCGGTTACGGAGATGGTATCCTGCCCTGCCTTGAGGCGCTCGAGAGTGAAGTAGCATGCTTCCGTGGGCGCAAGGATGCGGATATCAAGGCCCTCGGTATCGTGTTCAGGGAGCAAGGCCTCGACCTTCTCAATAATCCGGGCATCGTGGGCCCGCTCGCGGTCCAACCAGAAAACCGCCGGAATACCGGTAGCTCGTGCCCGGGTCACCGCGAGGCCGACCCAGTCTTGAATGGGTGCGTCCTTGGTCTGGCAGGCCCGGAAGAGATCACCTTCGTTCACCTGTTGCTCCATCAGGGACGCGCCCTGCTCGTCGAGAAGCCTGATGGTTCCGTCTCCCGGAGCATGAAAGGTTTTGTCGTGTGAGCCATATTCCTCAGCCTTCTGGGCCATCAGGCCAATGTTGGGCACCGTGCCCATGGTGGTGGGGTCGAAGGCACCGTGTTCGCGGCAGAATTCGATCACGGCCTGGTAAATTCCAGCGTAGCTGCTGTCGGGGATTACGGCCAGGGTGTCCTGTGAACGACCCTCCGCATTCCACATCTGCCCCGAATTCCGGATCATGGCGGGCATTGAAGCATCAATGATGACATCACTGGGGACATGGAGATTGGTGATGCCCTCATCCGAATTCACCATGGCGAGTCCGGGTCCGTTTTCAAAGCAAGCCTGGATATCGGACTGAATTTCGGCTTGGGTCTCCTCCGGCAGGTCCTTGATCCTGGAGAGAAGATCACCGAAGCCGTTGTTGAAATCGGTTCCAATTTCCTCAAAGAGGGACTGGTGTCTGGTGACGAGATCCCGGAAGTAGACCCTTACGCAATGACCGAAGATGACCGGATCTGAAACCTTCATCATGGTTGCCTTCATATGGAGGGAAAAGAGGATCTCTTCCTCCCTGGCGCGATTTACCTGGGAATCGAGAAACGAGAGGAGGGCCTCCCGGTTCATCACCGTGCAGTCGATGACCTCGCCGGCGAGGAGAGGTGCGGAGGGCTTGAGAGTTGTCGTATTTCCCTCCCCGTCGATGAACTCAATGGAGAAGGTAGTTTCCTGCTCCACGGTCATGGATTCTTCCCGGTGGAGGAAGTCGCCAGCCTCCATGGTAGCGACGTTAGTTTTCGAGGCAGGCGACCATTCACCCATGGAGTGGGGGTTATTCCGGGCGTATTCCTTCACTGCCCTCGGAGCCCTCCGGTCGGAGTTTCCCTCGCGCAGCACAGGGTTCACTGCGCTGCCCTTGACTTTGTCATAGCGAGCCTTGATCTCATGCTCCTCTGGTCCCCCGGGGTCCTCTGGATACTCGGGAAGATTGTATCCCTGGGCAGATAGTTCCCCGATGGCAGCCTTGAGCTGAGGCACGGAGGCGCTGATATTTGGGAGTTTGATGATATTCGCCTCGGGTGTCCTGGCAAGGGCCCCGAGCTCCGCGAGGGCGTCCCCGGTGCGCTGGCTCTCAGTGAGAGCGTCCGGGAAGCTGGACAGGATTCGCCCGGCGAGCGAGATGTCACGGGTTTCAACCTGGATGCCCGATGATCTTGTGAACCGCTGGATGACGGGAAGCAGAGAGCGGGTGGCAAGAGCAGGAGCCTCGTCGGTTATGGTGTAGATGATCTTGGGAGATGACATGGCCGGCAGAAAAGGAAAGGACGGGTATGTATGTCAGCCGGCAGCGATGGTCAACAGAATGCGCCTCCGGCGGGAGGAAGGAATTTTCTTCAATGCCCGGGATAACGCCGCCACGATGACACGAGGTGATGAATAGAAATCTGTTTCTTATCATGATGCTGGGACTTGTGGGCGCCCCTGCTGAGGCTTCCCGTCCCAACGTCCTGGTATTTCTCAGTGACGATCAGGGCTGGGGGGATCTCTCAAGTTCGGGAAATTCCGATATCGCGACGCCTCACATAGATTCGCTCAAGCGTGATGGGGCGAGCTTTGAGCGATTCTTTGTCTGCCCGGTCTGCTCGCCAACGCGGGCCGAATTTCTCACCGGGAGGCATCATGCTCGATCCGGGGTATATTCGACTTCCGCAGGGGGAGAACGGATGGACCTCGACGAGGTAACGGTGGCCGACATCTTCGTAGCAGCCGGATATGCTACCGGGGCATTCGGCAAGTGGCACAATGGCATGCAGCATCCCTATCACCCCAACGGACGGGGGTTTCAGGAATTCTATGGTTTCTGCAGTGGTCACTGGGGAAATTACTACAGTCCCTTGCTTGAACAGAACGGGCGCATCGTGAAGGGGCAGGGGTTCTGCGTTGATGATTTCACCAACCGGGCAATGTCCTTCATCGAAGGTGCGGTAGATGCGGGGAAACCTTTTTTTGCTTACCTGCCCTACAATACGCCCCACTCCCCCATGCAGGTTCCGGACCGGTTCTGGCAACGGTTTGCCCATCGACCTCTCAAAATGAAGAACAGGCAAAGCCCCGGGCGCGAAGTGGAAACCCATAAGCGCAGTGCCCTGGCAATGTGTGAAAACCTTGATTGGAATGTCGGCCGGGTTCTTAACAGATTGAAGGAGCTGGGTATCTCGAGAGATACCATTGTGATCTGGTTTCATGACAATGGACCGAACGGGGTGCGCTGGAATGGAGGAATGAGGGGACGCAAGGGATCGACGGATGAGGGAGGGGTCCGCAGCCCGCTTTATGTCAAATGGCCGGCGGGGATCAGGGCGGGGACTGAGATTCCGCAGATTACGAGTGTACGGGATCTTCTTCCCACTCTTTGCGATCTCGCAGGGCTGCCGGATACGGCGGCCGGGACTCGCGATGGGCTGAGCCTGCAACCACTATTGCGTGGCTCCGGGATCAGGTCGGCTTCGTGGCCTGACCGGACTCTCATCAGTCACTGGAAGAACAGGATCAGCGCAAGGAACCAGCGCTTCCGTCTTGATGACCGGGAGAGGCTTTACGACATGATCGTGGATCCGGGGCAGAAACGCAATGTAGCTGACAGCCATCCGACAGTTGTCGAGAGCCTCAAGAAGGCGGTGGTCAGACATCGAGATGAATTCATGGCGTCCTATTTCGAGGACAAGCGTCCTTTTGTGATCGCGGATCCGGGATCGCGTTTCACGCAGCTTCCTGCTCGCGATGCGGTTGCACACGGCTCCATCAGGCGTTCAAACAAGTTTCCTAATTGCTCGTATTTCAAGAACTGGACGAGGACGGAGGACCGGATCACCTTTGGAGCGGAGGTTGCAGCCAGCGGGACTTACGAGGTGGTCCTCTACTACGCTGCGAGGGAGGCGGGAGCGAAGTGCGAGCTGAGTTTCAACGACGCGGTTCTCAAGTTTCAGATCGCCGAAGCGCATGACGTTCCCGAATCAGGGAAGGAGCACGACCTGCACCCCCGGATGGAGTCTTACGTGAAGGATTTCAAGGCAGTGAAGATCGGGAAGATCCTGCTTGAGAAGGGGAAGGGCGAGCTGACTCTCCGTGCCACTGAGATTCCCGGAGCGGAAGCGATGGAGTTTCGGATGCTGACCCTGACGCGAATGTAGGGTGGAGAGCTCAGGATAAGGGATCGAGTCAATCGAGGTTGGAGGGAAGGAAGACCGAGCCTGATGAGGTCTTCTCCGAAAACCATTCGCTATCCCTGCGAAAGGAGCGATAAGCTCCGGCCCTGCCACCCCCGACCGGTGCAAGGGCTTGCTCTCCGGCCGCAACTCCCTACCGTCCCGCCTCTCATGTCCATCGAACTGATTCTCACGCACCCCGGAGGCGCGCATAAAGATGACTACCTGGCCTGCAGTTTGCTGGTCGCGCAGCACGGGGCTCCGATCGAGCGGCGTGAGCCGGAGCAGGGCGATCTAGATAACTCCGCAGTGCTGGTGGTTGACGTGGGTGGAGAACATGAACCCGGGCGGGGGAATTTTGATCATCACCAGTTCCCGCGCGATCACGCCCCGATCTGTGCGCTCTCCCTTGTGTTGCAGGATCTCGGTCTCTACGAGGACGCAAAAATGTTCTGCGACTGGCTCGAGCCCGCTGAATGGTTTGATACCCGGGGAGCAGGTGGGACGGCCAAGTGGCTGGGCGTCGATCGCGACATCATCAGCAAGCTCAACTCGCCGATGGATGTGACCCTGTTGCGACGCTTTGCACAAGCCGAGCGCCTTGACCCCGGAGATTTGCTCTATGAGATGATGCGCTGGGTGGGAGAGGATCTCCTGGAGTATCTGAAGACCTTGCGTGAGCGGATCGCCTACATCGATGAGCATGGCGAGCTCTGGACGCTGGAGGTCAGCGGGGCGGATTCCTTCAAGGTTCTCTTCATGCCACGGACCGATCCGCTCCCGGACGAGCCCTCGGTGGGGCTTGGGCGCTATCTCGATTCGATCGGTGAATCGGAGAACGTGGTGGGCCTGGTTTACCCGGACCGGCGGGGCACTGGTTATGGGCTCTCTCGTCACAACGACCACCCGAGACTGGAGTTCACCCGGATTGAGGGACAGGAGGACGTGCATTTTGCGCATGCCCGGGGATTTGTCGCAAAGACTTCGGCCACGGAGAAAGAGCGCCTGAAGGAGTTGCTTCGAGCGGCCTGGGTGTAATTGTGGGAGGGGGTGGGCGCACAGCCTGCTCCAGGATCTGGACTTCTTGGAGACCGTGAAAATTCAATCGGCCATATTTGAGCGTGGGGCTGCCAGTTTCGACGATTGCCCGGAGTCGAGATTCCCGGAGTTTGCCTTCATTGGTCGCTCCAACGTGGGAAAATCGGCTCTTATCAACCTTCTTGCCGGTAGCGAGGGGTTGGCGCGCGTTTCGGGGAATCCCGGGCGAACAAGGGAAATAAATTTCTTCACCGTGAATGACCAGTGGAGCCTGGTGGACCTGCCGGGTTATGGGTATGCCAAGGTATCCAAGGCTGACCGGGAGCGATTCCAGAGATTCATCTCAGCCTATCTCATTAAGCGGGAGAACCTGTTCTGTGCCTTTGTGCTGATCGATTCACGCCATTCCCCCCAGCCACTCGACCTTGAATTCGTGCAGTGGCTGGTGGAGGGAGGGGTTCCCTTTGCCCTCGTCTTCACCAAGGCGGACAAGAGTAAGCCTGCTGTGGTCCGGAAGAACGTCACGCTCTTTCTGGACGCGATGAAGGCATGGAGTGAGGGGGAGCCAGCCGTATTCACCACCTCTGCCAAGACACGGGAAGGAAGAAAAGCGATTCTCGATTTCATTGAGAACGCCCTGCGGGGCTAGCAGCCTGCACCGGGGGGCTGCGATCGATCCTGAGCCGAGGGGGCGAAGGGCGAGGTTCAACTGATAACCTCCTGCACCACCCGGCCATGGACATCCGTGAGACGGAACTGACGCCCCTGGTAGCGGAAGGTCAATTGTTCATGGTCCATCCCAAGGAGGTGAAGAATGGTGGCATTGAAGTCGTGCACGTGGACGGGGTCCTGGGCGATATTGTAGCCGAGTTCATCGGTTTCGCCGTAGGTGTGGCCAGGCCTGGTTCCGCCCCCGGCCATCCAGACAGTGTATGCGTCCTTGTGGTGGTCACGGCCGGCCTTCTTCACATCCTTGCCTCCCTGGGCCATCGGGGTACGGCCGAACTCGGCGTTCCAGATGACGAGGGTGTCTTCAAGGAGGCCGCGCTCCCTGAGGTCACGGATGAGAGCAGCGATAGGCTTGTCGACCTGCTTGGTCTTGTTTGGGAGGTTGTTGAAGACACTGCCGTGGTGATCCCAGCCCTGGTCAAAGAGCTGGACAAAGCGTACGCCGCGTTCGACGAGACGACGGGCCAGGAGGCAGTTGTTGGCAAAGGACGTTTTACCGGGCTGGGTTCCGTACATCTCATGGATGCGGTCGGGCTCGCTTTGGATGTCCATGAGCTCAGGGACGCTGGTTTGCATGCGGTAGGCCATCTCGTATTGGCTTATACGGGTAGCGATTTCCGGGTCGCTTACATCGTCAAGGGCGACCTGGTTGAGTTCCTTGATTGTGTCGACGACCTGTTTGCGCTCGGCGTCGGAGACGCCTTTGGGATTGGAGAGGTAGAGGACGGGATCCCCCTTGGAGCGGAACTCGACTCCCTGATGGATGGTGGGAAGGAAGCCGCTGCCGAAGGCGCTGTTGCCGGCACCGAGGACTGTGCCGGTGATCAGAACGACGAAGCCGGGCAGATTTTTGTTTTCGCTACCGAGGCCGTAGCTGACCCAGGAGCCGATGCTGGGCCTCCCGAATCGTTCAAAGCCGGTGAGAGCGAACATCTGGGCTGGGGCGTGGTTGAACTGGTCGGTGTGGAGGGTCTTCAGGAGGCAGAGTTCGTCGGCGACTCCCTGGAGGTGAGGGAGGAGGTTGGAGAGGGGAAGTCCGGATTGGCCGCAGTTCCTGAAAGCATACTTTTCGTCTTTCGGGGTGCCGAGGAGGGTGGGTTGCTCACGGATGAAAGCGAGCTTGGTGAGGTCAAAGAATTCGTCAGGGCAGAGCTGTCCGGTGCGCTTCTGCAGTTCGGGTTTAAGGTCGAAGAGATCAAGGTGGGAGGGGGATCCGACGAGGTGAATGTAGATAACGCGCTTGGCCTTGGGCGCGTGGTGAAGACCCAGCTTGTTGAGGGGGCCGGATGCTGCCCGGGCAGCGTCCTGATTCATGAGTGAGGTCAGTGCGGCTGCACCCATACCGTAGCCTGTTCGCTGGAGAAAGAGGCGGCGGGTGTGTTCCGGGATTGATGAGATCATGCTCGGTGTTCAGGTTTCGGTATTAAACTCCGGGTGCCTAATTACGCGTGATCGTTTCGTCGAGATTGAGAAGGGCGTTTGCGACGAAGAACCAGGCCGCAAGCTCGATTTTGCTGGAGTGCCCGGGTTTGTAGACGAACTGGGGGTTGCTGAGAAGTTGTTCAGCTGACCCGGAATTGTCCCGGAAATACCTGAGACGATCAGTGAGGAGGTTGTTGACGATGGTGAATTCGCGGGTGCTGGGCTGGCGTGCAACGGTGAGGCGGAAAGCGTAGGAAATGCGGGCATTTGGGGACTCTGACTCGATGAGGATGCGATCGGAGAGAGCGAGGGCCATCTCGACGTAGGCGGGATCGTTGAGCATGGTGAGCGCCTGACTGGGAGTATTGGTGCGTGCGCGCCTGACGGTGCAGGCTGCGCGGTCGGGAGCATCGAAGTTGACCATGCTGGGATAGGGAGCTGCACGGCGATAGACGATGTAGATGCCGCGGCGCCAGCGGTTCTCGTCTTTCTGTTCTTCCCACTTGGGTTCGTTTCGTCCGGTCTGGCGCCAGAGGCCAGGTGGCTGATATGGCATTACGGGTTTACCGAACATCCTGCTGCTGAGCAGCCCGGAGATGGCAAGGGCGTTGTCCCGGAGGCGCTCGGCATCCATGCGGAAGCGCGGAGCGCGGGAGAGGAGGAGGTTGCGGGGGTCTTTCTCGGCGTGGACGGTGGTGATTCTGGAGCTTTGCTGGTAGGCGTTGGAGAGGACGATGATTTTAAGAAGGTGCTTCATGTCCCAGCCGGACTCGACGAGTTCGACCGCAAGCCAATCCAGGAGATCGGAATGAGTGGGTGGGTCGGACTGGGTGCCAAAATCTTCGAGGGTGGCGACAATGCCATTGCTGAAGAGTTCGGCCCACCAGCGATTAACGGCGACGCGGGCGGTGAGGGGGTTGTCATTACGAACGAGCCAGCGGGCGAGGTCGAGTCGGTTGCCTGATGTTTTGTTCTCCATTCCAGGAAGGAGGGCGGGAGTATTGGCGGTAACCGGGGCATCCGGGTTGAGGAAGTTGCCACGTTTGAGGATATGCGTTTTGCGGCGCTCGTCCATCTCGACCATGACGAGGGACTGACTTGCCTTGATGGCATTGCGTTGCTTCTTCAGGCGGCCGATCCCGTCATCGATTTTCTTCAGGGAGGGGTTTTCTTTTTCAAAATGGGCACGGAGTTTCTTTTTCTGATCCTTACTGCGTTTGCCGGAGGGCGTCTCGAGAATAGCGAGCAGGTCGGCAGGGAGGCCGGGGTTCTTGCTGGCTTCACTGCGAGCGGAGAGGCGGAGGTTTCCAATGACACGTCCCTGGCCCCAGTCCTGCGGCAGCGTAAAGACGAGGGTGGTTGCACCCGCCTGTTCAATAGGTTTGACGAGATTGAAGACTGCCCAATGGGATTTTCCGAACTGCGGATTGATGGCCCATCCGGTGGCGGGCTTGCCGTCGATCAGTCCAGCGACGTCCCAGTTCCCTTGAGAAAAACTGGCCTGTGGGTGGTGAAGCCTGACTGGCAGGTCACTCCCATCCTTGCGGAGAGCAGCGGCGAATTCCTTGAGGACAAAGTTTGGGCGCTGGTTGTCTCCACGGCCCGGTCCCCTGCCTGGCAGCCTTGGGTTTGCGAGCGCTTCCAATTTAAGCTGGGCGATACTGGTAAGGGTGGTCTTGGTTTCGACAGTATAGGTTGTGGTTTTGGGAACCGTACCAGTCAGGAGCACGGATCCATCTTTGAGGATCTCATGTTTTTCTCCACCGGTGGAAGTGAATCCGGTGACCTGGAGGACTTCCCAGTTCCCTTGCCCGGCGGCGCTTTCGGAGGAGAGGCGTTCCCAGGCGATATAGTCCTTCTCCTGTGCCTTGAGCGTGGTTTCGCGGTTTTTCTGGAGGAGGGAGATCTGATCATCGAGATCTTTCGCCTGTTGCTGCTGCACGAGAGTGAGAGGGAGGTCGAGGTAGGGCCCAATGAAATCGTGCGAGACGTCGGTCTTGTTACTGGGGAGCTGGACTTCGAGAGGGGTGTGGTTGAAGAAGTCGAATATCCCGTAGTAGTCGGTCATGGTAAACGGGTCATATTTGTGATCATGGCATTGGGCGCATTCCAGGGTGATCCCGAGCCAGACAGTTCCGGTGGTATTGACGCGGTCGACTACCTGGTTGACACGGTTGCCTTCAGGACTGACTCCGGCTTCGACGTTACAGGTGACGGTGCGATGGAAACCGGTGGCAATTTTCTGGTCGAGGGTGGAATCAGGCAGGAGGTCGCCGGCAAGTTGCTCGATGGTGAACTGATCGTAGGGCATGTTGGCGTTGAGGGCCTTGATAACCCAGTCGCGGAAGGCCCAGGATGGACGGAGCTGATCGGCTTGAAAGCCGTTGGAATCTGCGTAACGAGCGAGGTCGAGCCAGGGCCGGGCCCAGCGTTCTCCGAAATGAGGGGATGCGAGGAGTCGATCGGCTGCGGATTCAATAGCGGCAAGGCGGTCTTCATGATAGAACCTTTCGAACTGGTCCAATTCGTCGGGAGTGGGGGGCAGACCGATGAGATCGAGGGAGAGGCGGCGAAGGAGAATGTCTGCGGTGGTGGGTGGAGAGAAGCCGAGGTTGTCCTCCTCGAGGCGACGGAGGATGAAGGCGTCGATCGGGGTGGAGACCTTCTCTGCGTTCCTGACGATTGGAACATCCGGGCGGGTGGGGGTGAGCCAGGCCCAGTGTTCTTCATACTTGGCTCCGGAAGCGATCCAGTCCTTGAGGAGCTGCTTCTGCCGACTGGTGAGTTTTCGTTTGGAGCTGGCGGGCGGCATGAGCTCGTCCGCGTCTTCGGTGAAGATCCGGTGGATGAGTTCGCTCTCCCTGGCATTACCAGGCACGACTGCGCCGCCTAGATCCCCACTGGTGGTGGCGCCTTCAAAGGTGTCGAGGCGTAGTTTGGCCTTGCGGGCTTGCTCATCGGGGCCGTGGCAGTGAAAGCAGTTTTCCGCCAGAATGGGACGTATCTCGCTGCTGAAATCCGGGACTCCCTCGGCCATTACAGCAAATGGCCAGAAAATAAGAAGGGATGCCGGCAGACGCATAGCAGGTGGTTTTTTATGTCCTGGGGGTGTTGTGCGCAAGGATGGACCTGCGGGGAATTGCCGGGCTCATCGATCTGGTCGATGGAGGAATTGAACTTATCCATTACCGGAAACCGGACCCTTGGGGTATGCTTTAAATCGCATGAGCGCGTCGCATCGTGGATTGAGCTGGTCCCTGCTCCTGCCGCCGTTGGTGGTGCCAACGGTGGGGGCCCTGTTTTATTTTGTCATTGTCCCGGAGGGGGCCCTCGGCAAATCGGTCTATACGGCAACCAAGCTCTTCACCCTGTTGTATCCCGTTTTTTTTCTGAGGCAGATCGGTCTGGGAGGAATCATTCGGAGACGACGTGAAGATTCGACTGTTGAATGGCCGGGTTGGAGGTCTGTTGTGGTTATTGGTCTGGCGACCGGGGTGGCGATTGCGGCAGTTGGATTTCTTCTGATGTTGACTCCCATGGGTGAGATGGTGCGGGAAGGTGCGGGCCGGGTGGCTGCCAGAGCAGAGGGGTTGGGATTCAAGGAGCACTTTCTCCTCTTTGCGATTTTCGTATCGGTGATTCATTCCGGCCTGGAGGAGTATTACTGGCGGTGGTTTCTCTATGGTCAGCTACGGCACAAGATGACCCGCCGGGCTGCTCATTTCATAGCCGCGGTGGCCTTCGGGGGGCATCACTTGATCATTACGCTTCAGTTCTTTCCTGCAGCGCTGGCATTTTTCCTGACCGCCTGTGTCGTTGTTGGAGGATTGATCTGGTCCATCATGTATGAGCGTCAGGGAACGGTAGTGGGGTGCTGGGTCAGCCATCTTTGCGTTGACGTCATGCTCATGATCATTGGGTTCGAACTCATAATGGGTGCCTGATGACCCTTGGAACCGTCCGGGATTTATCCGCGTTTCCCCATTGATGTGATGGACAAGCACCGGGATGCTTGATTAACCCTTGCCTGGTGCAGGGAGGGAACAGGGCACATAGGATGAGCTGGCCGTCAATGGCAGCTGCTCTTGGGGTGCCATTGTTCTGCGCTCTGGTATACGTAGTCTGGCTCCCCCACGGTAACGCGGGACGAAGTGCCTGGTTTGCAACCAAGGCCTGGGTCCTGATCTACCCTCTGTTCTTTTTCGGTCTGATCGGTCTTGGCGGTCTGATCAGGAGGGAGGATCGCTCTGAGAGGTGGCCTTCCTGGAAGACCGTCATCCTTACCGGTTTCCTGAGCGGACTGGGCATAGCACTGGTTGGCTGGCTGATGGTGCTTACCCCTGTTGGTGATATCGTTAAGGCCAACAGCGATAATCTTGTAGAGAAGGTCAGGGGCCTCGGATTTGCCACCAAGGGGCGCTTCCTCATGGTGGCGGCTTTTATCACCCTCCTCCATTCGGCGATGGAGGAATATTACTGGCGCTGGTTCGTCTACGGGCACTTGCGCCAGATGGTGGGATATTGGCCCGGGCACCTCCTGGCCGCGGTGGCTTTTACCGGACATCATCTGGTTCTGATGAGTGTACTCTTTCCGCTGCCTCTTGCTCTCTTTCTGTCCTTCCTGGTCGGACTCGGAGGATTGATCTGGAGTTTCATGTACCAGCGGCAGGGAACGGTAGTTGGCTGCTGGATCAGTCACCTGATAGTGGACGCTTTTCTCATGATTGTCGGCTACAACCTCATCTGGCCAGGCGGGTAGGGACCAAGTTTATCTAAATGGCATGGGGAAGGCCAGGTTGTGACCTCGGACGCCTTAATTCCCGGACTGCAGGTAGGCGACCAGATCATGAATCTCCTGGGGGGTCATCGGATCGAGAAGGCCCTCCGGCATGACCGAAACAGGGGTTTGGTTCAAGCTGGCAACATCTTTACGGGCCACCACGGTCCTTATCCCGGTCAGATCCTTGATGGCGATCGTTCGCTCATTTTCCTCCTGGAGGAATCCCGTGAGAATGGCCGGGGGAGCCTCTCCGACCGGTTGGAGGGTCAAGGTCGCAAGTTCAAAGCCATCCCGGATTCCGAGGTTGGGGTCCACAATGGCCGGGATCAGGTAGTCGAGGTTCTTCATCTCATAGCCGGTCAGATCCGGCCCGATGTCGCGTCCTTGATCACCAAACTTGTGGCACTGGGCACAATGTTTACCAAAGAGGTGGCGGCCACTTGTCTTGTTCCCCCGCATCTTCCCACTTGCGAGGAGATCCTTGATGCCCCTGATGCGTTGGGCCTTTTCTTTGCTAGGCAGCCGGATTGTCCCAAAGTGCTTGGTGAGCAGGCGTTGGAGATGTTCGTCGCCATACGTTGCCATCAGAAGAACGCTGTCCCTCCCGATGGTGTTGCGGTCGAGGGTGCCCGTATCCACCGCGTTGAGAAGACGGCGGGCCCAGGCCGGACGGCTGGCGAGGAGCGATTGAGACACTTGACGCAGGTCGCCCTGTAACCGGGGGTAGAGGGCAAGGAGGGCAGAGGGGATCTCTTCTCCGGAATAGCGCCGCAGGGCGGTCAGTGCTGCCAACCGGACAGCGGGTTCCATTTTTTCGTCGCGGAAGAGCGCAAGGAAGATCCCTTCGGAAGGAGCATCTCCGAGTTCCCCGAGGGCCTTGATGAATTCTATTCGCTGCGCAGCCGGTGTTTTTCGTTCAGTAAGCAGAGGACGGGCCGCGGCGATAGCCAGGGGGCTTTTCAACCTCAGGGACAGTCGGACGACGTCGTCGGAAACGCGCTGGTTTTTCCATATACTGGCCAGCGCCGCGTCGAGTTCCGGGGGAACCGGGTCGAGGGAGGTTCCTTCCAGGGCCTGCTCCATTCCCCTGATCAGGGGGTCAAGGTGCCTCGTTCCAGATGCCTTTTCCAGTAACCAGGCACACATGCGCAGGCTGTCGGGACTGCGCTCCGCCATGTAGCGGCGTCCAATGCGTTCCCGGAGGACTTTTTCGAAAAGAGGAGTTTCCCAGAACCCTGCGTAGGAAAGAAGGTCCCTGGCGCGCTCAGGGTGGCGGGTGATGAGCGCTTCCATTGCCCACCAGAGCTGCAGTGGGATGAATGGGTCTTCGGCAAAATCGCCCCGGGCGGCGAGGGTTGAGATGAGATGCCGGTCACCGAGCCGCTGGGCAGAGGAGGCGAGCTGGGAAGCAACTTCGGGATGTCCTGTCTTGCGGGCGAGTTGGCTGAGGGCTGTCCCAAGATCAATCTGGTTGTCAGCAGCAGTGCGGATGACCCACCTCTGAACGTTGGGGTCGGGCATCATGATGGCCTCGGAAAGTAACTCCTGCATTTCGGTGACATCGAGTCCAGGGGAGCTCATGCTCTGAAGGACCCACAATGCTTCCAATGACTTGTGCCTGCTTCCTCCATCACTTCCGGGGTTCCGGACGAGGGCGTCCTTAAGGAGATTGAGGGTGGGGAGTTCTCCGCGTTCGGCGAGGATCCGGCGGGCATGACGCCGGGCCCACTGGTTGCCTTCGAAAAGGATGTTTAC
>Ga0163179_10002139_pt1 | contig 13858 bp, 12 predicted proteins | sample AtlANTMetagenome_FD_109643 | JGI IMG/M metagenome (GOLD analysis project Ga0163179, IMG submission 109643) | Marine eukaryotic phytoplankton communities from the Atlantic Ocean - Atlantic ANT 2 Metagenome | ecosystem: Environmental > Aquatic > Marine > Oceanic | place: North Atlantic Ocean...
AACAGTCACAGGGTCAGAAAAAACCTGACCATAAAGTAATAAAATACTCCCAGCTCCAAACCCTATTCCACCAACAAAGATTCCCCATAGCCATTTTGCACCTAAAAATGCTTTGAGACCGTCAAAGTAAATCCATACTGGTATTAGAAATAAAACCACTATGATATGTCTTAAGAAGTTCAAATAAACTGGGTGCCAACCAGCATTTAAAAGATATTCTACAGCAACGAACCCTGATGAGAAAAACATCATCGAAAGCATGCATATGAGATTTGACTTTATTAAAGACTGTTGGTCAGAAGACTGATTTTGCATAATCAGTATCCTTTTATATTGGATCGATATTAAAGCCGTGTATATTAAATTTAAAATAATTACCAGCTCATTTAAAACGTCAAAATTTAGGCAAGTAATTTTGAAGTAAGCCTATCTCCATTCATGCATCAAATTGAAATTTAATAGCATAATAATTTGATCCACCATAAGGTGGTCTCATGACTACTATCACCTTTTTCATTATTATTTTTGCAGCTTTATTACATGCTAGCTGGAATGCCTTAGTAAAAGGCGGCTCAGATAAGCGTCTACAAATGACTGCAATAGCGCTAGGCCACTTACCATTTGCTCCCATTGCTATTTATTTCGCACCACCACTAAATTTTGCCTGTTGGCCAAACCTTTTATTAGGAGGCATATTTCATTTTGGATATCAATATTACTTAGTCCAATCATATAATAAAGGTGATCTATCCCAAGTCTATCCTATCGCTAGAGCGTCAGCTCCCTTAATTGTGACCCTAATCAGTCTCTTTATACTAGATGTGGATCTTAGTTTTTCAGAGCTTACTGGAATATCCCTAATCGCCCTCGGTCTATTTACCATTAGTGGTATACACAATAAAAATATTCCAAGTTTAGCTGTTAAAAGTGCGTTAATTACTGGTTGTTTCATTGCAGCTTATTCCATTACCGATGGATATGGAGGAAGAGTTGGCGAAAGCCCCGTAGCCTTTTACGGTTGGCTAACGCTGATAAATGGTCCCGTTTGGCTCATTTATATTGGCTATGTTTCTCCATCTTCAATACCAAAAATGTTTGGGACAGCGAAATGGCTTTTTTTGGGTGGTGGATTCGCTTCCTTTCTAGCTTATTCTCTGATCATGTACGCATTTTCAAAAGCTCCTATTGCCCTTGTTATGGCCCTTAGAGAAACTTCAATAATCTTTGCTTTATTACTAGGCACTTTTTTTCTTAAAGAAAAAATAACCTATACCAAGTTGTTTGGTACAGGCCTTATTATTTTAGGTATTTTCTTTCTCCGCTTTAACTACTTTTAAAATTGACTATGTCCTTATTTATTATTTTCTTAGCTTATACTTAGAAAATATTTTTACTCATCTAAAAAGTCATATTTTCTTCATATAATTTTGCTTAACTTATAATTTTTAGAGGTAAAGATGAAGATTGCTATTAATGGACTGGGGCGGATAGGTAAATTGGTCTTTAGACATTTAGTGACGGAAGGCTTAGAAAAAAATATAGGACTTGTTAATGAACTTAAAGGAAGTATTCAGGAAAATATTTACCAATTACTATTTGATAGCATCCACGGGAATTGGTCTCAACAGCTAAGCCATGAAGAAGATACCATAAAAATCAAGAAACATAGTATCAGGTTCACAAACTCAGCAGATATAGACACTATACCTCTTAGAGAAAATACTATTGACCTGGCTATTGATTGTACAGGGGCCAACAGGACTGTTATGAAAATTTCTCCTTATTTTAAAAATGGCGTAAAAAGAGCTCTTATTTCAGCCCCGGTCCATGATAACAGGGCTTTAAATCTTGTTTATGGCGTAAATTCAAATCTTTACGCCAGTACTGACTCCAACATCATCACGGGAGCTAGTTGTACTACTAATTGCCTTGCCCCAGTTGTTAAAGTTTTGGAAGACAAGATAGGTATTAAACACGGGTCTATCACTTCAATCCATAATATTACCAATACTCAAACACTCCTAGATAGGCCCGGCAATAATATTCGAAGATCACGATCAGCATTTAATTCTCTCATACCAACTACAACTGGTTCTGCAACAGCAATTTCCTTAATTTATCCAAAGCTATCTGGGAAATTAGATGGACATGCTGTACGAGTTCCTGTTCTCAATAGTTCACTAACTGATTGTGTTTTTGAAATGCAAAAATCTGTAACCGTGGAGGAAGTCAATAACTTATTCGAGGAAGCCTCAGAAACCTACCTAAAGGATATCTTGGCATTTGAAAAAAGGCCCTTAGTTTCAAATGACTTTGTCAACAACGACCACTCAGCAATCATTGACGGGTTGTCAACGATGGTCATTAACAAAACTCAACTCAAGGTCTATGCATGGTATGATAATGAATGGGCTTACAGCAAGAGATTAGTAGATATAGCTAAAATGATTATATCCAGAAATGAATAGCTTTACTTCATATTCAAATGAAAAAAACTTTTTGGCTCTTATCCTAATAACGCTAAGCTATTGGTTTTTCATGCTATCTGACGGTGCTCTCAGGATGCTCGTTTTACTGTACTTTTTTAAATTAGGGTTTTCGCCGATAACGCTGGCCTATTTGTTTTTATTATATGAATTCTTAGGAATGCTTACTAATTTCACTGCTGGTTATCTGTCAAAAAATTTTGGAATTAAAAGGATACTTTACTCAGGGATTTCACTACAGATTTTTGCCCTTTATTTCTTGGCATTGGTTCCAATGGACTGGCAAAGCTCACTTGCAATAATAGTAATTATTCTTTTTCAAGGACTTTCTGGTGTTGCAAAAGACTTAACGAAAGTAAGTAGTAAGTCTGCCATAAAACTAATGGCACCGATTAGTAAGGACGCTTCTTTATTTCGATGGACAGCAATAATCACTGGCTCAAAAAACTCTGTTAAGGGAATGGGCTTTTTCTTAGGATGCTTTCTTTTAGTCTATCTTGATTTTCAAAACTCCCTGCTTGTACTTGGCTTGATCCTCACTGCCCTCTTTGTAGGGCTTATTGCAAAAATGCCAGATATAAAAGAAGAATTGAAAAGCCCAACAAAGTTAGTAAAAGTCTTTTCATTGGACCCTAGAATAAATCTCTTATCGACAGCTAGATTGTTCCTTTTCGGAGCAAGAGATGTATGGTTTGTAGTAGGTCTACCTATCTACCTGGCCTCAGCTCTTACACAAAATCATTTTTTTTCAGCAGATACGGCATTTTTAATCATTGGCGTTTTCATGGCTTCTTGGATTATACTTTATGGTATTACCCAAAGTATCGCCCCCAAAATATTATCCAAGCAAATGAAAGATAACCCAGTTGGGGTGTCTCAAAGATGGGTAGCATACCTGATTTTCTTACCGGCCCTGATTTCTGTTGCTTCCTATTTTAATGGATCTGAACCAACTATAATTTTCACTATTCTACTGATAATTACCTTACTAATATTTGGCTTTTTCTTTGCTATAAATTCTAGTCTTCATTCTTACTTAATTCTCCTTTTTAGCCCAAAAGAACGCGTAAATATGAATGTTGGATTCTATTATATGGCCAACGCAGCTGGGAGATTAATAGGAACTTTTCTTTCAGGTCTTAGCTATATATTTGGGGGCTTAACTATGTGTATGATTGTAAGTGCATCTATGCTTTTTTTGGCCTGGTACTTTACCAATAAGATGGTTAGGTCTGGTAACTCCCGAAACAAAATTATTTGAAAGTCCATAAATTTATGGTATTAGTTTCTAAAATTCCGTGCAAAACGGTAGTTATAAGTAGCGAAATAAGCTTCTTGGGTACAGGCAAATGAAACAAAAACTTTTTGGGGGACCTTTCCTCTTTTTTTCATTCTTTTTGGTAGCATCTAGTTCAATGTTTACCTTAGTGGATAAATCATCTTATTTTCTACCTATCTTCATATTATTTTCATGTGCAATATTTTTCTTTTACCTAAAGACAGATTTTTTACTGAACGAGAGTAACATTTCAGTAGTTTCTAAAGACAAAGTTGATTCCCAAAACGGCTCAGCCAGCAAATTAGAAACAAGTGTAGAATATTTGCTAGAAGTACTTCCCTCAGCTCTAACCTTAATTGATGAGCAAGGGCGAATAACATTTGCTAACTCATTTTCTGAGAAACTTCTCCCAGGGCTTTTAAAAGTAGGGAACCATATTTCTGTAACCTTTAGATCTCCCGTTTTTTTAGACGCCATAGAAAAAGCAATAGCAGAAGCAAAAAACAGTCAATTCAGTTTTGATTCCTCAACACCTCTTTTCCAGCATATAAGAGTGGAAATTATACAATTGCCTGAAAAAATCTTTTCCAAAAGCAATGGTGTCATACTTATAAAATTTAGTGATCAATCAAAAGCTATTCTAATTGACCAGATGCGCAGTGATTTCATTTCTAATGCAAGTCATGAATTAAGAACGCCATTAGCATCGATAATTGGTTTTATTGAAACTATCCAAGGCCATGCGAAAAATGATAAAGCAAATAGAGAGTTATTTTTGTCCCTAATGCATGAGCAAGCTGAAAGGATGCAAAGACTCGTAGATGACTTATTATCATTATCAAAATTAGAACTCCAAGAAAAATCTCCCCCAAAGTCCGACTGTGACCTAACAAAAGTAGTCGAAAAGTTGGTTCAAAGTTTTCAACCCCTTGCCAAAAAATATAAAGTCAAGCTAGTAAATAATTTGCCAAACGATATGCCTCAAATAGTTGGAGATGAGATGCAGATGCAGCAACTCTACTCCAACCTTATTGAAAATGCCTTGAAGTATTCTGGTGAGAAATCTGAAGTGAAGCTTGAACTCATAAAAAAACGAGATAAGGGGCAGACAAAACCTGGAATGATTGGCTTACGAGTTATAGATAATGGTCAAGGGATACCTGCGGAACATTTATATAGGTTAACTGAAAGATTTTACAGAGTAAGCGCGGATCTCAGTCGTCAGCACCAAGGGACTGGGCTTGGTTTGTCTATAGTGAAACATATTTTAAACCGACATAATGGTGAATTAGATATTGAATCTAATATTAATGAAGGAAGTATTTTCACAACTTGGCTACCAAAGAGTAAGGTTCGCTCTCAAACTGTCCATAAGGCACGTGCAGCATAACCTCGAATGTCTTAATAATTCCCTGATTTTAATAACTTATAAAATTAAAATTTGTCACATAAATCACATAAGAATGTCGAGATTTAATGTGATAAGTTCTTCGAGTTTCTTTAACTCAAATTAAGTTTCCAAATAAGCTTAAAGAATTATTTGGTATTTATTCGTCAATGTTTAGGAGAACTTTTATGAACACAATTTTAAAAATAGGCGCGAGCTTCCTGGTCATGTCCCTTACACTAATCACCTCAACCACTGCGAGGGAAGGAAACCAAATATCAATTGTAGGGTCTTCAACTGTATTTCCATTCGCAACAATCGTAGCAGAAAGATTTGCAAAAAATACAGACTTTAATGCCCCAGTCATAGAGTCCACTGGATCAGGTGGTGGTCTTAAGCTTTTCTGTGCAGGTATTGGTCTTGAACATCCTGACATAACCAATGCCAGCAGAGCTATTAAAGATAGTGAGAAAGATACCTGCACTAAAAATGGAATTACGCCAGAAGAATATTTAATTGGTTACGATGGAATTACATTTTCTAATAGCAACGCAGCTAAGCAATTATCTTTAACTAAGGAAGATATTTTCAATGCAGTTTCAGCAAAAGTTTATAAAAATGGTGACATGATAGATAATCCATACAATAAATGGAGTGATATAAATACATCTCTTCCAGCTGTTGAAATTGATGTATTAGCTCCACCACCTTCATCAGGTACAAGAGATGCATTTGTTGAATTAGTCATGCATAGTGTTTGTAAGAAAAAATATGAAATGGATAAAAAAACATATAAAGCTAATTGTTCTGCCTTAAGAGAAGATGGAGCAGTAACGGAAGTGGGTGAAAATGATAACCTTATCATTGAAAAGCTATCTGATAATTCTTCAAGATTTGGCATTTTTGGTTACTCTTTTCTTGACCAGAATAGAGATCGAGTTCAAGGATCCTTTGTTGATGGTGTAGAACCTATGATGGATACTATTGCCGATGGAAGCTACAAAGTAAGTAGACCACTCTTCTTTTATGTTAAAAAAGAACACATAGGAGTTGTTCCAGGCGTCCAAGAGTATGCAGATTATTTTATGAGCTTAGCCACTCCAGGAAGTCCTCTTGAAGATGCTGGATTAATACCTCAGTAATTACCTATAGAGTTTTTAATCATTTTTTAACTCTTTGAGCTACCAATTTAAAAGTGGTAGCTCTTTTTTAATAATTATAGTTTATCTCTTGCTAGCATCTACCATAATTTCAAGCTATTAAAGAATATATCAGTTCAGATTTTGACCGAGGCAACTTTTAAATGTCATTTACAAATTTGTTATTTCTTATAATAGCTTTTTCCCTTTTTAGCTATTTTTTCTCGTCATCACGAGCTTATAAGAAAATAAAGGAAGCGACATCTAAACCTTCTGCATTACCTAAGCATTATGGACAGAAATCTTTACTTTGGACCCTATTTCCTGCCTTTTTATTGCTGATTGTTTTTACAATAGTAGCACCAGTATTTCTTGATGATTTATATCTTAAAAAGATTTCTCTAATTGACCCTTCACTCAGTAATGCAGAAATTAGATTGAACCTCGCCAAATTAAAAAATGTTGCTGGAGGTGCTATTTCAAGTAATGACACAATTATATTGGATCTAGCTGATCAATATAAAAATTCCCTTTCAAATGTAAGTCTTTTGAGAACTTTGTCAGTTTTACTCTTGTCAGCTATACTCGGAATCATAATTAGCAGTAATTTAAGTATTAAAAAAAATGCTCGTATCCAAGTAGAGAGCTTTCTTAAATCTCTGTTTTTTATAAGCTCAGTTATCGCTATATTAACCACTATAGCAATCATTGCCTCACTTTTATTCGAATCGATAAGGTTTTTTTCACTATACCCTTTCTTTGATTTTTTGTTTGGCCTTCATTGGGCTCCAAATATAGCCATTAGGTCTGATCAAGTTGCAGCACAAGGTTCATTTGGCATGATACCAGTTTTGCTAGGAACTATAGTTGTAGCATTTATTGCCATGCTAGTAGCATTACCGGTAGGACTTTTTTCTGCAATTTACTTAGCAGAATTTTCATCAAAAAAGGTTAGGAATATTATAAAACCGACCTTAGAAATTTTGGCTGGCATTCCGACTGTTGTATATGGATACTTTGCTGCCCTAACAGCTGCTCCTTTTATAAGGAAAGTTGGAATGACCTTGGGACTTGATGTAAGTTCTGAGTCAGCCTTAGCCGCTGGCGCAATTATGGGAATAATGATCATCCCATTTATATCTTCTCTTTCGGATGATGTAATTAATTCTGTTCCTCAATCATTGAGAGATGGATCATTGGCTCTAGGAGCCACAAAAGCTGAGACCACACTTAAAGTAGTGCTGCCAGCTGCATTTCCTGGATTGGTTGGGGCATTTTTGTTGGCAGTCAGCAGAGCCATAGGAGAGACTATGATTGTTGTGATGGCTGCTGGTCTAACAGCAAATTTAACCATAAACCCACTAGAAACTGTGACGACAGTTACTGTCCAAATCGTTTCTCTTTTAACGGGAGATACTGAATTTGATGATATAAAGACTCTTTCAGCTTTCGGCCTTGGCTTAGCACTATTTGCTTTCACTTTAATTCTAAATGTTATCGCTTTGGTGGTATCAAGAAGATTATCTGAGCAATATGATTGATTGGTATGGATGATGAAGAAAAATAATACGCCCCAAGATAAAAGGTTGCTAAAAAGGAAAAGGGCAGAAAGTCGCCTAAAAGCTTATGGTATAGTCTCCATTTGTTTAGCACTAATAATGCTAATTACACTTATGACCTCAATCGGATTGAATGGATATTCAGCGCTACAGCAGGCTTACGTTAAACTAGACGTAAAAGTGGAAAGTTTAAATGTACTGGATGAAGATGGTTTTTTCTCAAAGAAAAAAGCGCTTTTGTTTAATTGGGATGGAGTTGTCAGAAACTCCTTTCTATCCAATTTCCCAGATGTAACCAAGAGATCAGAGAAAAGAGCTTTGCGATCTTTAATTTCTACCAATGCTGGTTACGACCTTAGACAATATTTTAAAAGAAACCCCTCAGACTTAAATAAAGATATCACGGTCTGGCTTACTGTTTCAGATGATTTTGATCAATACTTAAAAGGTCGTTTTAATACATCAGTTCCAGAAAAAGATAGAAGACTCAGCAATCAACAAATTGAATGGATAAAATTCCTTTCAACCAATGGAAAAGTAGACCTAAAATTTAACAAAGGTTTTTTTACAAATGCGGATTCTAGAGAACCCGAAAGTGCAGGTATATTAGGTGCTGTAGTCGGATCAACTTTAACTCTAATCGTTACGATGATCTTCGCACTACCACTTGCTGTAATGGCTGCAGTATATCTAGAGTATTTTGCAAAACCTGGCCGTTTGACTGATTTCCTGGAGGTCAATATTAATAATCTTGCTGCTATACCATCTATTGTTTTTGGGTTACTAGGCCTTTCAGTTTTTCTTAGTCTATTCGGTTTGCCTAGATCTGCACCACTTGTCGGTGGCTTATGCTTAGGATTAATGACAATACCTACAATCATAATAGCTTCAAGGGCATCAATCAGAGCAGTCCCTCCATCGATAAAAGATGCCGCTTTAGGATTGGGTGCCTCAAAAATGCAAGCCGCGATACACCATGTCTTACCCCTCGCTGCACCAGGTATCTTAACTGGTACCATCATAGGTATGGCCCAAGCCTTAGGTGAGACCGCTCCTCTTTTAATGATAGGAATGGTGGCGTTTATAATCGAAACTCCCGACAGCTTTACATCAGCTGCAACTGCTATGCCCGTGCAGATATTTATGTGGTCGGATAGTGCCGAAAGAGCTTTCTATGAAAGAAGTTCTCTTGCAATTTTATTTCTAGTGGGTTTTTTGATTACAATGAACTCACTCGCTGTAATTTTGAGAAGAAAGTTTGAAAAGAAATGGTAAAAAAATTGAATTACAAATTTGAGATTAAAGGAGTCAATGTTTTCTATGGATCGAAACAGGCCATAAATGATATAAGCCTTAATATTGAAGAAAACAAAATTACTGCACTGATTGGCCCATCGGGGTGTGGTAAATCAACCTTTCTCAGGTGCATGAACCGTATGAATGATGTAATCACAAATTGCCGTGTCAAAGGAAAAATTCTTTTGGACAAGCAGGATATATACAGCGATAAAATCGATCCCGTGCAGTTGCGAGCCAAGGTTGGAATGGTCTTTCAAAAGCCAAATCCTTTTCCAAAGTCAATTTTTGAAAATATCGCATATGGACCACGAATTCATGGTCTCGGATCGACTAAAGCAGAACTAAGTGAAATTGTTCTTGATAGTCTCGAGAGAGCTGGCCTTATTAACGAGGTGAAAGATCGGCTAGATGATGTAGCTACTGGCTTATCAGGAGGACAACAACAACGGATTTGCATAGCCAGAGCCATCGCAGTGAATCCAGAAGTTATCCTAATGGATGAGCCTTGTTCAGCACTTGATCCCATTGCCACAGCTAGAATTGAAGAGCTGATGAATAGCCTAGCAACCACTTATACAATCGTCATTGTTACTCATTCGATGCAACAAGCCGCAAGGGTTTCCCAAAATACTGCTTTCTTCCATATGGGAGATTTAGTTGAAACTGGCGAAACTGGAAAAATATTTACCCAACCAGATGAGCAAAGAACCCAAGACTATATTACAGGGAGATTCGGATAATGTCGGACCACATATCGTCTCAATTCAATAATGATATTCTAGAGATTAATGTAAAACTAACAAAAATGGGGGGTATCTGCGAAGATAACCTCAAGAAGGCCATTAAAGCGATTACTAAAAATGATTCTGAATTAGCTGAGTTTATAATAAAAAAGGACCAGGAATTAGATACCCTAGAGAGTGAAATAGATGATTTAGTAATCAGAACTATTGCGCTGCGTCAGCCTGTTGCTGACGACCTTCGCCTGTTGTTTGCAGCTATAAAAATCTCAGCTGCACTCGAAAGAATAGGAGACTTAACAAAAAACATTGGTAAGAGAACTTTATTAATTTCAGAGGAACAACCTATAAAACTGCGAGAACCGATAGCAGATCTGGGGAAAATGGCCCATGTCCAACTATCAAAAGCAATAAATGCTCATACAAACCAGGACCAAGATTTGGCTATGCAAGTATGGTCTGAAGATGTGTTCTTGGATAAAATGTATGCTAAAATCACTACAGAATTGGTCGATTCACTTAGGAAGAAAAAACATGTTGAGGTCGGCTCACATCTGCTATTTGTGGCAAAAAATCTCGAAAGAATTGGAGATCATACCACAGAAATTTCAGAAATGGTGCACTACGTAATTACAGGAAATCACATAGATAAAGAGCGGCCCAAGAAAAGTATATAAAGCTTGATTTAGTGTTGAGGAGCCTATGATGCGACCAAAAATATTACTCGTTGAGGATGATAAGGCATTACAACAATTAATCGTTTATAACTTCACTAAGGAAGGTTTTAGTATTAATACCGTGAACGATGGCGATCTCACTTTGACGGCAATTAAAGAAACTCAACCTGATATTATTATACTTGATTGGATGCTTCCGAATGTGTCTGGCATTGAACTAATTAGGCAAATAAAATCTGGGAAAAAAACCAAATCAATTCCAGTAATTATGTTAACGGCAAAAGGTGAGGAAATAGATAGGCTAAGAGCTTTTGAGCTTGGTGCAGATGATTATGTTACTAAGCCATTTTCAACAGCCGAATTAATAGCAAGGACAAAAGCTGTAATCAATAGAACGTTATCATCTGGAAAAACAGATTCTATTAGCTACCATGATATAAATTTGAATAAAGAAACCCAGAGGGCCAAAAGAGGAAAACGAAACCTGAAATTAGGCCCTATGGAATATAAAATCCTTGAATTATTTTTATCTAGACCAGGTCGAGTGTATAGTAGGGAGCAATTATTAGATATAATTTGGGGAAGGGATATTTATGTGGAAGAAAGAACAGTCGATGTTCATATTGGACGCTTAAGAAAGGTATTGAATAAAGGGAAGGACATCGATCCTATTAGAACAGTTCACGGTACAGGGTACTCTTTAGACGAGACTTATAAAGGAAAGTGATTTTGATTTATTTCTTAACGGAATGTTTTATTTGAACTCATTAAGTTATTAGAATTTACCAGATTCACTTTAACCAGATTGGATTCGACCAAGCTCGTTTACCAAGCTGGTCAATCAGAACTACCCTAACCCAAGGACTATTCTTGCACCTTACCAAAGTTATTTCATTGCATTCACTATTTTGACATTCCATATACTGGGATTTTGTAGCTTGACCACAAATTACCAATCTTTCAATAGGTGAAGATCTCACTAAGATTTTATCATTCTCAAATTTTAAGTCATGAATTTCGGGGCCCTGAGAACAATAATAATTACCAGCCTTCAAACTAGTCAGCAAAGCATCTGGTGAGTTCTCAGATGCTTTAACCATTACCCATCCTCCAAAAAAATCCCTCTTTTTGAAATGAGCATCGTCTGTTGCGGTAATGTTGCATCGCCGGCCCCTATCTAATAGTGTATCCAATAGAGTGAAACCTCCTCCTCGCTCTTGCATAGCGGATCCGTGGTTATAACATTCAACAGCATGAAAATTATCTAAAGAAAGTGCATCTTCCAAAACAAGACCTGACCATTGGGGATGAGCAATTGATAAAAACGCACCAGCATCAATACACCTTTGTGCCAAATTATTTGCAGTCTCCATTCCTGGAAGGGCAGAAAAATTTGGTGTTTCAGGTGGTGGAAAATCTAATGGAAGTCCTATCGCTACCAGATGCCAAAGTTCTCCATTGAGCATTGATCCCGAATGAACCTCCGCGCCAATCAAAGTGGTAAAGTTCTCATTACGCAATTCTCTTGTATCAACTATAGGATAACCGAAGCGACCTACCAAATGATCTGTAAGAGAAATAAAATCATATCCAGCCTTCTGATATCTTTCGCATACCTCTGATGGGTCTAAAACGCCATCAGACCTATTTGAATGCGTATGAAGATTTCCCTTAAAAAACCTTCCTTCCGTAGAAAACATTTCTGGCTGCATAAACTTTCCTAAATAATCACAGGCTTAAATAGTTAAACCCTTATAATAGCCCAGAATGTAATATCTAAGTAATATGATAATTACAATCTAAAACAATTTGGAAAATAATTAATCCTGAAGTATTAGAGGATACTAAATTCAAACTAATGTTTAGATACTTTTAAGACAGGTTTTTTAAAGTGAAAAAAGTTTCAGGCAACGCTATTTTTTTTGAATTTTTCAAATTGGGCCTTTATTCGTTTGGGGGACCCACTGCTCATATAGGATTTTTTAGGGAAAAATTTGTCCTAAAAGAAAAATGGTTTACAGAAGATCAGTACATGGAAATAGTATCCATATGCCAATTTCTGCCAGGACCGACTTCAAGCCAAATAGGCTATACCATTGGTCTGCTAAAAGGTGGGAGCAAAGGCGGTTTGGCAGCCTGGTTAGGCTTTTCCCTCCCCGCTACTCTTTTAATGGTTTTAGGGGCATTTTTTTTAATTGAACTAAAAAACCTAATAAATGAAGAGAGTTTATATGGGTTATTACAAGGTTTTGCTAGTGTAGCCACTCCAGTTGTTGCAGTAGCTCTCTTAAGTATGCAAAAAATATTCTGTTTTAACTTTCAAAGAATTCTAATCACACTTTTATCCACTTCCCTTTTATTTTTTTTAGAATTTCCAATGGAGCAAATTTTCACAATTTCACTTGGTTTCATTATTGGAATTTACCTAAAATTAGGTTCAAAAAAGTCAGAACCAATTAACTATCTTCAAAGTAGAAATAATAACCTATTAATAGGAGCTTCATTAGTACTTTTTGTTTCATTTTTCATTCTAGTAATTTTCCCAATCATTATTCCAAGTGAGAAAAACACTCTATTGAATTATCTTGCATATTTTTACCAGAGCGGTGCTCTAGTTTTTGGAGGAGGGCACGTTGTATTACCGTTCTTAGAAAAAGGGTTTGTTCAAACAGGTTTCATATCAGAAGAAATGTTTATTGGTGGTTATGGAATGGTTCAAGGAGCCCCAGGTCCTTTATTTAGTTTTGCAGCCTACCTAGGAGCAATCCTAGGGCTTTCATCAGGAAATGCCTTCGTTGGAGTAGCATTTGGCCTTATCTGTGTATCTATTATTTTCTTACCAGGCTTGGTTATCATACCGATAGTTCTGAATTACTGGTCTCAAATTAATAGTATAACTTGGATGAGAGATGGCCTAAGTGGTGTAAATGCATCTGTTGTAGGCCTTCTCCTTTCAGTATTTTTAAGCCCAATGTTAATGAACTATCTTGAAAATCCAAAAGGATTAATTTTAGTGTTTCTTAGTTGTATTTTTATATTTTTTTCAAAAATGCCAACTTGGTTAGTTATATTAATAATGGGACCTATAGGGTTAATAATATATTCTTTTTATTAACTAAAGTTCCACGAAGAGATTTTTTATGACCATTGTTCCATTTTGATATAATGATAAAAATTGATTTTTTTCTGGTCTATCGAACACGATTATTAGATTACAAGCACGGGTTAAATTAATGCCAAAAAATAACTATTCTATTACCTGGTTACCTATTGAAAGAGAGAGAAATCTACT
>Ga0163179_10002140_pt1 | contig 13856 bp, 6 predicted proteins | sample AtlANTMetagenome_FD_109643 | JGI IMG/M metagenome (GOLD analysis project Ga0163179, IMG submission 109643) | Marine eukaryotic phytoplankton communities from the Atlantic Ocean - Atlantic ANT 2 Metagenome | ecosystem: Environmental > Aquatic > Marine > Oceanic | place: North Atlantic Ocean...
TAAGTGGACAATCTAATGTAGTAGCAGATAGTGCAACTGATACTCTTACTTTAGTTGCTGGTACTAATGTTACGATTACTACAGACGCTAACGCTGATAGTGTTACAATTAATTCTACTGGAAGTACAGATTTAAACAGTTTATCTGCTGGTGCAGTTAATACTCAAAATGATAGTATTGGATTTATTGATGCAGATGATAGTAATAATAGTAAAAAAGAATCAATTGTTGATTTTCTAACTGCTATTGCTGGTACTGGTGTTACTGTAAGTAGTGGTCAATTAACAGCAGCTACTGGTACGCTATCAAATGTTGCAGAGGATACAACGCCTCAACTAGGCGGCGATTTAGATGTAAATGGTAAAACTATCATGCATACTTTTAACATAACTGCAAGTGGAAGTAACCATTATGTTTTTGCTGATACTGGGGGTATTTGGTTTCCAACAGCAGAAGATGATCCGACCTTATATTTAAGAAGAGGTGAACAATATAAATTTAATAATATTTCTGGTGGTCATCCAATTAGAATACAATCAACCTCTGGTTCAAGTGGAACAGCATATAATGTTGGTGTAACAAATAATGCTGGTTCTGGTGCAGTTATATTTAAAGTACCAATGAGTGCGCCTGCAACACTTTACTACCAATGCACATCTCATGCAAACATGAATGGTACAATTAATATAGTTTAATAGGAGCGAAAAATGGCTATAGATACTATAGGAACAAAATCTAGTGCAGCTACAACTGGAAGAGGTTTGTCCGAAGTAATAGAAAAAATAGATTTTGGTGCATGGACAATAACCGAAAGTGGTGGTAATATTTTATTTGCACATAATGGTGCAACTAAGATTACACTTACTTCTGGTGGTGATGTAGATTTTGGAAACTGGACTATTAATGAAAGTGGAAATGGATTGTTCTTTGCTCATAGTGGGTCAAACAAAATAAAAATGGACTCAAGTGGAAACATTGATATGTCTGGTGATGTAAATTCAAATGACAGTACTATAACTTAATAAGGTAACAAATGTCCTTTAAAATTAATAATACTGATGTAATAAATGATTCTAGGAATGTTCCTAGTACAGTTCCTAGTGTTACAGGGTTAACTAATTTTACTGTACCTAATGGTTCAACTGCACAAAGACCAATTGGTTCTACTGGAAAAATATTTTACGATACAACTATTAATCAACTTCTTATTCATGATGGCATTAATTGGAATGCTGCTCATGAATTAAATACAGGTGATAATTTATTTGATGCACGAAGTTATACAGGAACTGGAAATGCTCAAACAATTTCTACTGGTGATATAGATTTAGCTACCAAAGGTGGTTTAATCATAATAAAAAAATATAATGGTAATTCTTCTGGTACACTAAATCCAGCTCATAGTGCAGGCGCTTGGTGGATAGATACCGAAAGAGGTATATCATCTTTATTGAATAGTGAAGGAGAATATTTAGAAAATTATAGTAATTGGACTAATTATTACAGCGGTGGCTATGGAGTTAGATCTATTAGTACAACTGGATATGAACTAGGTGGGGGTTCTGGTGGTGGTAATGTTGGATTTAATGCTAGTGGTGGAACATATATGTCGTATGTGTTTAGAAAGGCTCCAAGATTTTTTGATGTACAAAAAGGAACTACAGATTCACAAGGACATATAACTTTTAATCATGACTTGGGCGTAACGCCAGGCATGGTAATACTTAAATCAAGAACAGATATGGCTAGTAGTGGTGGTGATCATTGGTATGTTTATCATAGAGGTGCTGGATTTGGTAGTACTCCTGCTGATCAAGTTTACCAATATATAGATACTGGTAATGGTTACACTACAACTAGTTCTGGTAAATTTTGGACAACTATTAATTCTACTACTTTCACAGCAGAAATAACTGGATATGATTCTGGCAGAGATGTAGTTGCTTACTTTTTTGCACACAATGATAATGATGGAGTTTTTGGAAATTCTGCAAATGAAGATTTTATAAAATGTGGTTCTTATGATGGAACTGGAGTTGCAGATAGAGTAATTGATCTTGGATTTGAACCAGGCTGGTTAATGGTAAGAAAAATGGGTCGTGTAGATGCTAGTAGTAATTTTCAATGGGAAACTGGGGGAAATACTTGGAGAGTAGTTGATCCTATTCGTGGATTTTCTCATACAGGAGATCACCGATTTTCGCTTGGTGATACGTATACTTATGTAAATGGTGGTTCATATTCTTCACCCTCTGAAATAGCACCAATGCCAAATGGGTTTAGATTAAATGGAAGTAATAATTTTAATCAAACACCTAACAATGGAACTGAACCTTTCAAATATATTTACGTTGCAATTCGTAAAACACCAATAGCTGTACCTACTGATAAAAATAAAATAATTCATATTGGTCAACATAATTCTGGTGTAACATCAACTAGAACAAATCTTATGTTAACAACTGGATTTCCACCAGACTTTAATTTAAATATGTTATATACTACTGGAACAACAATTCCAAGAACTAGAATTACTGATCGTGTAAGAGGATTTCATGGAGATTCAACACCAAAATTAACTACTCATAATCAGACAGGAACGTATCCAAATCAAGAACAAATTGCTGGTGCAAGTACACCAGGCTCTTGGTATGGTGATGTAATGACAGGGTTTTATACTCCAGCAAGTGCAGTAATGAATAGTGCATATTCAACTAATGTTTCTGTTTCCTTAAAAAGAGGAACAGGATTTTTTGACATTGTGCCATACATAGGCAATAAACTTACTGCACCATTAGTTGTAAAGCATAATTTAGGCGTAGTGCCAGAAATGATATGGATAAAACAAAGAGATGCAGATAATCAAACCAGAGGCGCTACTGTATTTGGTTATCAAAACTGGGCTGTATATCATAAAGACCTTACAGACTCTTCTCACTATTATACGATATTGAATTATGATTATGCAGAAATAACAGGATCAAATCCTTCACTTTGGAATAATGCAGATCCAACCTCTACAGAATTTTCATTGTGGAATTATAATACAGGTAGTGCAACTTCATCATTTGTTAATCAATCAGACAATTCTACTTCACCAACATATCATGGTCAGTTTATAGCTTATCTTTTTGCAACTTTATCTGGTATGAGTAAAGTTGGAAGTTTTAGTCACACTAATGGATCATCAACTGATGTTGATTGTGGGTTTGGAAGCACTGCAAGATTTGTAATGGTTAAGAGTAAAGGTGTTGGAGATTGGTATGTATGGGATAGTGTTAGAGGAATTAATGCAGGGGCGGATAGTTATGTAACCCTAAATACTCATGCAGACCCAGTAACAAATACTGATTGGATAGATTCTCTTTCTACTGGATTTCAAATGTCTAGTGGATTTGCAACTGGCAATTACATTTTTTATGCGTTAGCTTAAAAGGAATAAATTAAATGGCATATAAGATTAGTGACAATAGTGTAATAGATGATAACAGAGAATTAACTGCTGTTAGTGTAACTCCATCTACAAACTTAGTTGTACCTTATGGAACAACTGCAAATAGACCAGCTGGTGCAGTAGGTAAATTATATTTTGATACTGACTTAGGAAAACTTTTAGTTCACAATGGAACAACATGGGTTGAAAGTTCTACCTCTGGTTCAATTGGTGGTGACTTTGCACTTCATGGTGCAAAATATATTATGCCTCGAAATATGATATCTGATTCGGATAATAATTACCCAGTTTATCGTTATACTAATCATATGCCATTTAACACGGCAGTTCAAAATATTTCTTGGGCACAACATAGTGCTGATTCATGGGATTGTTATGTAAAACTTAAAACTATGCCGTATGAAGTGGAACTAATGTATGGTGGTATACATGGTGGAACTGGACAATGGCCTAATTTTGTAGACAATAGATATAACCGAACTGGTGCAAACGATTTGCGTGCTGGTTTATTTCAACCTCATGCAACTTTAGCATTAGATAATAGTGCTGTCTGTTTTAATACTGGTGGTTCTGGAGTACAGAACAATTTAGGTGATTATAGAATACATAGTTGGTTATTTGATAGTCAATTTCCAAATCAAGGTTTTTTAATGCAAACAGATCAAGGAGCAGGCACTCCACCAAATATAACTGGTGGATTTGGTATTTACAAATACAGTGATACTCAATATGTTAGTTTTAATAATACCACATATGGCCAAAGTGAATGGAATGGCAGCACAGGGTCTTTTGGAAAAATTAATCTTAGATGTTATAATCCAAATAATGTAATAGAAGGTCAATCACAGACCAGTTCTGCGGCAGATCCAGTTTGGCATAAAAATTATACTTGTTCTAATACTTATGGTCAAACTAGAGGAATGGTCTATGGTGTATTTAAAAGTGCTACACCTAATCATCTTACTGTGATGTATGTAAACACCAAAGGTTTAAATCAGAGTAGTTATCAAAATAGTAGTGGAACTCCGTCTGGAGTTATACGAATATTTGATGTTGACATGAATACTGGAGCAGTTATTCCAGATTCAACAACAAAACATTTAGAATTTAGACCAACAACTACTAATACTATTAATACTGGTACTGCTTTTTTACCATCTGGTAACAACTTTACTGTTTGTGAATGCTCTACTCATGTTACTATGATATCATGGCCAAATGAGGGTGGTTCTAGTGATGCTTTTGCATTTTGGATTTGGGATAAGGCCAATAGAGATCTTAGAGTTTTTCGACCAGAAGTTTATGATGATAATACTTTTAACAACGGAGGTCTTGCCAATCCAACCAATCCTACTCGTAGCAGATTATGGTTAAATCATTTTAAAATGAATGATAAAATATATTTGGCAACTTGTAATCAAGGAGCTGCTCATGCAGACTATGAAGGTGTTTATATATACGAAACATCAGCAACTGCAGCTACTCCATATATGCAAGTGTATAATAATACTAATAATGATCAAGCTATGAACGCATCACCCTCAAGGTTTCAATATTTTAGACCATTATTTTCATCAAGCACTATGACATTTTCACATGATTTATACTTAAATGTTGGTGGTGGATCTTCAGAGGTTAATTGGGGTGGTCATGATTCCACAACTGGATTTCCAGTATATAGTAGTACTAAATCACTTGATTCAACAGCAATTACTATAAATCCAGAAACCAGTAAAGGTTTTATTGGAAATACTTTTACTGGTATTACATCTGGAAATTGGTCTAGTAGTAGCAGTATAACATATTATACAAATCCAAATAAAATGGCAGATGGTACTTCAACATGGTCAGATGCAAATGCTACTACTGGTAGTAATAACCTACAAAATGGGTGGAGATATAATATGATGACAAGAAAATTCTTTGGTGGGGTTTCATCATAAGGTGTATAAATAATACTATAATAGGAAAAAAACAATGGCAGCAATTATTACAGAAAAATTTAGATTACACAATGCAGAACAATTCAAAGAATCGTTTACTGAAGCATCTGCATCTAATTATTATTTGTTTGTAGGAAAGTCAAGTCCTTTTACTACAACTACAAAGTATTCTGATCAAGAAACTACAGGGGGTACTGACGCATCTCCACCCAATCCACACGATAGGGTAATAGAAGAAAACTACAAATGGGATTCTATGTTAGCTGCCAAAAGAATAACATCTACAGATGTTATGCCTGTTATTCCTCGTAGAAATTATTCACAAGTAACTTTTGATATGTATGAACATGATATTACAGCTACAAACACAACATCAAGTGGTGCAAGTAATATTTACGATAGTACATTTTATTTTGTCACAGATGCATATAAAGTTTATAAAGTTTTAGATAATAATGGTGGTGCTATTATTAATGATAGTAATGCACCAACTTCTACAAGTTCTGCACCATTTTTTCATGGCAGTTATTATTTACAATATATGTATACATTACAAACAATAGATACTATAAAGTTTTTAACTACAGATTTTGTTGCAGTTAGAAATGATACAACTGTTACTGCTGATGTATTAACTGCATCTGGTGATTCAGCTCCTTATCATGGAGCTCCAATACAGGTTGTAAGAGTCACTAGCGCTGGTTCTGGTCTTGCAAATGGAGATTATTATACTAAAGTTAATGGTGATGGAACTGGTGCAATTGTAAAACTTAAAGTTGCAAATGGAGCTATAGTTGCATTTGGAGAAAATGGAACACTTATGCACGCTGGGGGAAGTGGTTATACTTTTGGTACAATTGATCTTACAAAATGTCATACTACTTCTGCTTTAAATTCAGATCCAGCAATAAATTTATCTGGTGGTAGTGCAGCTGTTCACCCAATTATATCTCCAAGAATTGGTCATGGACATGATCCAGTTTCAGAGTTAGGTGGTCATTATGTTATGATGAACGCAAGATTAGAACAAACAGAAAGTGGTGACTTTACAGTTGCAAACGATTTTAGAGAAGTTGGTATTGTTGTTGATCCACATAATGCAGGCACTACTACAATTTCTAGTGTATCACAAGTAAGAATGACGTATGCAATGAAAATAGATGAGGCAAATTTAAGTGGTAATTTTGAGGTAGACGAAAAAATAACACAAGCATCAAATGATGCAACTGGAAGAGTTGTTGAGTGGGATGCTACAAGATCTGTATTATATTATTCTCAAGAACAATGGGAAAATTATGGTATAAGTTCTGATAGTTCAAATACTAATTATCAAACTCAAGTCGCATTTACTGGATCAGGCACAATAACTGGTGCATCAAGTAATGCAACAGCTCCAGTTTTCAATTTAACTGGTGTTGATGATGCAGCTGCAGTTTCAAATCAAGGTGCTACTAAAGCAAGTGGTATTACATTCGCAGCTGGTCATGCTGCACCAGAACTAGAACAGGACAGTGGAAATATAATCTATGTAGAAAATCGTAGACCAATTTCTAGAGCATCAGACCAAACAGAAGATATAAAAATAGTTATAGAATTTTAAAACTAGGAATTTGATTTAATGGCTACAAATTTTAACGTAAAACCATACTATGATGATTATGACTCATCAAAGAATTTTCACAGAGTTTTATTTCGTCCTGCTTATTCAGTACAAGCTCGTGAATTAACACAATTACAAACCATACTACAAAATCAAATTACTAAATTTGGTAATCATATTTTTCAAAATGGTTCTATGGTCATACCAGGCGATATTAACTTTGATTTAAAATATGATTATATAAAAGTTAATTCTGCATATAATACATTAGAAGTCGAAACATATAGAACAAGTTTTTTAAATAAAATTATTACTGGTGGAACAACTGGTGTAAAAGCAAAAGTTATTGGTACAGTTGCAGCTACAAGTTCAACATCAACTACATCTGCTGATCCTTTAACTCTTTATATTAAATACGAGGATAGTGGTACAAATAATGAAACACTTACATTTTCTGCAAGTGAGGTTGTAACATCATTAAATGCAGATAATACTACAACTGTAAATCCAAGTTTATCAGAAAATCAAACAATTGAATTAAATGCAACTATAAAATCAACTGATACTCCAGTTGGTAGAGGATCTGCTGTATTAGTTCATGCTGGTGTTTATTTTATCAATGGTCACTTTGTTTCTAATACAGAACAAGTTATTCTTTTAGATAAGTATACAAATTTACCATCTTATCGTATAGGATTTAATGTTGCAGAATCTTTTACTACACCAGAAGAAGATACCAGTTTATTAGATAATGCAACTGGATCATCTAATGTAAATGCACCAGGCGCCCATAGATTTAAAATTGCATTAACACTTACAAAGAAAGCTTTAACTGCAACTGATGATACTAACTTTGTTGAGTTGGGAAGAATCAAAGGTGGTAAGATAGAGTCATATAAGAAAAATGCAGACTATTCAGAATTACAACATACACTTGCAAGAAGAACTTATGATGAAAGTGGTAACTATGAAGTAAGACCATTTTTGGCAGAGGTTCGTGAACATTTAAAAGATGGATCGAATAGAGGTATCTATCCACTTGCAGATGGTGGAAATACAAATAAACTTGTTTTTGCAGTAGAACCAGGCAAGGCTTATGTAGATGGTTACGAAATAGAAACTATGACAACACAGTTTATCAAAGCAGATAAACCAAGAACTTTTGATCGTGTAGAAGATAGAACAATACAAACACCCATAGGTAATTATGTTCTTATAACAGATATAGTTGGTTCACCAGATATAGACCAATTTCAACAAGTTCAATTACGTGACCAAAGATTATCAGATACTTCTGGTGCTAGTAATATTGGAACTGCAAGGACACGATTTTTTATTTTACATGATGGTTCTTATGGTTCAAATCCAACATTCAAACTTGGTCTTTTTGATATAAAATTAAATGCTGGAAAAGACTTTGCAAGAGATGTTAAGTCTATCGCAGATAATACTAGTCTAGGATCTGCTACATTTGAAGCTAATCTTAAACCAGAACTTATTGCAATTGCTGGTGTAGGAACAGGTGGAACTGCGCCTGCCTCTGGTCTTGATATTGAGGGAACACAAGGAACTGCTTTTAATGATGGTAGTACTTTAAAGTCTGGTGCTGGTGGTGATGTAGTACTAAGAAAAAGTCCAGCTGGTGCTGAAATAATTTTAGGAAGAGTTAGTTCAATCACTGATAATGATACAATTACTATGGTAGCAAATTCTGGTGGAAGTGGTGGTGCTGGTAGTAGTACTTTTCCAACATCTTTTACCGATTCTACATTGTTTAGATTTTCATCAAAAATATTTAGACCAGATCAAAAACTTTTAGTATTCCCTACAAATTATCGTAGAGTAAGAAAAATTCGTGGAGATACAGTATCTGCTCCAGATAGTGCGTTGTCAACAAGTTATTCAGTAAGAAGAAAATTTGCTCCAAGAGGAGTTAGTGGAAATACTGTAGATTTTTCACTTACAGGTACTGATGTTTTTAGAAATACGAGTAATATAAATGATTTTACTTTAATTATTACAGCAGGATCTGGTGCTGGAACGATTGTGCAATTAGATTCAAGTAACACAACTGTAGACCCATCTACTTCACAAACAGTAACATTTACTGGTATAACAAATGGTACTCAAGCAGAATTAATCGCAACTGTTGATTTAAGTGGTTCTTCTGCTCAAGAAAAAATAAAAACATTAGTTACTGGTGCATCACATACTGTGTCTACACAAGTTGCAGCTCAAAACACAGAAATTAAATTAGGTAAATCAGATGGTTTTAGATTAACATCTGTAAAGATGGCTGCCAACTTTCAGGCAGGCACAACTCCAACATCATCAGATCCAGATATTACAAGTAGATTTACTTTTGATGGTGGACAAAGAGATGCATTTTATGATCTTGCAAGAATAAATCTTAAGCCTGGTCAACCAGCTCCAACTGGAAAATTACTTATTACTTTTGATCACTTTACTCATAGTGCTGGTGATTACTTTTCTGTAGACTCTTATCCAACTTTAGATTATGAAGATATACCATCATATACATCTACACAAGGAAAAGGAAGAAGATTAGAATTAAGAAATTGTTTAGACTTTAGACCAACAATAGATAATACTGGTGCAGATTTTACTGGCACTGGTTCATCTGCTTCAGAGTTACCTAAATTTGGAACAAATGCAGAGGCAGACTTTTCATATTATCTAGGAAGAAGGGATTTAGTTTTTGTAGATAGATTAGGTAAGTTTGATGTTCTACAGGGTGTGCCATCTACTAATCCAGAGAAACCACAAGAACCAGAAAGTGGAATGGTTTTATTTGAAGTTTCCTATGAACCATATGTGGTAGACTTAAAAGAAGTTACTCATAAAAAAATAGATAATCGTAGATATACCATGAGAGATATTGGTAAATTAAGTAAAAGATTATCTAATTTAGAATATTATACATCTCTTAATCTTTTAGAAAAAGAAACAGCTGATCTTGCAGTTAAAGATTCAGATGGACTTGATAGATTAAAAAATGGATTTATCGTAGATAACTTTTCTGGTCATATAGTGGGTGACTTTATAAATCCAGATTATAAAAATTCCATAGACATGAAGAAAAGAGAATTAAGATCTAAGGGGTTTAGTGATAATGTTGGTATGATAGAATCAGTAACAACCAATGCGGCTAGAACATCTTCAAATTATAAGGTACATGATAATGGTATCATAACATTACCATATACAGAGGTATCTCATATGGAACAACCATATGCATCAGATAGTTTTGATGTAAATCCATATAAAGTTGCTCCTTTTAACGGCAAAGTTATTCTTGTACCCTATTCTGATGATTGGAATGATGTAACAAGAAGGCCTGATATAGTTGTAAATGATGATAATAACTTTGATGCAATTAAAGAAATTGCAGATGAAACTGGTGTTACAGGTGTGGTATGGGAAAGTTGGCAAGACAATTGGTATGGTTCTCCTGTATCTACTGGAACTGAAACTTTAGGATCTTTCCAATCTTCTACAGTTGCTGATGTAACTGGTGGAACACTTACTACTACTTCAGAAACAACTCAAACTAGAGAAGTATTTTCACAAACTGTAGGACAAGTTCGTTCTGGTATAGAAACAACATTAACATCTACAGTTGAAAGTCATAATATGGGCGATAGAATTGTAGGTATTTCAATGATACCTTATATGCGCTCTAGACCAGTAAGTATTTCAATTCAAAATATGAAACCTAATGCAAGATTGTATGGTTTCTTTGATAACGAAGATGTTACTACTTTCATAAAACAAGCAGATACATTTAATTTAACAGGAACAAATATAGAGTTAAGTCCAAATCAATTAGAAACGCCTGGTGCAGCTGCAGCTACTGATTCTGGAAGAATTTGGGATGGTGATACTGATGCAGTACAGGCATTTGGTTATGGTGATATTATTAGAAACTCAACTCACACTTCAGTAAGTCTTAGTAATATTTCTTTTACAGGGGGTGCTAGTGCTACAAGTGCAAATGTTACATTAAGCAATGTAACTGGTATTTCTCCAGGCCATCATGTTCAATTTAGTGGAGTTGATAGTTCTACAAATTTAAATTTTTCTGTATCAAGAAAAAATAATTATGTTGTTACTGCTGTATCTGGACTTATAATTACTATCGCAAATATTGGTGGCGGTAGTATGAATATAAATGGTTCTTCTGGCGGTCAAAATGGAAATTGTCAAAGACTTCAAGCATCTGGTCATGTTGCAACTCAAGGGCCAGGAACAACTACTGCAAGAGATGTTTTCATAACAAATATTCTTGGTGGATTTGCGCCAGGTGAAATTGTTAATGGAACTATTGCAAAAATTTCTGATGGTGCAGTTAATACCACAATGACAATTGCATCAATTAATGGTACGGCTTCTGGAACTGCTCCAACAATGAAAACAAATACAAGCAGTTTAATTACTAATGCAAATGGTCAATTTTGTGGGGTGTTCTATATTCCAAATACAGAGGATATAAGATTTAGAACTGGTGAACGTGTACTAAGATTAATTGACAATCTTAATAATAAAGTTGAAATAGGTCTTTTTTCAACTAAAGGTGAACAAACATATTATGCAACTGGTATTGCAGAAGAAAGAGAACAAACTATTCTTAATATCAGAAAAGCACAATTTCAAAGAGATTATAAAGAAGAAACACAAGAAGTTAATAGAACAGTACTTGGTGCAGTTCAAACGACTACTAGACCAATCGCATCTGCATTTGTTGCTGATCCGCCTCCACCGCCTCCCCCACCACCACAAAGTCATGATCCTCTTGCACAAACTTTCTTAATGGAAGGTGAAGAAGGTGGATTTATAACTAGTGTAGATTTATGGTTTAGTTATGTTGGAACACGACCAGTAACAGTTCAAATATGTGATACTGTAGATGGTGGATTTCCATCTAATAAATTTATGACAGAGGTAACATTAGAACCAGATCAAATTAATGCTTCAGTTGATGCTTCAGTTGCAACTCGATTTACTTTTCCATCACCTTTATATTTGAAAGATGATTTGTATTATGCAATTTTGATAAAAGTAGATGAGCCTGGAACAAGAGTTTTCTTTGCTGAGTTGGGTGAAGATAACTTAACCGATAATAGAACAATATCTACTAATCCAAATACTGGCACATTATTCTTGTCACAAAATGGTCAAGCATGGACACCACACCAGACTCGTGATGTTAAGTTTACTTTATATCGTGCTGATTTTGCAACATCAGCTGCTGGAACTCCAACCTTTATTAACACTACAGTACCAGCAGATACTTTAGAAGAAAATCCATTTCAAACTAATACTGGAACAGATAAGGTCAGAGTTCATCATAAAAATCATGGAATGAAAGCAGGAGATAAAGTTAAAATATCAAATGTTGCAGATGGATTTTATGGTGCAGACTCAACAAGTAATGGTATACTTGCTGATGGATTAAATACAACACATGATATTGTAAGTGCAGATAATGATAGTTATATAATTACTATACAAAATACAGGCACTAATATTAGTGGTGGAAATGCAACATTAAAACCTACTTTTAGTGGGGGTACTGGTATTACTGCAACAAGAAATCTTGCCGCCGATATTGTTCAACTTGCAGTATCAGAAATAAAAGTGCCAGGCACAAATATTACATATACATGGGCAGGCATGGATACAGCATATAATAAACAAATTGCAAGATCAATAACAGAAAATAGAAGTTATTATCCACCAAATAGACAGATTGTTGCATCAGAGGTAAACCAAGATGCTCAACTAGGTGGTGGTAGAACTGGTAATGCAAGTGCAAGTGCTGGAACTTCTGCAAATATTAGTGCAACAATGACTTCAACAAGTTCATACTTGACACCTGTATTAGATGCAGAAAGATTTTCTTTATGTCTAACATCAAATAAAATTTCTAATTATGCAAGGTCAACATTTAATGATACTAATTTAGATGATAGAGCTTTAGGTGCATCAGCTGCTATTACTATGGATGCTACTGGTATAATATCTGCTGGTTCATCTGGTACTATTAGAGATGAAATTAAAACTTTGGACATAGGTAAAGAAATAACCATATCTGGTGGTAATAATAATGGTAATACCTTTACTGTTACCAGTGTTGCAGATGATGGTTCTTCATTTAATGTTTCTCCTGCTACTGCGTCAGATTCTTCTAGTACATCTAAAACTATTACTCAACACGAAAGATATCTTGATGGTATTGCACCAACTGGAACATCAAATGCATCTAACTATATGACAAAAAGATTTAGTTTGGCAAATCCAGCAACTGCACTAAAAGTTCTATTTGATGCAAATAGACCAAACCCATCAACGATAGATATATACTATAAAATTGTTGAAGAGGGTGATACAAGAGATTTTGATAAAATACCTTATACACTTGCAACTATAGATAGTACAGATTCGCCAGATGATAGTGAAAACTCATTCAAAGAAAGAGAATATACAATTAATGATCTAAACTCTTTTTCATCTGCAGCTATTAAAATAGAAATGAAATCAACAAATACAGTACAAGTACCAAGAATTAAAAACCTAAGAATATTAGCATTGGCATTGTAAAATGGATAAAATAAAAGTAGAAGGATATAATGAACTTGTAAGAGAAACATCTAGTGGTGCAATCATTAATACAAGTCGTTCTTCATATCATTCGTATATGGAAAGTGTAAAGAAAAAGAAAATGGAAAAAGATCAATTGAGAGATGCAGTAAGAGAAATTAATACATTAAAAAGTGAAATGCATGAAATCAAATCTCTCATATTAAAATTAGTGGATAAAGAATAATGGCAGATCGTA
>Ga0163179_10002142_pt1 | contig 13836 bp, 10 predicted proteins | sample AtlANTMetagenome_FD_109643 | JGI IMG/M metagenome (GOLD analysis project Ga0163179, IMG submission 109643) | Marine eukaryotic phytoplankton communities from the Atlantic Ocean - Atlantic ANT 2 Metagenome | ecosystem: Environmental > Aquatic > Marine > Oceanic | place: North Atlantic Ocean...
AGTAAAGGTGCTCCGCCCCGCGGAGAATCCACTGTCCCCGTGTGATTACGGGTGACGCGTGCATCTCCTCTCCGAGGGCATTCTTCGCCACCTCGGCATATTCCTCTCCGGGCTTGATTACGGTCATGACCCCGCTTTCCGAGACGAAGCAGACGTGCCCCTGCACCGTAACCGCCGAAGCCCCGTGCTCGCGCCCGATCCGCTGATTCCACGCCAACCTTCCGGTCTCTGCCTCCAGGCAACTTGCCCGGCCGCTATCCGAGACCACCACGAAATACTTCCCGATACTGACCGGGCTCGGCACGTAGGAGGGATCCTTCCGGGTTCGCCACCTGACATGTGACTTGGTGACATTCCCTGATCCCCGCGGATCGATGGCCAGCATGTGCCTCTGCGGAAACCCGCAGGTCATGAAGAGCAGATCCCCGTTATACACCAGGGAGGCCACGAACTGGTCGGTGGGACCGTCGATTACCCAGTGCCGCTTCCCCGTGTCAGGATCGTAGCTCGCCACCGTCTTGTCTCCCGAGAGAACCATCTGGTTACGCCCCTCAATGGCCCAGATCACCGGGGTGCAGTAACTGCGTGTCCGGTTGGCCCGCATCGTCTTCCAGACTTCCTTCCCGCTCTTCTTCTCAAGGGCTACGATGTAGGAGTCCCCATCATGGTCCCCGTTGATAATCACCTTATCCTTCCAGAGGATGGGGCTCGAACAGTAACCGTGCACGCTGGAGAATACCCCGGGGCGCTTCTCCCATTGCTTCTTCCCTTCAAAATCATAAGCCGCCACATGCATCTCCTTCCCATCCAGGAAGCTCACAAACACATGATTCCCATCAGTAACCGGAGTGGACGAGGCGAGGCTGTTCCGTCGGTGAATACGCTCCCGGGATGAAGTCAGCACTATCGCGGCCCACTTCTTTTTCCCGGTAGCACGGTCCAGGCATATCAGCTCCCGCCGGTCTTCCACGGCGGTCACAACGAAGACATGGTCCTGCCACACCACAGGTGAGGCATGTCCCTTACCCGGCAGGGGAGTTTTCCAGACGGTGTGCTCCTTGACGCTCCACTCCAGGGGCACCGCCTGGTCCGGGCTGGACCCATCCCCCCGCGGACCCCGCCACGAAGGCCAGGTCTCTTCCGCAGCAGCGGGCAGGATCAGCCCAAGGCATCCAGTAAGGAGAACAAGAAAAGCGGGCGCCGTCTTCATGCAGGCATCCTACTCCCTCCCCCACGGTCCTTATCAAGCATTCCCCGCCCCGGACGGGAGAAAGATTCCACCCACCGCGAATCCCTCATCCGAGCAGCCTTCCAAGAGACCTTCCAGCCTCCTCTACCCACCCATTCCCGGGCAGGGCATAGGGGCGAAAGGTCTCCAGATAGCCTTCGTGCTCGTTGTAGAAGAGAGCACGATGCAGACCAAGGTTGCTTGCCGCCGGACTGTCCACGAGGGCCGCGGAATCGTTCTGGCTCATCTGGAAAATCACCCGCATCTCGAATTCGCTGAGTGATTTACGGCTCAGGAAACGATTCACGTTGTTGTAGGTGTCCACCGAGGCGATCACGTGCAGACCGTAGCTCGTTCCTTCCGTCACGATCTCGTTGAGTTGCGCCCCGGGATTCGGCCCCGCATCGTCACTGTCGAAGGAGAAGTCAAAATCGTCCTCGTGCTTGAGCTTCTTGAATTTCTGCAGATTGTGAATCAGCAGGAAGACTGGCGGATCATTAGCAGCGGCCTCCTCGTCTGAGGATCTCCGTTTCATTTCTTCCCCCAGCTCACCCATCACCCGGGGCAGGTCGTTGTTTCTCACGAGCTCCACCTCGTGGGGAACCGCTTCCACCACGCGCTGCAGGAAATCGCCCTCGGACGAGCCGGGGGTTGTTCCATCACAAACGACAAAGCGGATCCCATCCCTGCCGGACTGCGCCGAGAGGGAGACCAGCGAGACCGCCAGCATGGCCAGGGCCGCTTCCTCTCGCTGTCCAATCACAATAAGATTGCTGCCACTCTGACGATGGAAGACGGCTTCGGTCGGACCCTTGATGGAATTAGGAGCACCCAGCCATGAGCGCTTGGAGACGAGGGGATCCATCACCTCGGCATGCAGAAGCCGGTGGAGGGTATCATTCTCCCCGATCTCTGCCGGGGCATTGCCCTCAAAGACAATGGGGCTTGCGCATTGGTAGGACTGCTCGTTGGCAACCCTGACCACCTGCCGGAGGGCCTCATCCCTCTCCTCATCAGGAAGCCAGACCACCTGAAAGGGGCTGTTGGCCTCCAGGGCACCGGCGCTGTCGTTGTAGATCCCCTCCCCCGGACGCGTCAGCATCCGCGGTGCCGGGTTGGAGTCGTCCATGATGAGATAGGCATCCGACTCATTACATTGCAGGGCAACCCTGATGACCATCTGTCCCATCGTGGTCCGGGCCATGCTGTAGGCCCCGCCGAGGGTCTGTGACCCAAGAAGCACGTGAATCCCAAAGGCACGTCCCTGCCGCACGATGCGATCCAGAAGCACCGAAGCGTCCTGGGCAATACGATCGTCCTCCACGAACAATTCCTGGAACTCATCGATGATGAGGAGGGATCTCGGAACCGGCTCGGTTCCCCCCGCCTTCTTGTAGCCCGCGATATCCTGCACCCCCAGCTTGCGGAACATGTCCCCCCGCCTCTTCAACTCATCGTCCACCCGCTTGAGGACGCTCAGCCCGAACTCCCGGTCGCTTTCGATCGCTACCACCCGGGCATGGGGCAGGCGCGCAGCAGCATAAGCCTTGAATTCCACCCCCTTCTTGAAATCCACGAGGTAAAACTCCACCTCGTCGGGACTGCACCAGAGGGCGAGGTTTGAAATAATCACGTGAAAGAGCGTCGACTTTCCCGATCCCGTCTTTCCTGCAAAAAGAGCGTGTTGCCGGGTGCCCTTTCCGATTGCGAGATATTGCAGCTTGGTCGCCCCGGTTCTCCCGATCGGAACCCTCAGTTCGTGGGTGGTATCACTGCTCCAGAACTCACCCTCCTTCGGAAGGACATGCTCAAAAGGCACTTCCACCCTGTTCGCGTCAATACTGCTGGCCCCGATCTTCTGGATGAGCTCAATTGCCATCCCGGGATCGGGAGCAGGATCAAACTTCATGGGAAGCTCCTCCTGACCGTTGGCCGAGATCAGGAAGCGGTCGCCCTCGCTCCGGATCCGGATGCTGTTCTCCCGCAGCACATCCGGCATCAACTCGGCAGGACCCCCGGTCTGCTGGTGATCCCAGTGCATCAGGGGATAGATCCCACAACGCGGACCGCTCATCGCGATGCTCTGCAGGCGCTTGGCCGCAGTCTCGCTGAAACTCGCCGGAAAGTCTGCAATAACGAGAAAGTGATACTTTTCCGCGATGTTGCCCGCCTTTTCATTATACTCCGTGATAGTCTCGTATTCATTCCGGAGATACATCTGGATCACCTTCTCAATGTGCTCGTTGAGCTCCCCCAGCTTCTCCTCGATCTGCCCCCTCTGAGTCCAGATTCTCCCATTGATCACACTGTCTTCGTAGTCAGCCAGGTGCATGATGCCCGCGAAGTTTTCCCCCAGTCCGACCGGGTCCATGATCGTAAAGTTCAGCTTGCCGGGAGGAGTGGTGGCCAGAAGCCGGAGGACGATGTTATTCAGGGCCCCAATCGCAGCATCGCGACCTGAGCCGTCAGTCTCGAACAGCAACGAACCGTCACGAGGCAACTGGAGCGCCATGGGAACCTCAATCGCGCGGGCATCCGGAAGACCGAGTTCCACTTCTTCAGCCATACGGTCTCCCGCCACGGAAACATGCCCGAACCGCGCTGCAGCATGTAATTCTTCGGACGGCTCCCAATCCTCGAGATAGCTTCGATCCCATGGCGGGGAGAGAGGCTCAAGCGATTCCCGGATCTCCTCCATGTCCCGGTATATCGACTGAACCAGCGCGGACCACTCCGATTCCATTTCTTTCCGGGCCAACTCGTAGGCCGCTTCCACCTCCGCCACCGTCGAATCATATTCCTCCTGCAGCCTCCCGATCCGGTCGGCTGATTCCCGGCGCAACTCCTTCAAGCGGTCCTCGTGAAGGGAGTTCAGAGGCCCCACAATGCGCTCAAGCATGGCGTCATTCCTGTCCCTCGCCCGGTGATATTTCTCCTCGATCCTCCTGCCCCCCTCTTCGCGCAACCTGCTTGCCGCCTCGTCGGCCTGGTCCCATCTGTTTCCTCCCGCGGACTCCTCCGCCGCAAGTCCCTCCTGCTCCTCGCGGAAGCGCTGCCCGATCCGCTCCGCACAGGCCGCCCAGGAACGCCTTGTTTTTTCCAGCTGTTCTGCCACCGCCCGGGCCGAGGGTTCCGCTCCGCCCCCGGTAGCAAATTGCAGAACCAGAACGAGCAGAACCGTGCCCCCTGCCACTCCGCCAGCCAGAGACCAGGCCTCTTCCCCTGGCACCCAGAAACTTGAGAGGTAGCCCGCAAGGCCGCATCCCAGCAGCAGCAACAACCACCAGGGCAGGAAACTCAGCAGACGCGCGAGAATGTTCTTCCTGAAAACCGCCAGTTTTTCCTCACCCTCTGCTATCCCTTTCCGGACCCTGTCCAGAAAGTCCGGTGTCTGTCCGGAAGTATCCACCTCACCCACATCAAGGGAAACTCCATGGGCCGGTTTGAGTTTCTTCTGGAAACGGAGATAGCCCCGCATCGCACCCCTGCTTTTCTGCTCCAGCCTCCTGAGATTCTGCTCCTCCCTGCCCAGTTCCGCATGAAGGCCCTCATACATCATGGTCAGCTTTTCCAGGGACCGTTGTCGGGTGACCTTGTCAGTTACGGCCTGGACCTGGAGATCCGAGGCAGTCTTACCCTTGAGCGCCTCGGCCCGCTTGGACAACAGGCGCTTGCTGGAGGGAAGCGCTCGCTCGATCCACTCTCCCCTCGCCACGTGACGAGCCTTGGCATGTTTCTGCTCATCGGCCGAACTCGCCTCTGCCTTTGTAACGGCTTCCTCCAGCGACTCGCTTTCTTTCTCACTCCCTCGTTCGAAGGCCCGCTTGGCTGCAAAACTCTTCGTCCGCTGTTCCTTCGCGGCACTTTCCTGCCGCGCCGAAAAATCCCTGATCGCTCCCGCCAGTCCATTGGCGAGCTCCAGTCCCTTGCTGACTCCCAGTCTAGTCCTCACAATCCCGCTTCGCTCTGGTTATAATCTTGTCAATTTCCTCGATGACCCGGATGGCGGCCGAGATATCGTCAGGAAGGGTCTCAATGAAGTCTTTTTCGAAATCCCGCTGCCTGCTGTCACGCCAGTGACTCTGGACCCGGTCCCAGCTCTGGAGGAAGGCCTTGGTCGACTTGGTGAGTTTCACCGCACTTGCCCTTGCACTCATTGCTCCTCTCCTTTCCCGCCGGAACTATCCGCTTCCTGAGGCTGAGGTTCACCTGCAGCTTCTTTCCCATCGGCATTACCCGCCACCCCGCCCTCCGGGGCGATGCGGGTATAATCGTCCAGGGTTCGCTCTGCCTGGGCAAGGGACGACACGGCCTTGGGCAGATCATGAGACGCAAAATGCTGCATGCCATCCAGCTTCTTGATGAGCGGTTCGACCAGGGTGTCGTAATTTCGAATCCACTTCTGCAGCAGCTTGGCGCGCTCCTCACTCTCCCTGACCAAGCGACGCAACCGCGTCACCGCAATTTGCCGCGCTGCACTATGGCTGGTCATCGCACTGAGGCGGGAAGTGAACAACTCGGCTTCAGCCTGCTCCAGCTGCTTACGCAATCGTTTGAGTTGGCCACCCCAGTACGATTTCTGGTCCACCTGCAGCCACGTGCGCATCCGACGCACCTCGTCACGCACTTCATCGAGGGCGTTCCCCACCGACCCCATATAGAGCACAAGGCTTGCCCTGAAGGCAGTGAGTGCGTCAACCGATGTGACTTTGGCCTGGCGGTCCATGCGAAAGCGAATGGGGCGGATTGACTATCGCTGGTCGAGATACTCCTCGATCCGCTGGGCCTTGCGCAGCAGGAAGGGAGTGTGTTTCTCGGAAACCTCGATGAATTTCTTCATGGCCTTCATCGTTCCGACAAACTCCTCCGCGAACTTCTGGTTCTCCTGGTCCTTCCAGGTGTCCCCCAGGGCAGTGAACCGGGACTGCAGGGATGAGGCCTTCACCTGAAGCTCGTCATTAAATCGTTTCAGTTCCTTGGCGAACCGCCGGACTTCGTCCGGATCCATTATTGCCTGGGCCATTACTTCGTTGTTGCGGGTAAGTGCCTGAACTCTGAGGGCACCCCCCGCGGGCGGCAAGGACAGATCCCCCAGGAAACCGCTAAATCCCTGCCCGGGAAGACAGGGTCTCTCATTTACTGCCCCCCGGTCAGGTAGGCCAGCAGGTCTGCCATCTCCTGCCGACTCAATCCACTCTCAAGTCCCGTCGGCATGAGGGAGCGGTTCAGGTTCACCAGCTTGGCCAGTTCTTTCCGCGCCACCTTGCGCGAACTGCCATCCGCAGCCCAGAGGGTCAGCTCCGTCGCATTCTCCTCCGAGATCGCACCCGCCAGCGTGGTTCCGTCCTTAAGATGCAACTCCCAGAGCAGGTACTGCGGGGCCACTTCCAGATCCGGCCCAAGAAGGTTCTCCAGCAACATGGAGGCACCCTTGTTCCGAAAAGTTGCCAGATCCGGCCCCGCCCCGGCAGACCCACTCCTGTGACAAAGGATACAGCGCTGCCCGAAGATCACCTTCCCCTTCCGGGCATCACCATTCAACCTGAGGGCCGGACGATAATAGCTGGCAGCTTCCGTTCTTGAGAAAGACTTCTCCTCCCCGAAAACCATTATTGCCCTCTCCCTGATGGTGGTTGCGTGGTGAGAACGTAACCGACGCTGCTGCTGGAATCCGACTTCGCTCGCGGACAACCGCTTCTGCTCGATGGCGGAGAGAACCGTTGACGGTGACATCCCGGCCAGGAGGGAGCCCCTGGCTCTTGCCGGGATCTTCTCCCACTGCTCGAGAACCTTTCCCTCCCACTGCCCCGCCGGTCGGCGCAGTAATGCCGGAAGGGCAGGATTCTGCCCTTCTCCCCCTGCTACCCATGCCAGCAGATCGTCCACTCCGGTTGCAGGATGATTTGCAAGGATCCACCGCGCCGCTTCCCCCTCCAACCCCTTCGGCTGATCCTTCCTCAGCATCTCCCTTGCCTGCCCAATCAACTTACCTGCCCTCGGGTCGTCACTGGCAACCCCTGCATCCCTCAGAAGCGTGACGGCCCGGGAAAAATTTTCCTCTCCGCCAATCAGCTCACCCAGAACACCATGAATTCTGGCCCCGGTCACGGTGACCTTTCTCATCCAGCGGTCTTCCGCATCCCTGTCCAGAAAACGCCGGAGGGTTCCCAGGCTTACCTCTGTATCCGGATCAAGCGTTTGAAGCACTGCCTCGAAGCGAACCCGCAGATCTGCATCCTGTGCCCACGTTGCCAGAAGGGCGTCGTCCACATCACGCCACATCTTTACCAGTTGCCGGCGCACCTCCCGGCTGGGCTCCCCCTCCCACAAGCGCAACATCTCCCTTTCAGTCGGGGGCTGAAGAAGTGCAAGAAGACGAAGTGCCTGTGCCCGCGATCGCTCATCCTTTGCCCTGTCCCCTGCCAGCTGCAGAAGCAGTTTCCCCGTATCCGGCTCCTTCCGTTCCAGCAGAAGGCGCATGGCTGTATCACGCTCCCACCCGTTACCGCTTTCCAGGAGCCTCACCAGACCGGCTGATCCCAATACGGATCGCTTTCTCCCGGAGGGAGTCCTCGCATCTTCCCGAACTACCCTCCAGATCCGGCCCCGGTCTGTCCCGCTGTAGAGATCGAGGTGCTTCTTGATGGACTCCGGGATCGACCAGGGATGCTCGATCGTCTCGCGGTACATATCGACCACGTAAAGTGCCCCATCCGGGCCATTGGCACACTGCACAGGCCGAAACCAGTTATCGCTGGAGGCAAGAAACTCCGATTTCTCCAGCGAGGCCGGTCTCCTTGCCACCGGTTGAACCCGGCTTCGGGGAAATTCAATAAGCTTCTGGTGAACCAGGTTGCTCCCTACGTCCCCGATGAAAACAGTCCCCTGGTACTCCCTGCCAAGGAGGTCGCCACGATATACCGTCAATCCGCTCGCCGAGGTAAAGTATCCCGCAGCCCGGCCTCCTCCCTCTACCGGGCCCCGGACCCTGCCCTGTACTCGCCAGCGGGTCCGCACTACTCTCCAGGGTTCCACCTTACTGATCCGATAGACTTCCGCCGCTCCGCCATCGACCGGGATCTCCACCAACGGGTGAGGGAGGCCCTTGGTGCGGTTCCAGGGCCAAGAATACATCACCGCAATCAGGTGACGGCTGTTGCTGCAGAGATAACGGCGCCCGAAATCTCCAAAGCTCAATCCATATTGAGCCGTGCCGGACTCAGGGCGCAGCCCGAGCTTGTCCGGATCAAAGGAAAAATCGGCTCCCCGCAGGTTAACACCCCCACCCTTACCGCGTTCCATCCTCACCAATCCTCCGTTCGATGCGGTTGATCCGTAAATACGCCCGTCAGGACCCCATTGCAGATTATTGACGAGGGCCTGCATGTTGAGACGCTCCAGTCCTTCACCAAATCCGGTGAAGACAACCCTGCGCTCATCGGAGACCCCGTCCCGGTCACGATCTCCGAGATATAGAATATCCGGTGAGGCTGTAACGAAGACTCCCCCTTTCCAGCAGACGATTCCGGTCGGCCACTTCAGATTCTCTGCGAATACCGAGGCGTGCTCGTAGTGCCCGTCCCGGTCACGGTCCTCCAGACACCGGATTCGTCCCAGGGCCTGCTCCCTCCGTTCGGGATAACCGCGCATTTCTGCTACGAAAAGCCTCCCATCCTCATCAAAGGCGATCGCCACCGGGTCAACCACCTGCGGCTCACAGGCAGCAAGTTCAACCCGGAATCCAGGGGCAAGCTGGAATGACTGGATAGCCGATGCCGGTTCCCTGGGGGGGATTCGTGGTAATTCCACAGGGTCGGGCTCGGGCTCACCCAGGGTCACCATCCTGCTCCCGTGCAGGACAACCAGGATTAGAACGAACCGAAATTTGAGACCCATGGAAAAACTCCTTCGCGAAAGCGGAAACAGGATCACGAATTACAGTCCTTGACGACCATTATCGCACTTCCCCTCCTCCAGCATTTTTCCAGGCAGGTCTCCTGATCTCTGGGCCTTTGACTTTCCAGCCTCCGGTCTCTAGAGCTTCCACTGCAGATGCACAAACCCACTGTCCAGATTTCCCTCGATCTCATAGATCTCGACGAGGCTATTGAAACTGCGGCCATGGCTCTCCGCGCTGGAGTGGACTGGCTGGAGGCAGGAACCCCCCTCCTCCTGGCGCATGGACTGAATTCCGTCAGTGCCCTCCGGGAGAACTTTCCGGATGCTCCCATCGTAGCCGACCTGAAGACCATGGACGGAGGCTACCTCGAAGCCGAAATGATGGCCAAGGCCGGGGCAACCCATGTGGTAGTCATGGCCCGGGCACACGAGGAAACGATCAAATGCGTCGTTCAGTGCGGGAAGGACTACGGGGTCGGGGTAATGGGCGACAATCTCGGCTGCCCTGACATGGTTGAAGGTGCCCGCCAGCTTGAGGATCTCGGGTGCGGCTATATCGTGCACCATATCGGGTATGATGAACGCCGGGGTATTGCCGCTGCCGGTAACCGCATGCCCAGCCCTCTCGACCAATTAAAGGAAATCGTCGGAGCCGTCTCCATTCCCGTCCAGGCCGTAGGCGGATTGTCCATCGAGGAGGCCATAGCCTGCCCCTCACATGGCGCCCCCCTTGTGGTATTGGGCGCCCCCCTTACCATTGATGCCGACTCCTTCCAGACCGCCTCAGGAGATGTCGAAGAGTCCCTGAGGATGATCTGCCAGCAGGTCCATGGCTCCTCCTGATTCCATTTTGCCCCCATCAACTTACCATGCGGCTGAAAGACAAACGTGTTCTCGTCACCGGATCCACCACCGGGATCGGCAAGGCCATCGCTCAACGATTCGTAAAGGAAGGCGCACGCGTGATGATCCACGGACTCGAGGAGAATCTCGCCCGTGAAACCTCAGCAGAACTCGATGACGCTCCATGGCACGTCTCCGATCTTTCCGATCCGGACGTTCCTTCCCGCCTGATTGAGGCCTCCATCCGGGAACTGGGAGGACTCGACGGGCTCGTCAACAATGCCGGGGTAGTTACCCGGCGCCAGCCTGCCGAGATGAGCCTCGAGACCTGGGACTGGACCTACGCCATAAACGTGAGGGCCCCGTTCCTGCTCATCCAGGCTGCCCTTGAGGAACTCTCCCGGAACAAGGGACGGGTCCTCAATATCGGGTCCGTGAATGCTTATGGAGGAGAATCATACTTTGCCGCCTATGCCAGCTCCAAGGGAGCGCTCATGGCGCTGACACGTAATCTCGGAGACACCCTCCATCGGGACTACGGAGTGGTCGTCAACCAGATCAACCCGGGCTGGGTCCTCACCGAGAACGAATCAGCCCGCAAGCAGGAAGACGGCCTTGATCCCGACTGGCATACCAAGCTTCCCCCGGTCTACGCCCCGGCCGGTCGTATCCTCATGTCCGCGGAAATAGCCGCCGGCGCCGTTTACTGGCTCGACGATGCCACCGGACCGGTCAGCGGCTGCGTGGTGGAACTCGAGCAGTATCCTGCCCACGGAAGAAATCCCGACAAGGTCGGGTTATAAGATCCCTCTCTCGCCCGGACTCGTTGCCTGCACTAACCATCATCCCACCGGAACCGGACACATGCCCAAACTCGCCACCTTTCCCAAGGCCGAACTGGAGGCCCTCGTTGATGGGTCCATGCGCCTCTCCGATTATCTCGACTTTGCCTCCGGGCTGGATATCGACGGAGTGGAACTCTATCCCCTGATCGCCGACCTTGAGGACCCGGGGACATGGAGCCGTTACCAGCAAGTCTGCGGAGACATGGGGCTTGAAATCCCAATGCTCTGCTGTTCCCCGGACTTCACCCACCCGGACCCGGCATTCCGAAAGCAGGAAATCGAGAAGGAGAAACGGTGGATCGAAATGGCTCACGCCCTGGGAGCCAGTTTCTGCCGGGTCCTGAGCGGCCAACGCCGTCCTGAGATCTCCCGGCAGGAGGGCATTGACCTTGCCGCTGACTCCATCAGGGCTTGCCTGCCCTTCGCCGAAAAACATGGCGTGACCCTCATCCTTGAGAATCACTACAAGGACGGATTCTGGGAGTATCCTGAATTCGCCCAGCCCATGGACATCTTCTGTGACCTGGTGGAAGCGGTGGGGGAACACCCTCGATTCGGAGTGAACTACGACCCGTCCAACACGCTCCTCGCCGGAGAAGACCCCCTCGAACTTCTCTCCAGGGTGAAACACCGCGTAGTCACCATGCACGCCAGCGACCGCTACCTGAAACACGGCACCCTGGAGGACCTCTCCCGGGAGGAGGGAGTCACCGGCTACGCCGAACGTCTCGCCCACGGGGAGATCGGACAGGGAATGAACGACTACGACGCAATCTTCTCCATCCTGAATTCAGCAGGATTTGACGGCTGGATCTCCATCGAGGACGGAGTGGACGGGCCTGAGCAACTGGAACGCTCCGTCGCCTTTCTGCGCCGCAAGATGACGGAGCACTTCCCCTGACTCCAACTCCTACAGCTTTCCAGCTGACCAGAGGATCCCCCGGGTCAGGAGATCGAGGAACACCGGGTCGGAAAAGGTGTCATTGGTGTGCCCATAGGTCGTACCGAATACCCGGGCCCCCTCAAATTCGTTCACCCAGAATACCGGGTGAGACTTCTGGTTCTTCTCGCTCTTCGAAGTGGCCAGCACAGTTGTATTGGGCCACGTCTTCTCGATGATATAGAGTTCGTCCTTGGGAGTCACCCAGTCCACCGGCACTCCCTTCATGATGGGATGGTCTGCCTTCTCGGTCTTGACCGGGTAGCGGGCCAGGTGCTCATGCCTCCTGCTCGTCACTCCCAGAAACCTGCGCCAGTCATCGATTTCAGCAGCACGGTAGGTGTGCATCGCGCAATGAATGACCACCGCAGGGGTGCCCCCCCGGTGGCCGTCGACAATCTTCCGGATGTAGTCAGGGTCCTTGGTATTGGCAAAACACTCGTTGTGGACCACCACATCAAACTGCTCCGCCCATTTCGGATCATCATAGAGACCGATCTGGGCCTTGGTTCCCCTTCCCCCCTTGTTCACTACCGTCCAGTCGATATCCGCCTTCGCGGACGAGGACAGCGTGAGCGCCTTGGACTGAAACTCGTAGTCGTGGCAGCACCCTCCGGTAACCAGAAGGCACTTGAGGGCCTTACCGGGATTGTCAGCTACACCCTGATCACCTGTCTTGTCGGCCGGGGCACTGGTAGTAAGATACAGCGACAGAGCGAGAGCAGAGGCAATCGTGGCGAGGAGAGGAATGATGGTCTTTGACTTCATGTGATCCTTAGGGATACCAGGCTCTTTGCCCGTAAATTCGAGCATGCAGGAACATCCCCCGCATGACAATCAATCTCCGTATCCTTCAGGATGGGCCTTATGCCATGCCCACGCACTCCGGACCATTTCCTCGAGATCAGCAGCAGGCGCCCAGTCCAGAATGGAAGCAGCCTTCGCACTGGACGCGACGAGGACCGGCGGATCTCCAGTCCGGCGCTGACCCCTTGCCACCGGAATCTCATGACCGGTAACCCGGCGGCAGGTTTCGATCACCTCCAACACGGAATATCCCCGGCCGGTCCCGAGATTGAAAGCTCCCTCCACGTCCCTCTCCACCGCCCGACGATGTATCTCTGCCAGGTCGCACACATGAACATAGTCACGAACGGCGGACCCGTCAGGCGTCTCATAATCCATTCCAAAAATCTCAACGCTCGCCCGCTTACCCAGCGCTACCTGCAGAACATTGGGTATCAGGTGAGTCTCCTCCCGGTGATCTTCCCCAAAACGCGCCGAGGCTCCAGCCGCGTTGAAATAGCGAAAGACAACCGGAGTCATCCCATGAGCCTTCGCGAACCACGACACCATCCCTTCAAAAGCCAGCTTGGAATGACCATAAGGGCTTACCGGATATTGCGGACAGCTTTCATCAATCGGCACCGTTCCGGGAATACCATAGGTGGCACAGGTCGAGGAGAACACCAGCTTGGGGACCTCTGCCGCCACCATCGCCTCAAGCAGATTCAGCCCGCCCACAAGATTGTTCCGGTAATACTTCGCCGGATTGCTCATCGATTCCCCGACGAGGACATCCGCAGCATAATGAATGACTGCTTCCGTTTCATGACCTCGCAGGACCTCCACCAACCGTAATCCTTCTCTAAGATCCATGACTTCCAGCCCTGCCCGTGGATCAACGGCTCCGCGGTGTCCCTCCCGGAGATTGTCAATCACCAGAACGTCATGACCCGAGTCGCAGAGCAACTCGACGCATGCGCTACCAATGTAGCCTGCTCCTCCGGTCACAATGATTCTCATGGAAACTAGTGGCACGTGCTAAACCACAGGTGCCGGAGCTTGTCGAGCGTGCCCGGGCCCAATTTCACGAGGAAATACACCTATTCCTGCCATCTGTGCCTCTTGAGACAATCATGTTTTGGTTATCAGGCTTTTCCCTGTTGAGAGCTCTCCTCCCGTCAACTCCAGAGGCAATAACCGGGAAGACACTCAATTTATTGAAAGAACGGGCAGTCACGACCCATCCTCTCCACATGAGACCGGGACTCCCAACGGGCAACGCCTTTGCTGCTCTC
>Ga0163179_10002145_pt1 | contig 13828 bp, 14 predicted proteins | sample AtlANTMetagenome_FD_109643 | JGI IMG/M metagenome (GOLD analysis project Ga0163179, IMG submission 109643) | Marine eukaryotic phytoplankton communities from the Atlantic Ocean - Atlantic ANT 2 Metagenome | ecosystem: Environmental > Aquatic > Marine > Oceanic | place: North Atlantic Ocean...
TTTGAAAAGCAAGGAAAGCATTTGCAGGAAAATAGTGATTTACCTTTGGACAATGTGGAAGTAATTGATCGAGTATTTGAGAATGGTAGACGTGCAAGTCGCACTATTCATTTTAATGATCTTAAGATGGATGTAGGACAAAACGATTTAGTTAAATGCAGACTAGACGTTTTTAATTCTGTGGATATGTCTTGGGCTTTCCAAGTATTCAGTGGTGCTTATAGATCGCTATGTCAAAACACTCAAGTCTTTGGTGGCGAAAAGTCTTATCAGCAAAAACATCTACACACTCAAGGCTTAGATATTGATGCTTTGATGAATAATGCACAGACTAGCCTATCAGCTTGGAATAAAAATCAAGAGCAGATGTTAGCATGGAAGAAATCGCCAATTTCTGATCAAGAGTTTGCGACCTTTTTATCTAACACTTTGTGTCAAGTTGAACGTGGTGTAGGTAGTCGATTAGTTGCAGATAGTAAGTATAAAGTTAATAATAAATTACTCAACTTTATGACACAAATATTCCAAAAAGAAAGTCAAGATTGTGGTGGCAATCTTTGGAGTGCTTACAATGCTTTGACATATTGGTCTACGCATACTGATGCAAAATACACTGATATTGATGGCAAAGATCAAACACTAGGTGAGACAAAAAGTAAACACACTGTACAATTACACAGACAAAACAAAGTACGCAATTTGCTTAACTCTGAACATTGGCAAGAGTTAGAACGTGTTGCTTAATGGATTGGAAAACTTTACTTTATGTTTATAAAATTTTAGTTGCATTAATTATTCTAACAATTTTATTTTTAATTGCTGTTTTCTCAGCTTAAAAAAAACAAACAAGAAATTAAAAGGGGGTGTCTTTACATCTCCTTTTTTTTGTGTCTATACTCCCTGAACAAAATAAAACCTTGAAAGGAAATAAAATGATAAAAAATAAAACTAGCACCTATGGTATTGGATATGTCAAAGTTAAAAACATAAACAATAGACCTAATCAATTTTTAATTACTACTCCAGATGCAGAGTATTTTCAAAGTTATGACAGTGTTATTGCTATGCGAACTGAAAACAAAATATATTTAGATGTTAATTACTGGGATTATTCAACAACAACTGGAAAGTATAGGAATATATTTTTAAATGAAAATAAACATTTGACACAGAAAAAGATTAATTCTAATGTTTATTCATTAGTTGATTTGAACAACTAATATAAAATCTTAACTTAATGCGAAGGATAAAAAAATGCATAAAATTATTAAAGTAAGTAAATCTAATTTAGAGAATGTAATTGTTAATGATTATAAAGACCTTAATTTAATAGCTTTACAATTAAGATCTATTAAAATGCAAGTTGATGCATTATCTGAATTGTTAGATGCTCAAGGCATTACTTGTTATGGAACATCTAATAAACAAGTAAAAATAAAAGATTATATTATTGATGATCAAGATAATATGATAATGCAATCAACTGAAAGAACTTATTAATGTCTATTCATGTTCCAAGCTCAAGAGATATTTGCAGTTGTTCAGCTTGTGGAAAACAGCAAGAAAGATATTTATTTATAACTGAGAATGAATTATATATTTGTGTTCAATGTTGGTTATCAAATGCAAATAAATATATTGTTAATGAAAAAGTTGAAGATCGTGTAAATGATTATAGAAATAAATACTTTTCATCTAATAATTAATAATATATAACTATAATATATTTTCCTCCCAACTCCCTCCAGTTTAAAGACTGGGGGGTTTTTTTATGCAATTAATAATAAATAAATAGTTTGTTGTAATTATTATATATTCTTTAAAAGTATAGTTAATAAGACTATTTTTTGTAACATCTCTAGCATAACTAAAATTAATCATATAAATAATTTGGCAAATGATTTTATACGAGCATACGAGTGATGCATTAAAAGTTATAATTTAAAGTTTTAATTGTTAGTGGTTATTGTATGCCTAGTAAAACAATCATTGATGTTTCTACCTAAAATAAAAAAATAAATAAAATCAATGCACACGCATACGAATGGACACCCCACTCCCCCCTATATGTGCTAGCAATGTCGGTATAATTTTTATATTTGTAGTTACTTGTATGATTAACTTTGCGACCCTTTAAGTATACCCAATAAAAAACCCCACATGCAACGCAGTGGGGCTATTTGCTGGGTACTCTATAGTATTTCCCCGGCAGGTTCATCTGCATTGTACCGTCTGAAATCAATTTAGTCAACCCCCTTGACAAATTTTTTTTATATTAGTATTATAAGTATGTATTATAGGTGCAAGATGTCACATTGGCACAGATAAAAGCTTAGTTTGCATCCAGTTCGTAGACTTACGCACCGTAATAACCGAGATTACAATGAATTTATTACCTGAAAAAAGAAAATCTACTAAGATTTCAGAAAAAGAAGAGCTGTTCCTACAGAATTTGTTCAGTAATGGTGGACATGTGGTTGCTGCAGCAGAAAATGCTGGCTACACAAAAGGTTCTGCAGGGTATTTGCGAAGCAAATTATCCGATGAGATCATTAGAAGGTCTAAAAACCTACTGGCAAGTGCATCTGTAAAGGCAACAAACAAGCTTATCAGCCTAATAGACAGTCCTCAGATAGAAAGAGGGGATGATTTAAGATTTAAGGCTGCAGAATCGCTCTTAAACAGGGTAGGATTGGGTAAAGAAGAGACACATAACCATAATGTACAGGCATTGCACGGAGTAGTGCTGTTACCAGCTAAAAAAGGGATTGTAAATGGCTAGTCTTTCTTTTAGAAATGCAAGAGAAGACCCAGAGTTTTTTAAAAATTTAGAAAAAACTTTAGAATCTTATTTTGAGTACAACCCTGTTGCAAAATTAGGGTTTTACGCAATTATGGATGGCGACATATTTGGAAAAGCATTAGGACCTGAGTATGAAGGAGGTACTAACTTTCAAATTGGTTTGCAAATAGCAGATCCAGAGTATTTTAGAGAGAGAGACATGGGATCTGATATTGGAGGTTTTTATAGAGCCCCTTCCTATCTCGACCAAGAATCTTATGATGGTAAAATAGTTATGAAACAAGAAATGGCAGCTGATGATAAAGTTACGGATGTTCAAGAACGTTTTACTATGATTGCTGATGATGAAAACAGTACTTTTCTACATGAACTTACACATGCTGGGCATATGGTTTTAAATACAATGTTAAAGGAAGGCACTTCTCCAATTTCAGAGCTATCACCAAAAAAAGACCCAAAATATATTCGTGCTGTTCCTATGGGTATAGACCCTGAATTAACAGAACAATTTATAGCTGATAAACAAAAGGGAGTTCCTGAAGCTGGAATATTGAGTGGCTATCAAAGAGAACAGTATGAAAATGAAACAACAAACATTATAGCTAGATTAGGTCTTAACAGACCAGATTATGATGCTCTTATGATGACTGAAAATTTAGTAGATCTGATGACATACGATTCTATGACAAAAGCTTATATAAATGCCGATGCGTATCAAAATTTAAATGTTGATCGCAGTAAAGGAGAGCTTCATAGAATTCTTAATCCAATTTATAATAAAACTATAAGAACTACAGTTACTCCAATAGGAGATGATATAAGTCAATTTAAGGAGTATGCTGATGAACCATTTGACTTTCTTCTCAATCCCCTAAGAAAATTTGGAGACACAGAATTAGATATGTATGTAGGTGACAAAACAACAAGTGCATTTGGGTTTTATCCATCAGATAAAGACTATATAAAAATGTTACGTAATAATAATGAAAAATTAAATAACGTAGCAACAAAAGTTTTAAAGTTTATTGAAGGTCCACCATCTTCAAGCAGAGTAAAGAAAATGCCTGACTATAAAGTTCCAGAAAAACCTTCTTGGTGGCAAAAGACTGTAGATTTGTTTGTAAACAAACCAGCCGATGCAACAAATACAAAACTAGACGACCAAATGAAAGAACTAAAAGTTGACTAAACGTGGGCGACCAAGAAAAGATCCAAACGCTCCGAAACAACCTTACAACGTTTCAACAATAGAACGAGCAAGACGAGCTACACAGAAGAGGATACGTGATCAAAGAAGAAAAGCAAAAAAAGCTTCGGCAAAAGCAGAGCATCATAAGCATGCTGCAAAGAAGATTGAAAGTAGTGCGAAGAAGATTCAAGATGGGCTTAATGGCACAGCTTCAAGGGTTATTGATGAGTCCGATCTTACTGTTGCATCCGAGTCCGTCAGGGATTTGGTCGAAGATCAAGAAGTTATATTTAGACCTAACAATGGTCCTCAAGAAGAATTTCTATCTTCCTCTGAAGAAGATGTGTTATACGGTGGGGCTGCAGGAGGGGGCAAGTCTTTCGCTTTGCTTGTTGATCCTCTTCGTTATTGTCATAACCCTAATCATCGTGGTCTTCTCCTAAGAAGGACACTTGATGAATTAACAGAACTGATAGACAAGTCAAGACAATTATATACTAAAGCTTTTCCAAAAGCTCACTTTAGAGAAGCAAAATCTACATGGGTATTTCCCTCAGGAGCAACCATGTGGTTTACTTACCTTGATCGAGATAAAGATGTTACTCGATTTCAGGGTCAAGCATTTAACTGGATAGGAATAGACGAGATAACACAATACCCAACACCTTACGTTTGGGATTACTTGCGTTCAAGACTTCGTACAACAGACGATGAGTTAAGACCTAACATGTCTATGCGTTGTACTGGAAACCCCGGTGGAGTCGGTGGTTGGTGGATTAAGAAGATGTATATCGATCCACATGAGTTTAACAAACCATTTGCTGCAACTGATATAGAATCAGGGCAACAACTACTGTATCCAGATGGGCATGAAAAAGCAAGGCAACCGTTGTTCTACCGAAAGTTTATTCCTGCACGGTTGACTGATAATCCCTATCTGATGCAAGATGGCAGATACGAAGCCATGCTCAGATCGCTCCCAGAAGTCGAACGGAAGAGACTTCTTGAAGGGGATTGGGATGTCGCAGAGGGGGCGGCCTTCCCAGAATTTTCTAAAGAAAGACATGTGGTTGCACCATTTGAAATACCAACTAACTGGCCCAGAATACGTGCAGCAGATTATGGATACGCAAGTCCGTCTTGTGTACTATGGGGTGCAATCGATTGGGATGACAATATTTGGATCTATCGTGAGTTGTATGTAAAACAACACACAGGTGAGCAACTTGCTGATAGAATACTAGAGATAGAACAAACAGAACCAACACCACAATACTCTGTACTTGACTCATCGTGTTGGAACAAAACAGGCTTCGGACCGTCAATAGCAGAAACAATGATTCGGTTAGGTGTACGATGGACACCATCTGATAGAAACAGATTACAGGGTAAAATGGAAGTACACAGACGACTAGCAGATAACCCATTGACAAAATTACCCAGAATCCGTATATTTAATACATGTAGTAACACAATCAGACAATTGTCAGGAATACCATTGTCTAAAAGTAATTCAGAAGATGTTGACACAAAGGCAGAAGATCACGCATACGATGCGTTAAGGTATTTGTCTATGTGTAGAACATCTCCTTTTACATCGATACACAAAAGTTTAAGTCACATAAAAGAACAAGTTTATAAACCACAAGATAATACGTTTGGATACTAAATGGCTGGTGAAGCAACACTGATAACAAATCCTGACTTTGATGTTGATACAACAACACTTAAAAAGTTTATTGACATGTATCAGGATGAGTCTGGAAATAGTGCTGATTATAAAAAGAAATTCTTAAACTTAACTAAAAAGGGTAAGCCCCTTGAAAAATATTTAAATTCTCCAATTAAAGATATATTTGAAGATGGAGATGCTTTTGCTAATTTTTATGATAGTGAAGCAAAAAGACTTGATGTAACAAAAGACACATTTAAAAACTCTATAAGACCAGTAAGTTCATATTTTAAAGTTTTAGAAGACAACTATAATAAAAATTTAGAAAAAAAGGGCATAGCACAAACTGGAACAAGTATATTTAGTGGTCGTGTAATACCTGATAAACCAGCTGCAAAATCAGTAGAGCAAATTGTAAAACCACGTTTCATGGGTAAGTTCCAAGTAGAACTTATGAAAGATGTTGCTAGAAACCCTAAAAATGCATCTCTGGCAAGAGCTAGTCTAGTTCTTATGAATACTGGTATGCGGCCAAATGAAATATTAGGATTAAAGGCAGGTGATATACAGTTTGTTGAAGGAAGTGCAGGTCCGGGGCTTGTACGAAGATCAAGTAAAACTGGTCGTTTAAATGTAGCTTTAGGACCACGAAGTTATGCAATACTACAGCAACAATTAGCTGATTTACAGTCTCAAGGTATTGAGATAAAAGCAAATACACCGTTGTTTAAAGGTATAGATGATAAAGTTCTAACACCATACCTTAAAACTATAAAAGTTCCCGGAATAATAGAATTAGCTGATGGCACATTAAAAGATACAATTACCTCTTATGATCTTAGAAGACTTCATGCTACAGCAGCATATAATTTAAGAATAACACCAGATGAAGCTCGTACAGCAAAAGGTAGCGTAGCAGGAAAAAGTGTAGAAATACAGTACATAGCCCCTGAACCCGGAATGTTTGAACCTGAAGCTTTAAAAATACCAAATAAATTAGATAATTATTATTTTAATTTATTACAAAACGAAGGTGACATACAAAAATTATATCTGCAAGGTGGTATGCCCCCTAATTACGTTTTTGATCCTAATACTGATATATTTAGAGTAGCTACAGGACAAGCAAAATTTAAAGTAATGCGAAATGATCAACGATATTCAATTAAAAAATTAGTTGAAGCACCACAAGTTGATCCAAAAGTACGTTTTGAAACAGAAGTAGATTCAAATCAAGCTGATATTGAACCAAAAGGAATAATTAAAAAGTTTGATGATTTACCCCCTCATATTAAATCAACGTTAAAGGGGTTATTAAAAACAACAGCCGCTGTATTCCCACCAGTAGGGGCGTTAATGACATACAATGAAGCTAAAGCTGAAGGTTTTGATACAATGGAATCGGCCGCACTTGCAGCAACAGAATTTGCCCCTGTGTCATATGGGGATGTAAAAGCAGCACGAGATGTTGCAGGTTTTATTGATGAAAAAGCAGTAAAACCAATAACTAAACCTGTTGCAGAAGCAGCAAGTAAATTTGAACAGGGCTTTTTATCAAAATTGCCCATACCATCATTTAACTAAAGGAGGGCAACATGCCTAATAACAATTACAACTATGGTTCAAGTTACATTATGAACTCAGATAAAACATCTGTAAATGACCCAATGGGTTCTAATCAATTAACTAGAGACAGTTTAGAGTTTGATACAAAAGCAAAAACAGATGTATTAACTCAAGATGCTCCAAAAAAACAAACTAAACCAACTGTGGAAGCTTCATTGTTTTCAATGGCTGACGATAGACCAACAGGTAACTAATCTATGGAAGATAACTTCTTGCAACCTGCTGATGATGAATCAGTAGAGATAAATAAACCTGAAGAACAAATGCCCGGCTTGGCTGGACACATTCGTTCTAAATTTCAAGATGCCGAACACGGCAGGTTTATTCACGAGAAAAAATGGTTGCAAGCCTACAAGAACTTTAGAGGTATCTACGATACAACAACACAATACAGAGACTCAGAACGTTCTCAAGTATTTATAAAAATAACAAAGACAAAAGTTCTTGCAGCATATGGTCAAATTATAGATATACTGTTTAACAATAAACAATTTCCTATTGTTGTTGAACCAACTCCAATACCAGAAGGTATTGCTGAAACAGCACATTTAAAAACACCAATTGATGATGTTGTCGAGCCTTACGGATTTTCAGGAGATGGTAGAGAAATACCTGCAGGGGCATCTGATCCAGAACAATTTGGTAAAGCTTATGAGAACCTTCCATTAGAAGAAGGACCATCAAAAGCTGGAGAACCTCAAGTAAGTCCTGCACAAAAGGCAGCACTTGCAATGCAAAAATTAATACACGATCAATTGCTCGATACAAATGCTACAACAGTATTTAGAAATTCTATATTTGAATCTTGTATGTTAGGAACAGGAGTTATCAAAGGACCGTTTAATCATTATAAACGTGTTCATAAGTGGTCGTCAGAAGAAGATGGAAAACGATATGATCCATATGAAAAGCTTGTTCCAAGATTAGAACACGTATCTTGTTGGGATTTTCATCCAGATCCTTCTGCTACGTCAATTGATGATTGTGAATACGTAATAGAACGTCATCGAATGACACGGCAGCAATTAAGAGGTTTAATTAACAAACCCTATTTTGACCCAGAACAAATAGAAGATGCTATTGCAAAAGGTCCTAACTATCAAGATAAATATTATGAAGACACAATACGTGAAGACGAAAGTCAAGAACACTACCAAGAAAACAGATATGAAATACTAGAATACTGGGGAGTTCTTGATGCAAAGTTTGCACGAGAAGTTGGTCTTGATATAGCTCAAGATATGGGGGAACTAGAACAAGTTCAGATAAATGCATGGGTATGTGGTAATAGTGTAATACGTTGTGTGTTAAATCCATTTACTCCTGCACGAATACCTTATAGTGCTTTTCCATATGAAGTTAATCCATATCAATTATGGGGTGTTGGTGTTGCTGAAAACATGGAAGATGCACAATTGCTTATGAATGGTCACGTTAGAATGGCTATTGATAATTTAGCATTAGCAGGTAATCTTGTATTTGATGTAGATGAAGCTAGTTTAGTTCCCGGACAAAACATGGACATCTTTCCCGGCAAAATATTTAGAAGACAATCTGGTGTAACAGGAACAGCTATAAATGGTTTAAAGTTTCCTAATACAGCAGGTGAAAACCTACAGATGTACCAGATAAGTAGACAACTAGCAGATGAAGAAACTGGATTGCCATCTATTATGCACGGACAAACAGGTGTGTCAGGAACTGGTAGAACTGCTGCAGGGCTATCTATGTTGTTAGGTGGAGCATCACTATCTTTAAAAACAGTTATAAAAAATATTGATGATTACTTATTAAAACCCATTGGTGAGTGCTACTTTCAATGGAATATGCAATTTAATAAAAATACACCAGATATTGAAGGTGATTTAGAAATAAAACCAAGTGGTTCAGTTGGAGTTATGCAAAAAGAAATAAGAAGTCAACGATTGACAGCGTTACTTCAAACAGTTGCAAATCCAATGTTAGCACCATTTATTAAACTACCAAATTTAATGAAAGAGTTAGCTATAGCACAAGATATTGATCCAGATAAAATGGTTAATGATATTAGTGAAGCTCAAATTTATGCACAAATGTTACAGGGATTACAAAATGCTCAACAACCACCAAGCCAAAATAATAGCCCCACTGGTCAACAACCCCCAAATGTGGGAAGTGCTGGAAACGTACCTAACGGAACTCAGGGAGCTAGTGGTGCAGGGAATGACGGTAGCTCAATCGGAGTCGGAGCTACGCCAACTGCAGGGGAAGCTGGGTTTACTGGAAATGCTCCTCAAGTTGAGGAATAGTCATAAGGAAGTGATAAAAAATGGTTAAAGAATATGATAGTGTAGAAGACTATTATGCTGATCCAAATGTAAATTTTGGTGAAGGTGTTAAAATTAACTTTGGTTCAACAGATCCTGCACAAGCTTTAGGACAGAATGTAAATGTTAGTTTAGCTCCTCAACCTGAAGATAATTTTAGAACACCATTTTTAGCAAATCTTCAAAATACAAAACATAACAGTTCAAATGATTATAATGTTTTTACAGGAAGCACTTATTCGCATGAAGTAAAAGATTTTAGTGATATGTTAAAACAAATGGGCTACACAGACAAAGCAAATTCAGGATACAATGTAAAAAATGTTCTTAAAACTTTAGCTACAGGCCCTATAGATTTAAAATCAGCTTTTATTGATCCTAAAGGACTTATAGGACCTACAGGAGAACCAGTTCTTAATTTAGGCATGATTAGTGAAATGGAAATGAAAGCACATTATGATAACTTTTCTGATGTAGCCGATGCATATGCTCAATTAGGTCAATACAGAACGGTCGGTGATTATATAGACTCTAGAAGCACAGGGTTTCCTTCTGATAAATTTACTAAAACACAGGGTGCATTTGAAGCTGCTAATAAGTCTTTAAATCTACCAGTTACAAAATTTAATTTTAATGAAAGAACACTACTTAATACTGACGTTGGATTTGCTGCAACAATAGGTTCTTTTCATTTTTCTAGACCTCCAAATAGAGGGTACTATAACGGATTAAAAAGTCATATTGATGGTGGTTCTGGCAATGGACATCAAATGCTAAAAACAATGGAAGCATTAAATAAAGGTCTTGACCCCACTGGCTATAGACTTGATGGTAAAAATGAAGATAATGGTGGTGTTACTCATTCGTCAAAACATATGGCTGCTGGGATTACTGAAGATGGTTATTATATCTCTGTTGCTAATAATGGATTTGGGTATACAAAATCTGTTTTATATGGTCTTGCAAAAGGAACTGAATCTGATGTAATAGCAAAAGAAATGGGCATATCTCAAAATATGTTAGTAACTGCCATGGGTATGGCTCGTAAAGATAAAGATATGACTGTAACGCAAGCTATATCAAAGTTAAAAGGATCTAAAGTAATACCACAGATAGATTTAGACAAAAAAGATCCTGATTATTTTTCAACTAATACTTCTTCTCTTGGTGACGATAATAATGATAACACCAACAACGAAGATAAACAAGAACCATTTGTACCTGATTATGCAGACATGGGCATGAACGAAGGTGGTCAAATAGGGCAACTTGCAACCATATTAAGACAAAACAGATTAGGAATGAATGTAGGAGGTCAGGCACAACAACCTGAAATAAATGTAAATGAATTAGGATTTGTTGACAACAAAACCCCAGATCAAGTTACAGATGCACAATCTGTTGCTGATGACAAACCAATTAATATGAGAGATAACGATTACATGTTAAATTCACCTGCAGTGAAAAAACATGGAATTAGAAATACAGTGAACATGATAATGAGAGGACTTAAAGATGCATCTGCAGCAGGTGTTCAGATTGTGGATATGCCACCTGATATACCTAGAGATGAGTTAGTAAAAGTAGCGGCATCTGCTTCAGAAGTTCGTGTTCCCAGAGATTTAGTTCCGTTTATCGGTTTGGCAAACCTTGAAACTATAAATGAAAAAGGCAAGCCAGAAGTTAAACGAAGAGCTAGACTAACGTAGCTACCTGCAATAATGCAGCCCTACACAACCGTAGCAGCCACCCATCGCCATGTGGCACTGCAATAAGGAGAAGATAATGGCAAAACAAAAAGGGCATCGTGCTAATAAACCAAATGATAATAAGGGAACTATTAATGATCCCAGTCTTTACAGAAACAAGTACCGTGAAGATGTTTATAAAGAAGAAGACGAAGTAGAAACAAAAACTGAAGAACAAGTTGACCCTGTTGAACAAACAGCCACTCAACCAGTTGGAGAAAGTTTTGTATCGCCAAAAAAAGAAACAAAGGAAGTTGATTATAAGAAACGTTATGATGATTTAAAACGACACTATGATGCTAAACAAGCTGAATGGAAACAACAAATTGAGTCGTCACAACAACCTCAAGCAGAACATTTAACTGAGTTTAAAGATAAGTATCCTGACGTTCATAATGCTGTAGAAGAAATTGCAACAAATAAAACGGAAGCACAATTAGCTCATCTTAAAGAAGAATTAGACCAGTTAAAACAAAAAGAAAAACTTCTTGAGAAAGAAAAAGCTTATGAAGAACTTCTTAGGTTACAACCAAGTTTCAGCAAACTTAAAGATGATGAAAAGTTTGTAAATTGGCTAAAAGAACAACCTTCTTCAATATCAGATGGCATTTATAAGAATAATACAGATGCTCGCTGGGCTTCCAGAGTTATAGATTTATATATAGCAGATACTGGTAAGCCAAAACGAGAAGTCAAGAAAGCTGAAGACGCTGCAACGTCTGTTCAACCTTCTCAACCAAGAGAAGTAAACACAGGCAACAATAACAAAAGAGTATGGAAAGCTTCGGAAATCCAACGAATGAAACCGTGGGATTACGAAAAATACGAAAAAGATATTGATAGTGCAAGATCTGAAGGCAGAATTGATTTTTCATCCTAAATTTTAACAACTTTTGAGGAGAAAGCTCATGGCTTTTAATAGTGCGTCAGGTCATAATAACCTGCCTAGTGGTAATTTTACACCACAAATATTTAGCCAAAAAGTTTTAAAATTTTTCCGTAGAGCTTCGGTTGTAGAAGATATAACTAATACAGACTACTACGGTGAAATTGAGAACTTTGGCGACACCGTGAAGATTATCAAAGAACCAACACTTACGATTTCATCGTATTCTAGAGGTGCTGTGATAAACCCACAAGATTTGGCTGACGACCAAATCACAATGACTGTTGATCAAGCAAATGCATTTGCATTTAAGATCGATGACATTGAAGAACGTCATTCACACGTAAACTTTGAAGCATTAGCAACTTCATCAGGTGCGTTCTCACTAAAGAGAGCATATGATGCTAGTGTTCTGCAAGTAATGTCGGATGGTGCTGGTATTGCAGCAGCAGACGATGCAAGTTTATCAGGTGGACTAACAACCACAACAGGAACAACTGCAGGTCAAACAGTAGGTTCTGCAGGAACTCCAGTTAATGTAGAAACAGATGATGCAGGTATTAATCTTATGCTTTTAATGGCAAGATTACTTGATGATCAATCTGTTCCTGAAGAAAACAGATGGTTTGTTGCTCCTCCAATCTTCTATGAGAAGATGTTTCAAGCAGGTAACAAGATCGTTGAAGTACAGGTAACTGGCGATGGATCTTCAAACCTAAGAAACGGACTTGCAACTCCGGGTACACTTGCAGGATTTACATGCTACAAGTCTACTGCTCTTAACAGTACAGCAGGTACTGACCAAGTAACATTATCAGGAGTCGCTACAGACGGTACTGAGAATATTGTGTTAGCTGGTCATATCTCAAGTACAGCAACAGCTTCCCACATCGCTAAAACCGAAGTGGTACGCTCAACTGAAACTTTCTCTGATGTCGTTAGAGGACTACATGTTTTTGGTCGAAAAGTTCTTAGACCAGAAGCCTTAGTTCGTGGCGTCATAGATTACGCTTAAAGGGAGGATTAACTTATGGCTAGATATTATGTTACTGGTGCTACTGCTGGTGTAGCAGTAGGTAAAAAACTCCAAGTTGCAGAAGTTGTCTTAGATTTTTCCTCTACTAACTTAGCAGTGGGAGACATCGTAGATGCTCTTGAAATTCCAGCCGATACTTTGGTATTAAACGCTGGTATTGAAGTTATTACTGCAGCAGGTTCAGGTTCACCTACTATTGATTTAGGAGATGGTGATGCCGCAGATACTTGGGTAACTGACGTTGCAGGAAATGCAGCTGGTCACGAAATTGGTTCAACACCAAAATTCTATGCCGCTGCTGACAACCTAGATGTTCTAGGTGTTACTGCAGCATTTGACGGAAAGATTCGTGTGTTCGCCACTCTCTGTGAATTAGGAGATTCTGGCTTGCAAAATGCAATCACTCCTTCAACAACTCAATAATTAATTAGGGGCAGGGCAACTTGCCCCTTTTTATCATGATCTGGGTTCTAATAGTATTTTTAATAGGAACAGATGTAAAAGAAGAAATATATTTTCAAGACTTAGATACTTGTTTAGAGTATTCTAATAAAGTACAAAA
>Ga0163179_10002147_pt1 | contig 13822 bp, 17 predicted proteins | sample AtlANTMetagenome_FD_109643 | JGI IMG/M metagenome (GOLD analysis project Ga0163179, IMG submission 109643) | Marine eukaryotic phytoplankton communities from the Atlantic Ocean - Atlantic ANT 2 Metagenome | ecosystem: Environmental > Aquatic > Marine > Oceanic | place: North Atlantic Ocean...
CAGCTGGTAGGAATTGTAAAGAGTGATTCAAGGTTTGAATTTCTCTTAAATGGCTACCACTTATATTTCTCGATGGGTCTGGTCCACCAAATTCTTGTATTCTAAAAAATGATTCTGGTATTCCGTAACAACTTAATAGTGCCCTTATACTTCTATGTGTACCCTTAGTTTTAAGTAAGAACGGTAAATTGTTTAATATCCTAGACCAAGGTTCTGCTTCTAAATCTTTAGTAGGCATTGACTCATAGTTAACATAAGACATTGAAGGTTGTGGTAAAGCATGGTCTCCACCTTGAGGGAATTCTGCAGAGGAAGTAGTTTGATAGCTACCACTGGAATCTGTACCTAGGAAATATTGCCATATATTATTTAAGTCTAAACCTGATTCTGGTTTCCAGCCAAAAGATTTTAATGAGTGAAACAATAAATCTTTAGACATACCAGTATTTATATTTTCATCGTAGTGTTTTTGCTTATCTAGGTTATCTATATAATTGTATAATATATCAAAGTGTTGAGCAATCATATCTACGAATAATAAAAACCCATCGTTATTAGGGTCATCAGATATATGCATAGGAACAGTCTTTCTCAAGATTGTCATATTATTTATATCATATAACGATGCTGAATTTATTGAACCCGTTAACCAAACTTGAGCTTCTGATGCAGAATAGGATAAATTATTATGCGGCTTTAGAGTTGACGACTTTGGCCAAGTTGCTGGATAGAATTCTCCCAATGAACTAGTTTCATAAGAAGCAGATTCGTAATACATATATTTTTCATAATTATCAAATGAACCTATAACTTTATTCTTTTTCAAAGTCCATTCAGCAGAAGCTGAAAGATAAGTTGCTGATGAAGTAATAGAACTTGATACTTGCCCAGATAAATCAGAACCCAAAGCATTAGACTTAGAAGCATAATACTCTATTAGCTCCATCTTATATTGAAAGTTGTAAAGTCTTTCTTTTGCAGATGAAAAGTTTACAAAATTATCATATTTTCTATAATCTATATTTATAGAGGCCCCATGGCTACCAGAAAATATTTCATCTATTACTCTATTGTTTGTATCTGTAGTTCCGGATAGTATATCATTCCAGCTTGCATATTCAGTCGGTTTACCAGTTTGACTTTCCACTTCTATTTTGAAGTTAGGTCTTCTAAGTTCTGTCCAGCCTTCTGGTATTATATCAGATTCTATACTAATAGTTACATTGATTGTCTTTTCATCAATCTTAGGGTCCCATAATTCAAATTCATCTCCAACTCTAATTGCTCTATCTATCTTTTCTCCGAATTTGAAAATTACCGTTTCATCGTTGTGCCATGTATCAGGGAACCAAGTTATAGCTTTTTTAGTACCGGCTTTTTCGTGGAAAATGTATAACGGTCTATAAAATAGTTTCTTCGGTTTATCTTCAAAGCCACCGTCTTTTAGTTGCCATCTAGCAGAAGCCATTCTTTGTTGGTCAACCGTTCTACCATTTTCAGCTGCTTTATTTGCAACATTAGTATACCAACCAGAACCTGATACTATTCTTGCTTCGGCATAGTCCCAAGCTTGGTCTGCATTGTTTTCAGTTAAGTCGTACCTTTCCATTGCCCAATTTTTTAGAGCAAAGGGTGTTTCATTGATAACAGGTTTTCTTAGTGCGGTAAAGGCTTCTTCATCTGTCCAAGCATCAGCTCTCATTTCCATTTTATTTTTGGAAATTTCATTTACTCTAATCTTCTTGTTTGGAAAAATAGGATTTTGGAAAATTTGATACTTTAATATGAATGCCCCAGACTTAATACCTAATTCTGCAACTAGTATATTATAAAAATCTATTTCAAAACCGCCATCGTGTATTTTTACGTTATCGCAATCACCAAGTCTTTTCTTATAGGTCGATACCATTTCATCTTCTTGGTAAACCCATAGATATAAACAATCATCATCGCTTATACCACCAGCAGCAGTTTGATTCTCTACTACAAGGTCGTGTTGTAAGTTTTCTACATCAAAGTCAGGACTTTGGCTATATGGTTTATTTTCTTCTGCCATCTATTAACTTTTCCTATATTCTCTTGTTGCTGTTAGCTTACCTAAATTTATTTCGTCTTCTGCATCCAGTGGTACTTGATATCTATAATCTAATGTATATAAATACCAATCTTTGCTTTTTGGTTTGTTTCTATATCCATAATGAAATTTGAAACGTAATTCTTCTCCACCTGGTACTGCTATTTCTAAACCTCTACCTGTTCCATGACCATTTAAGTGAGTCATATGCCCAGCAGAGTGAGGGTCAGGAACTACTCCACCATTAAAGTGTTGATACCCATATCTTTTTTTCCAAGGTCTTTTCCCCCATTTCCATTGCATTGTTGGTTTACCCCAATATTCACCTTTAGCATGTTTATCCCAATAAGGTAAATAGAAATGATGAGAGTGAGAACCTGCTTCACCCCAGTATTGGAAATTGATACCTTCTATAATAATAGTTCTCAATCTTCTTTGAGGGTCCATTTGATAATCTGTTAGTGGTGTCCATTTTCCATCGTAAAATCTATCTTCATCCCAATGTCTTACGCCCTTCCAAGACCACATAGGCCCCGGGTCTGATGATTCAAATACATTGTCAGCTACTCTAAATGGGTATTCTGCTTTAGCCTCTCCGGCATTATTCCAAACTCTTAATTTTATTACCATGTTTTTTACATCTCGCCATTTCTCACCTTGGCTTGGTATATTATAAAACATTGCATAAGGTTTATTAGAAACAACCTCTCCATCGAAAGACCATTCATAATTCATTAGCTGTCTATCATGTACAGGTTCTAATTTGTTTATATAAAATAGCGGGTTATCATCTGGTGTATATAATGCACCTCCTCCTGCGTTATTTCCAAGGGGATGATAATTAGAATGCCATTGCGGTTTGTCTGCAAGCTTTGTTCTTCCTAGCGGTCCATTCATTGTCCATCTATGATTAGTAGCAGATATTATTAAACCTATTGGAGGTTGAAGCTCCGGAGGGTTGATAATTGGTGCTTGTACTTGTGCTGGAGGTTCAAGTGGAGGTGGAGGTGGAGGTTCAGTTACTAATTGTACAAGTTCTGTATCGAAATTCTTTTCATAAGTTTCTGCGTCATAATGTTCTTTAGTATCTTCTACCCATAGTTTCGTTTTAACAGTTTTATTATTAGATAACAACATAGTTTTACCTTGGTTGATATTTTTAATTTCAGAAACGTTCGTTCCATCTTCCCCAGAAATAGATTGGTCTAATTCTTGGTTTTGTTCTGCTAATGATGCAGAAGCCATTAGTTCTTCAGATGTTACTACTCTTAGTGGCATACTATATTACCTCGTTATCTTAAATAAATTATTGTTATCAAAATATTCTACTTGACCTGAATATGTTCTATCCTCTACTTTTACTACTATTCTATAAGTTCTTTCTGCTTGAAGTCCATCCATATATAAATCAAAATAATTACCATTGCTTGTGCAGCTTAATTTTGTATAGTTGCTATCAAATGGAACCACAGTGTCTTCCGAATTTGCATCTTTTATTGAGTAATAAGAAGACGAAGGAAGATAATAATTTTTAAGTGCTGCTGACTCTGTTCCATAAGATTGTATAGGGAATACATCTCTTGCTCTTACTTCGAACCTTGTTCTAGTATCGGCTTTGTATTCAAACTTATTATTTTTAATATATACCAAAGCTTCGCTAGATGTTATCATTGTTAAACTACCAGTAGACCAGCTTGAGTCGTCCCAGCATACATCTAACTTTGGTGGATATATAGTATGAGTGTCAACCGAGAAGAATTTTAATGAACCATATCTTTTATTATTAACTTCTTCTGACCCGCTTCTCATTACTAACCAACCTCTAGAACCAGCTACATCAGAATCACTAGAACTTAAGAATCCTCCAAACGATTCTGAAACGTTTATTCTTGCATCACCAGATTCATAAGTAAAAGATTGAGAAGTTATTACCGAACCAGTTGTTCCTCCTGCCACTGTCCATTTTGTAGAACCAGATTCATCTGTGAATATCCAACTAGCTCCCGTAGTTGTTTCAGGATTATGAGATAATTTTCCAATTCCCATATCCCAGTCTTGTAAGATATTCTTAGCACAAAGTGTATAATTATAAGGTATAGCTTCCGCTTTAGAAATATATAAATTTAAGTAAGCATCTTGCATAGTAACAGACCCAGAATTTATAGATTTTGAAATTGGTGTTATATCAAAACCTAAAGCAATTCTTGTATTATAAAGACCTGGAGCATTTGACTCTGATACTATTTTCGTTACTTCTAAAATAGAATCTAAACCGGTATTAACACTTTCAGATGCTTCGTATAATGTTGTATCCTTAGATGGAAATATTGAATATATCATTTGTTATCCTCTTAATAAGTTACTGCCCTTCCAACTATATCTTGGTCTGGGAACTTGACTTCAAATACAGAGGGGTCTAAAGATGGGTATATAATACCATTTTTATTTGCATCTTCTAAATTAAATTTATTGCCAGAATAACCTAATGTTTCTCTCCACTTATTTCTAATATCAACTTTGAGAACTGATTGTACACCATCAACTGCGGCCATTTTTAATATTATATCTTTTACTATTATTGGTTGATTAAAGTGCATCTTATCTATATGGAAATGGGCCTTTATTATGTTTATACATCTTAGAACAACTTCTCTTGAATTTCTACCAGGTAAAACTACTATTTCAAAATCTATTCCAATATTGACTACGTATCCATTTTTTATATTAACGGAGTCAGTAAACATTCTGTACTGAGAGAGGTACGTTTTTAGATTTTGCTTTGTAGCATTATTTAATTTTTGTAAAGACTTACCTCCATCATAGCCTAAGCAGTACATATTTAGAGCTAGAGGGTTTGCAACTTCTTCATTTGTCTTTACATCAATTTGGGTGTCTTGTGTAATGAAAGCTTTTTCTATTGAACCATATTTTGCAGGCATTGCATAGGCTCTTATAATATAATCTTCTCTAGTAACTGCTCTCTTTTGAGTTGAAAAAGAAGCTAAAGCATTTTGTCTTATCTCTTCAATTGTATCTTCCGATTTTCCTCCAGTTGTTGGAGTTGGGTTTGAGCATATTATAGATGGTAAAATAGTATTAGTCATTATAGTTGCGTCATACTCATCAGATAGATAAGTTACATTTTTAGTTTCTATAGTATTTATTAGACCCTGTGCTACATTACCTTCTATACCGCTACCATTAGTATAGGTAAAAGTTATAGTTGTATCTGGTGCTTTACCATAAGTTTTCGTATACATAAAGTTACTTGGGTCAAAAGCTCTGTCCATTTTATTAGTTGAACCAGCAATACTTGTTCCAACATTAGTTGGGTTAGGTAAAATATCTGCATCAGAATTAGTTGAGATTCCTGGACCAAATTGACATTCTACAAAATTATTATCCGTTATCCTAGTTACATATCTTCTTGACGTTTTCTTTAGAGACAGGATATACGGAGTTGCAACTTTATCTGGAGCTAGGACTGGGTCAAAGGTCTCATTATTAACATTTTCAGAAAATATTGTGTCTTGTGCTAAGTACGGTACTTCATACCAACTGTTACCATCTGAATCTGTTGCTGATAATATTTCTACTACGTTAGAAGAGTTGATTATGAATCTTCTATTCTTTTGTACACCCCCTACAGTCATAGTAGCTGTTGCTTGTGTACCCTGTTTTATTTTAACCGTCTTTTTTAATAGATAGTATTCTGCTTGTCCTGAAGTTGCATTAGTTTGATAAACTGTTATTTCTGTTGGGTCTGAAGATGAAGATGCCGCAAAGTTTATTGCAGAGGTTGTTGTAAATTTTACACCCCCATCTGTTGCAACTACCATACCTTCTTCTAAAATTACTGCATATCTAAAATCTGGTTTTGAAGCATCACCACCATCTGCTGTTTCATTTGAGTGCATAAAAGTTGATGGTAGTACTTGGAAGACGTCTATTGTTCCTGCTGCAGCTACTGATACTTTTGGTTTATAGCCGAAAGCTTGAGCAAGAGCATATATATTTTTTCTTTCCGTTGCTGTATGTATCATACTTTCTTTCAAAGCATAATCTGTATAATAAGATAGCACATCCCCAACATAGGCTGCCATTTCTATAAACATAGTACCAGGTGAAGCTGTTGAAAAGTCGTTGTATGTGTTAGGAAAATAGTTTTTAGCAAAATCTATTAGATTAGACTTTAACGAGTCGAAATCCCTTCCTATATATTTTATATCTTTACTTGCCATTTATTTTTCCCTATACAGTTGTTGTTATTGATATTGAATCTTCTATCGGAGTTCCAATTATTCTGTAGTAAACTACTATTCCTGCCTTGTTCATATCTATTTCTCGATTATAAGAATCGCTACCTTGTTCTGCCATTTTAGTACCCAAAACTTCTACTTCTGGTATATATGTAGATAAACTTCTTTTTATCTCTATATCTATTCTATCCTTTCTCATACTATCATCTGTGTTGGGGTCAAATAGATATTCCCATAGTCTACTTCCAAACTCGGGTTCATTTATTCTCTCACCAGGGATAGTTGCTAATAGATTTTTTATATTAGAACGTATCTGGTCTTTAGTTGTATACGTTGAACTTAAAGCTGCGCCATTAGCAGCATCCAAAGGAAGACCAACACCTACAGCTACGTTCGGGTCAGCATCTATCGGGTTTATTTGTATCGGCGTATTTCCTTGGCTTATTATTGGCATTACTTATTAAATCTTTTAACTAGTTGTGAATAATCTCTAGTTAAAGCTTTATCAAGTCCACCTCCCAATTGAGTTAAATCAACTGGTTTGCCGTGTAAATCTGTTTGGGGTTTTTCTATATGCCCAGATTGCATAGCAGAAAAACCTGCTCTTGCATCTGCTGCATTGAATTCTCTTACAGTTCGATAGTCATCTGACTCGGCGGTTTGTTGTAAAGCTTCCTCTAAAGAAATTCTATTATTATTTTCTTTAATTACTTTTTCTTTACTTTTTGTAACCTCGGTCAATTGAGACTTAACCTCGCGCTTAACAACTTCTCTTATGATTCGAACAAGTTCTTTTTTAGTCATGTGTTTTCTCCCTTTTTGTTAACCTTTGTCTATAATAAATATCAGTCTTCGTTAAAATACTCCCACCCATGGGACAACAACTGGTGAAGATGCCGGAGGAGGTAAAATCCCGCTCCATAAACCATTTATTGTAAGACTGTGCGTTTGGTATGCTGCAGTTAAAATCTGTGCAACAAGTGGTGCTTCTTCTTGTTTGAAGGCATTATCTATTTGTGCTGCTATTCCTGGTCCTCCTCCCATAGTTACTACATTACTTGCACCAACTGCACCAGGGGGATGCGGTGTTGAAAATTTCATTGCTGTTCCCATCCACCATGCTATTATAGCAGTTTCTACTGGTAGCCAGTTTGAAGGGCCTAATGGTTTATCAGAACCCATTTGTAAATTTAGACAAGTTTTCCATGCACTTTCTATTGGAGCTGCAGGTTTAGCAGCTATTATTCCATTCATAAAAAGGTCAGCTCCATCAGATACAGCACCAACGTATGAATCTGCAAAAAACTTAGCAGTATCATCTAATTCCTTTTCAGAAATATCTTCTAAATAATCTTGAATTTCTTTTTGTAAGTCTGGCCAAAGTATCATTATTGCTCAAGTCCCGATATTTCTTGTACTATAGCTGTTGTATCACCAGCATTAGTTCCTGGACCAGTAGGACCAACTCCAGTTGTTAGAGTTGCTTTACCCGTGCATAATGCATCAAGCTGTTCTGCCAATGCTTTTACTTGGTCCATTAGTACATCAAAATCTACTGCCCATTTTGCAGTTGATATACCAATCTTATTTGCACTAGATATTGAAATATCGTCGCCCTTTGTAACAAAGGTTAATCTGTCTGCACCTATTATACATTGAGAACCAGCATAAGAATCCATAGGTTCTATATCTGTATGTTCAGGAGAGTAATCTATTGCACTTAAATCTAAGGATTGGTCAGATAATAAATAAATGAAAGCATTATCGTTTTCTGGGTCTTCTAATTGTGGGTCACCTTCTGGTATTTCATAATCTGATACTCTTAGAGATACCATTGGTTTGCCATCTTCTCCGTCGGCAGAATATACAGTTTCATTTAACTCGTTCTTTGAACCCAGTCTCATATAACTACCAAATCTATTTTGGATAATAGAATCGCCTTCAAACATAGTAGCCGGTAAGACTGCTGGGTTAGGTTCAAAGGTTTCACCATAAACATCTTCATCTCCTCCATCCCCTATACTTGATAGTTTTGACTGGTGGTGGTTTATATCTAATTTCTGTTCTATAATTTCTTGATAACCTTCATCTCTTTCTGTTACTTCTTCTTCAGTTACATTTTTATGAACAACTGATACATAGAAGAATTCGTCTGTGTACATATTTCTAACTAATAGTACATCCTCGTTTACTACTGGAAGCGTATAAGAAAATTTATTTAGAGGTTTTGCTATACGAGTACCCTCTTCAGAATCTAGTACTCTGTCCCATATTACTTCTATTCTACCATCAGCTCTATTATCATCATCTAATAATGTATCTTTTACTACCCCAATAAAAACGTTCATTCCTACTTTTGGAGTGAAGTTACTACTTGCGGTTATAGTTATTTCGGGTAACATTCCCCCATCGGTAGTTGAAAAAGAACTATTTGACATTTTTATTTTCCTCTTCCAATTCTTGAACCGTTTCTAATAAATGCTTTTTCTCTTCTTCGGTTAGAAGCATACCACCAGTTTCAGTTGACTCAGCTCTAGCTTGAGCTCTTTGTACTATTGCTGCCATCTTTATTAAATGCTCATCATTCTTTACAGCTACTTCTAAGTACTCCTTTATTATCGGTACTACAACAGTAGCGTCACCTATACTTTTTATCATAGGCTGTAAGTCTTTAATTAAAGACGTTATTTGTTTTTCTTTCTTAATAGAGTTTGTATAAATATCTTCCATTAAGCCAGAAAAAGTTTTTCCTTTGAATATTTCTTTATCCATAACTTTCTCCCTTTATATTATAAATATCTATAAACACAAAAAAGCCCCAGAATTAACCGGGGCCCTTTTTTATATATAACTATTTCTTCATAAAGAATGAAGCTACAATTACTAATACTACCAATCCTACAAAACCACCGTTACCTAGTGATTCTACAAGAGCAGAAAGATTAGCAATAACATCCATTCCAAATACAGTACTACCTGTTAGTACTTGCCATAGAATCGTTACTGGTAAGATAGCCATCATAATAGTACCTAAACCACCAAAGAAACCATTCACGTATTTAATTACTGAATCCATTGTTTGTCCTCTTTTTAATCGTAAAATTGTTTTGTTGCAAAATTGCATCGAAAGCATGTTGACCCATTATTGGGTTTCTTAGAATCTAAACCCGAATCCTAATGTAAGATTCGTAGTTTTTTCTCCAGTGTTGTAAACCACTTTTGGGTCAACGTAAATATTATTACGTAAGGTAAACATCTTACCAGCCCCAATTGACATACCATCCGTAGATAGTCCATCTGTTGCTAAATATGCAAAATAGCCTTTTACAAAGTATCTTGCGTGAAAATCAATATCCATATCAGAAGTAGAATCTGCTTGAGATACTGAGCAACCAACCATAAGGTTGTCCATAACACCATATCCAATTGTAGGTGACACAGACCATTCAGTCCATGCTGTATTTGCTACATCACCAGTACCAACGTACCAGTCACCTGTTGATTGTGCATTAGCTGCGAACATACCGCATACTAACATCATTGTTAAAATTAAATTCTTCATATTATTCTCCTTGTTATTTTCTTAATAAAAATTAACATGCTTTCGGAGTTTTCCCTATAACCTAAATTTTGAAAACCTTTCCTATAACCTTTAATTGTTTTGCTATATATAACTATCTGCTTTGATAAAGTAAAAAGAGTTTTTCATATTCTTTTTTTATCTGTTTAACAACCTTAGTAATATACTGAGTCTTGGCTCCAGTCATTTCTCTTATAAGGATATACAGAGCTTTTTTATTATAAGTCTCTATATTATCTCTAGTTTTGAAAAGCTCCATTACAGCAAAAGCTATTGCTTTATCTCTTTGTAATCTGAACCTTTCTTCTATTTGACTTTCATAGTGTGTAATAAATAAATTCATAAAGTCTGAAATTGAATCTTGGTTATTTCTCATTATGATTTCATTTGTAACGTTTCTATCAAAGTCGATTCTGTTTAACTTTGCTTTTTTCTTTAATCTCTTATAGTTTTTATTATTATTTTGTATCAAATAATTTTTGGCAACTATACTGAAGTAGGAAAAAGCTTTACCCTTATCTTCAGTGTACTTTGGTAACTTTTGCAATAAAAAAGCTACTACTTCTTGTTTAACGTCTTGAACTCCTCCGTCCATATAAACAAACTTAAACCTATTTATTATATTTTCTGCTAGTTTGAATATAGGCTTATTTATATGCTCAGACCATATCTTATTTCTTAGTCTATGATTATCATCTAAATTATAAGCTATAATAGCTTTTTCAGTAATCTCGTTAAAATACATTTTGCTTTTTCTAGGTCTACCTCTTTTTGTCAATTCAACTTTTTTAGGTTTTTCTAATTCTTTGTAAAATTCTTCTATTGGACTACTCATTTATTTCCTCTAAATCGCTATTAAGATTTTCTATTTCTGTTTGTATTTCTTTGAATATTGTACCTATTTCGTCGTCACCTTGAAACCCGCCTTTAGAGTCTAACTCTTTCATTACGCTGTATGTGGTTTTTATTCTTTGTAGGTTTCTTAGCAAGCTTTGTTCTAATAAGTCTATATAGTCTATTTGTTCTTTTATAGTTTTATCTTGTTTATAGTACATAAAACCAAATAAACTTGCGGCAACGATTCCAATTATAATTCCTATAATCATATATTACTCCTTAAAAAATTCGTCAAATAATTTAGCTGCTGAAGTAGAACTTTTCTTTATTGTACTTTTATTAGTTCTTTTATTTACTACAGGCTGTACATTATTATCGTGCTCAATTCTAGAAGCCATGTGGTCTGCATGATGTATTATTGTTGGTAAGTGGCTTTTGACTTCTTTATCTTTATTAAACGTTTTTAGATATTGCACATTTGCTTCATCATATAATCCATCGTGCAATCTAATAGATACAGCTTCGTTATATGTATATTTAATTCCATTTTGAGCTAATAGGAATAAGCTTCTATCTGGTACTGACATGTAATCTAATTTAGGATTGAAAACATACATCTTTCCTTGGTTCTTCCTATGCCATTCTGAAGTATTAGGTATATAGTAATCATTTTCCATATCTCCAATTTTACCTAAGTCGTGGTTCAATGCAGAGAATATTAGTTCTTCATCAGTATAATTTTTTTCTGCTCCCATTTCATCCCATTGCTTAGATACTCTTTTTGCACATTCAATAACTCTTAGTACATGGTCTACATATCCACCAGCAAAGCAATTGTGATAATGAACTATTCCAGAAGCAGGTGCCATCATCATTCTTTCAGCTAAAGTATTATACAGTAATAAAAGCTTCTGTCTTCTTTCGCCTATAATGCTTTTGTTAATAACTTCTAATAGGTCTTTCCAGTTTTCTAATATTTTATTTTCGTCTATCATATTTAATCAAATAATAATTTTAATTGTTTTATATTACCGACTTCTTCGTCTTTTCCAAATTCTCTATCGATGCTTTCAGGATTGTAACCTAGTGAGTAGGCCAACCTTTTACATGTTCTTTTGAATTCTTTAATTGTCAAATCGGGAGACACGTCGAAAGAAACCTTCTTTGGTTCTTTAGAGTCTTCTCCTCTTTGGTATATCATCTTATCCATTAGTATGCTCCTAATAACGTTTAGTTTTCTATTAGTATACAATATAATAAATTTTTACGACTTATCCAAATTATTTTGCTTATATCTCATGGACCTTGGTATTTTTCCTTTACCAATTTTAGAATTCTTTGCAATTTCTCTAGTAATACGTTTTATATCTTTTTTCAACTTAGCTTTACTCAATTGCTTTTTTAATTTATGAACTTTTACATTTGCAGCAGTAATCATTGCATTACGTTCATTCTTGGATATCTTTTGTTTTTTCTCTACAACAGAAGGTTTAAGTGTACCTTTTAATTCTGGTTGTTCCTTTCCTTTGTGAAATACGTTACCATCTTTATCAACATACTCAGCCATGAAATGCCATCCTGCTGGCCTACCAGAACTAATTCTTCTTGCAGATATTTGTGGACCCTCTACCATTTCATTAACGCAGTGGTGACATGTTACTGCTGTAGTATCTTCACCTACTACTGTCATATGACCACAGACTTTACAAGACATATATCTATATGTACAATCTGGGCGTTGATTCCATTTTGTACCTTTTCTATATTCTACTATATATTCTGGTACTTCAGAAATAACTACTTTTTTAGATTTTCTTTTACCTTTCAATTTTACAGTTTTATTTTTCATATCCTTTATGTTTATTTATTAAATTTTGAATTACTTTAGCTGGTATTCCTCCGGCTTGATTTTTATATTCGGCTTTTAATTTATTCAAGTCTTTTTGTAAAGCTTCACCATAAATTTCATAGCTTCTAGGTACTTCTATTATTACTTCTTTTTCTACAATCTTTGGAACTTCTTTTATTATCGGTTCAATCTTTTTAACACCTTTTATTTGAGCAAAAGCCATATTAGCTGCTACTACTAATGCAATTGCTAATGGGTCAAATACAAATATAATTAGTAACAAGAACCAATTAACTACTTGTCCCATTTCATAACCAGTAGTTTCTGAAAGATATTTTAATGGGCCTAATTCTCTTTGCTCTTCATTACCAATTTCTAATTCTAATAGTTCAGTATCTATTCTCATTACAGAGTCCATTACTGCTTCTAACTTTATATTGATATTATCTCTATCTTCAATTGTAGTTTTTAGTTCCGATTGTAATGCTCTTCTAGTAGAACTGGATGTAGTTGTAATTACTTGTTGTGCAGTTTCATCCCAATATGATACTGACGTTGGATTAGATAAAGAACTTCTTAAGTCTGATATTGTCTTATTCACTTGAGTCTTTTCTATGGTGAGGTCGGTCTTTTGTTCCTCGAATCTATTTTGCTTTGTTTGCAATACAACTAAAGACTTATCTAAGAATTCAGATTTCGTTGCGGTCTCTTGGTATGCACCAGATAAAAACCCATAGATACCACCAGATGTAATAACCATTAGAATTAAGCATGCAATTAAAAGATACGCCCTAAGTGCTTTATTTATAGTATCCCAATATTGGTAAAGTAAAGAAGCTACAACTAATTTAGCAAATTCTAATGAACCTGCCATAATAATTACTTGTGTACTTGCACCTGCAAATAATTTACTTAATCCAAACACAGAATAAAAAGCAGCACTACCTGAAACAGCTAATGCGGACAATGCTACAATTAAAGGGAATATCCTTTTTCTCATTACGCTTCTAGACTTAAGTAATATTTAATCTTTTCTAAATCTTTTGAATTTCTTTCAAGTACAGCTCGTACATCTTCCATTTTTGCTATACCTTTTTCGCACATATCGTGTAATCTAATTTCTCTTCTTTCTATAGATTGTAACAACATGTTTATTTTTTCTTTATATCTCATAACTTATTCTCCATTTTCTCTTTCATTACCAAAGAGGTTTTTAAGTATTC
>Ga0163179_10002149_pt1 | contig 13821 bp, 12 predicted proteins | sample AtlANTMetagenome_FD_109643 | JGI IMG/M metagenome (GOLD analysis project Ga0163179, IMG submission 109643) | Marine eukaryotic phytoplankton communities from the Atlantic Ocean - Atlantic ANT 2 Metagenome | ecosystem: Environmental > Aquatic > Marine > Oceanic | place: North Atlantic Ocean...
CGCTCGTCCGATCGAGACTCCTGGAGGCTCTCATTGCGCCGAAGTCTTCGATCGTGATTCGGGCTCATAGCGTCCTGATTCGCACCCCGCTCGATGGAATCCAGCGCTGAACGAAAGGCTTCGCCCTGCTCGGGGCTATTCTGCGCGCGCCGAGACGAGTCGGCAAAAGACACGGCAATGGGCGAGCGCTGACTTGTGGCGTTTGCTGGCATTACTTGTTCCCTTCGCTTTGATGCAGCTGATGAACTCGTACGAGCCACCGGCCCTGGCAAATTCCAGAACCGGTGGATCGGAACCGAACCCCCCCCGGAGAGTCCGGGCACCCCTCTGTAGATCCCGAGGGACCCAAGAGCGGCACGATGTGTTGTGTTGAACCGCAAGAAGAAGACATCAGTTACCTGCCTCTTCGTTCAACTTGGACTTGTCGATCTTTGGCATCTCAGCCAGCTTGTCGGCTAGCTCCTGAGCCTTCTTTCCGGGCATAGCTCCGAGCACCTTGCCCGCCTGCTTAGGCTTGAGCTTCTGAAGCACCTGCAGTGCAACACCTTGGTCAATGCCTGAAAGCAAGTCAGCAGCGTCTTTGGCCTTCATCTGGTCAACCATTCGAGAGAGCTTGGCCACCCGCTGCTTGAGAGCCGAGCGTTGCCCGACGAGCAAATCAAGGATCTCGGCTCGCAGTGATTCCAGTCGCCCGATCTCAGAAGCGACACCCTGCTCGAGCTCGGCAAGGGCTGAGGCACGCTCATCCAAAGCTCTGCTACGACGAAGAAGCACTCTGTCTCTGTTGCGCAAGTCCCGTAAGACGAGAATCTCTTCGTCCGTACAGCCCATCTCGCCTGCCCGTGGCACCTCCCAGGGCAGGGGAGCCTCAAGGAGCTCTTTCATGGACTTCTTAGGGCCGGGTTTCTTCTCGGGCTTGCTCTCTTCTTTGGGAGCTCCGCCACCAGCGCCCGAAACGGGCATGGGCACGACGAGCAAGGCCAGAAGCACCAACACACCAGGAAGAATCAATCGTTGCAGCAGGCTTCCCACAGTTCTACTCCCCTCCGCCACTCTTGCGGACACCACGCATCAGGCTCATCTCGTCCATCTCGCGGTAACTCTTGGACTTCTCTTCTTCGAACTCTCGATGCTCTGCACGCTCCTGGAGGTGCTCGATTAGGCGGCGACGCTGCCAAGCGGCTCGGACAATCTCTTCGCCTTCAGCGACAACCTGCTGTCGCTGATCGATCAACTCTCTATGCTCATCCGCTTCGCCCTCAAGGTGCTCTTCAAAGCTGGAACGCCACAGCATCTCGATGGCAGAAGAATTACCCGGCTTATCCTGGACCTCCTGGATCCTGACCAGGGTCTGAGTCAATTCATCCTCAGCAGCCTGCAAGGCACTCTTCCTGCCCTGTAGATCTGCTGCGTGACTTTGTTCCACCAGCTTGCGCAGGCGGACCAGCCGAGCGAGACGCTTCGCCTTCATGACGTCACCTCATCCGGTTGGGGGACAGCTTCGGCTCGGCCAGCCAGGGCCAGCTCAGCAAGCTTCAGTAACGTGTCCTCCATGGCGGAAGGCTCGGACTCTCGCTGGCAGAGGAACTCATTGATCGGGCCGATCATCTCAAGCGCTCGATCAATGCGTGCATTGCTTCCCGCTCGATAGGCACCGATGTTCACCAACTCTTCAGCATCTCGGTAGACGGCAAGCAGCTCTCGCAGCTCCCCTGCATCGATGACTTGCTGAGGGTCAACAACATCCTTCATGACTCGCGAGGTGCTCGCCAGAATGTCGATGGCTGGATAGTGGTTCCTGGCTGCAAGTTCTCGCGTCAGGACAATGTGCCCGTCCAAAATCCCGCGTGTGGCATCAGCAATCGGGTCATTGAAGTCATCTCCCTCGACCAGGACGGTGTAGATACCCGTCATCGAGCCTCCACCAGTGTGAGTACCGCAGCGCTCAAGGATGCGCGGTAACAGCGAGAACACAGAGGGTGTGTAGCCGCGTGAAGTAGGTGGCTCACCTGCAGAGAGACCAATCTCTCGCTGCGCCATAGCTAGACGAGTGATCGAATCCATCATGAACAGTACGTCTTGGCCACGGTCCCTGAAAAACTCAGCAATGGTAGTGGCCACGAGCGCCCCCTTCACTCGAAGGACGGGGGACGCGTCACCAGTAACGGCGACCACCACAGAACGAGCCATTCCCTCTTCGCCAAGGGACTCTTCAATAAACTCGCGTACCTCACGGCCACGCTCGCCAATGAGGGCTATTACGTTCACATCAGCACGAACGTTGCGTGCAACCATGCCCAGCAGGGTCGATTTTCCGACCCCGGAGCCAGCCATGATGCCTATCCGTTGCCCTCGACCGACCGTAAGCATCGAGTCGATAGCAGAGACACCCATCTCAAGAGATTCGCTGATCCGGGCACGGCGCAAAGGATTAACTACCTGACGAAACACCGAGGCCCTACGCTTGCACGAGAGCGGCCCCTTACCGTCAATAGGCGTCCCCAGTGGACCCAGGACCCGACCGAGCATCTCGTTACAGACGGTGATCGAGAAATCGGAACGGACAGGCCGGACCCGTGAACCCAGAGTGATACCGACCACGTCGTCAAAGGGCATCAACAGATTACGAGAGCCGCGAAAGCCCACTACCTCGGCCAACACCGGATCACGACCACGACCAGGCCAGACCTGACAGATAGTACCCACCGCAGTCCCAGGCACTTCAGCTTCCAACAGCGTACCCACCACCTGAGTCACCTGTCCCTCGTAGGTCAAGGGATCCACCTGTCGTAGCCGCTGCAGCAAGCCCGCAGCTGGCCGCTCGGGCAACTGGTCGTGCTCAAAGGCTTCTGCGAGGCCAAGATCAGTCATCACCGACCTCTACTTCCTCGCGCGCCCAGGAATCGACAACATCGGCAAAAGCTTCAACTTGAGCCTCAACGGATGCGTCGATACGACCATAATCAGTCTCTACAACGATGCCGCCAGCTTCCAACTTCGGATCCACTTCGACCCGAAACGAGGCGTCACGCCCCAGACGGTTCATGATGAGCGGTGTCAGCTCGCTGAGCTGACTGTGCTCGTCTGCAGACAGTCGAATCACAAATTCATCGCTGCGACGCACCTGCTCAAGTACCGAGATAACCAGATCCTTAATCGAACCAGGAGCAGCATTGAGCTCGCGACGCACCACCTGACGGGCAATAAGGATCACCGCATCAGCTACATCCTTTACTGAGCGGGCAAAGACCTGTTCTCGTACGGACTCAAGCCGCTGACGCAGACGCTCTGCTGCTCGCAATTCGGCCTCTACCTCTTTGCGGCCCGCCTCAAATCCCTCAAGACGTCCCTGCTCAAAGTACTCGTCACGAACCTCACGAAGAGCTTCATCACTGCTCTCAGCATTGGCGTCGGAAGCACCAGCCTGCTGCTCTACGCCTATTTCATCAAAAGACGGGAAGACAGGGGAGGATGTCTCAAAGAGCGAAGAGCCACCTATCGGCGAGAAACCATCCTCATCGACAAACGACGACGAAGCCTCGCTGACATCTGCGAACTCGCGAGAAGCTCCGCCCAGCTTACTGATCTTAATTGGCTCGAATCCCGACATGTCCATTTACTCCACCACCGCTTCGCCACTACCCATAAAGATGAGCTTGCCTTCTTCTTCGAGGCGCAAAGCCAGGGCAATGATCTGTTGTTGAGCAGCCTCTACCTCAGATAGGCGTACCGGGCCCATGGCCTCCATGTCGTCTTTGAGGTAGCCGGCAGCACGCTCGGACATGTTTCCGAAGAAGAGCGTACTGGTCTCCTCGTCGGCAGCCTTGAGAGACATCGCAAGATCCTTGCGCTCGACCTCCTTGAGGAGGTTTTGAATACCTCGGGCGTCTGCGTTGCAGAGCATGTCGAAGCTGAACATCTGCTTGCTGATCTCGCTGGCGATGTCTTCATCCTTACGAGCCACAGCGGCCATGAGTGCTTCGCGCTGTTCATTACCCAACTGATTGACTGTGTCAGCAACCACCTGAGAACCATCGGTCATGGCGTGATGGACCTCACCATGACGATCGGCAACGCGACCCAGCAGTTCCTCGATATCTTCAAGCAATTCCAGCGGGATCTCCTTGAGACGAGAAACGCGTAAGACCACATCGACCTGGAGTTCGATTGGAAAGCAGGGCAAGAGCTGAGCAGTGAGCTCAGGTCCAAGGACCGCACAGGCCACTGAGATGGTCTGCGGGTGTTCTTTGACCAGTCGAGCCGCGAGGGCGCCAGGCTGCATGCCTTCAAACTTCCGCTGAAAGCCAACTCGACTCACTGGTTCAATGGAACGCAGCATGCGGTGGCCCTTTTCTTCACCCAGCACAGCTGGGAAGACACTTTCAAGGTATGTGTTGCCCTGACTCTGCAAGTACAGGGACTTGGAAAGGCCACCCGCAAATTCGGCAATGATCGCCTGAAGAAGGTCCGGCTCGACATGTTCGAGACGAGAAATGGCCTCTCCGACTCGGCGGATCTCAGTCTCTGAAAGGCGAGAGAAGATCTCCCGCACGACCTCTTCATTGAGATACATGATGAGAATCGCTGCCTTGTCCGCACCGCTCAGATGCGTCGTCTCTGTGAGCTTGGCTGTCATCATGTTCATCGGTCTCTAAGCCTCCTCGCGGATCCACGACTGCAGCGTCACGACGCTGTGTTGAATGTCCGAAGAGATCAGGTTGTTGACCTCATCTCTCGTCACGTGACGAGCACCCGAGGAGACAGTGTCCAGCCACTCGGCAAGGACTTCCTCAGACGGCTTGTCACGCTGACTCTCTAACCCTGCACTCTCCGTGCCATCTCCACGAACAAGACCAGATCCACCCACGCTCGAGAGCAACGGTTCCATGGATTGCACAGCCGATAGAGGCTGCTCATCCAGGCGGCGCATCATCGGCCGGATAACCACCACAAAGAGGAGCAGCAGTGCGATTAGACCGATTCCATAGCGACCAGCAATTTCCCAATTAAAGCCCCTACTGAAGTTGCCCATAGTCGCCGTAGTCGGCGCACTGGTCATGTCGAGTTTGTGGAAAGGCTGATTCACAATCGACACATTCTTGGCGGGAGCGCCAAGGGCACTGGCAACAATTTGACGGAACTGCTCGAGTTGCTCTTCAGTGCGAGGAACATAGGCCGTCTCGACCTCACCGTTTTCTCCGGCCTCAGCTCCTTCAACCGGCTCATAGGTGCCATTAACAACAACTGCTGCTGACACCGAAAGGATGCCGCCAGGGAGAGAAGCCGAGATCGTGCGCGTCTCAGGTACATCGACATTTGCGACCTCGTCGGCCTCTGACGTCTCGTTCCCCCTACCGGCTGTCTCTGCCTGATCAAGTTCAGGCAGGTTGGCAGTAGTTCCCGGAACACCACCACCCGCAAGACCACCACCACTGGCGTTGCTCTCACGAGTACGTGAAGAGATAACCACTGCACGTTCCCCATCAAGCTCTCGCTGCTGAATGCTTCGTTCCTCGTTATCAAGTTCCACGCTGATTCGGGCCTCGACGTTGCCCGGACCGAGGATCCTCTCAAGGATGCCCTCGACCTTTCTCTGATAGTAGCCCTCATAGTGCTGTTGTAGTTCGGCAAGTTTGCCACCGACCCCAACCTCTTCCGAGGAATCTTCAGCCGCGTGAATGACTCGCATGGCCGAGTCGAGAATCTCAACAGCCTTGGGAACCAGGCCCGGCACAGCAGCAGCCACCAGCGAAGACATTCGAGCTCCCTCATCACGACTGAGAGTCATTCCGCTCTTCAGCTCGACGTACACCGAAGCGCTGGGGTCGTCTTGATCTTCTGCAAAGAGACTGTCTTCGGGAATACTCAGCAAGACCTTGGTGGCTAGCACCTGGTCAAAGCCATTGATCTGTCGCTCTAGTTCTCCCTGCAGACCGCGAATCCAACGTACATGCTCCACAAAACGAGTCGAACCAAACTTGTTCTCCTCAAGGATCTCAAGCCCTGTACCGCGCTCAGCAAAGAGGTTGCTACCCCGAAGGCTGATGCCAACCAGGTCCCTCTTGCTGTTGGGGACCATGATGCGATCGGTACCGCGCTCCAGGCGGTACTTCACCTGCTCGGATTTCAACTGCTCGATCACATCAGCAGTAGTCTTAGGATCAAGGGGCTGATCAAAGAGAGCAACCATCGGGTCATGGGTAGCCCAGGCGACCACTCCGGCAGTAAGCACGAGGCTTGCTGCCAGACTCGTCATCAGACTAAATCGGCGCTGCGCAGGGAGCGAAGCGTAAAAGACACGCCAGCGGGCAATCAATTCGTTCAAACGGTCCACATCAGACTCCAGTCAACTCTTCATTCAGCAAAAAGACTTCAGTTCAGCTTGTTTGTCAGACCTGCAGTCGCATTAACTCTTCGTAGGCGTTCAGCGCGCGATTTCGCAGCTGAACGGTGTACTTGAGGGCGATATCCGCCTTCTCCAGCTCAATCATGGTGTTGTGTAGGTTCACGTCCTTGCCCGAGGCCAGGTCGATGACCATGCTGTCGGCATCCTTCTGAATATTGGATACCTTCTCGAGAGCATCACCCAGCTTGTCGCCGACGCCATTGCCGTGCTTGCCGTCCAGCCCTTCCATCTTGAAAGGTGCCTGTGAAGGGGTCTTGCTCGCTGTCTGCTGAGCGCTCTTACGGAGCTGCGCCGCGCGCTGGACGATCGCAGAATAGTTTGCGCCAGCCTTAGAGATACTCATCGTCCGATCTCCAGAGCCTTCAGCGCCATATTCTTGGTGGCGCTGATCGCAGTGACGTTGGACTCATAGGCGCGAGACGCCGAGATCATGTCCACCATCTCTTCAACCACATTTACGTTGGGCATCTCGACCATTCCCGTCTCGGGATTCGCGTCTGGATGACCTGGGTTGTAGACCTTCTCGGTGGGGCGATCATCGACCACCACATCAACCACCTTGGGAGCCTGAAGCTTACTATCCAGCATGTCACCAAAGGGATTGGTCGACACGGCGTCAGACTGGAACACAGGCAGGCGGCGCTTGTACGGGCCACCCTCTTCCGTTCGGGTGGTCTGCGCATTGGCGATGTTGCTGGACACCGTCTGCAGGCGAGTTCGCTCGGCGCTCAGGCCCGAGGCTGAAATCTGAAGAATATTAAGAAGGTCCATCACTTACCTCCATCCGAAGCCGCGTACTCAAGCATTCCTAAACGGCGCTTGAGGACCTCGACCGTGGCGTTGTAGAGCAGATTGTTTTCTGCGAGGACGACCATTTCCTCCTCGGCTTTGACCGAGTTGCCGTCTTGAGACCAGGCCTGCGCCTTGATCGTGTCGACGGGAGCTGCTGAGGACGCATCACCCTCAAGGTGGCGACCCGAAGCATTACGCAGCGAAGAAGGCCCTTCCGAACCGTCTGCCATCATCTGGCTGAAGGCTTTATGAAAGTTGATCCGCTGCGCCAGGTAGCCCGGCGTATTGGAGTTGGCGATGTTGGACGAAACCAGTCCATGCTGCTTGAGACGCAAATCCAGCGTCTGCTGCAACCTATTAAAGACAGGGTTAAAAAGCTTGTCCGACATTGGAACCTCCAGTCAGAGCTGGGAAAATCACCCGGCTCCGTGACAGAGGTCTTTCAAGTTGCATGCCAGAAGCACTCTTTTTTTGTAGAAAAAAACCCTAACCTCTTGTTTCTAAGGTCTTTTCTGCTTCGCCTCGCCTGCTAGACACAGGACTCAACAAGGCTTGCTTACCTGCCCTGTGTCAGGCTGATGGCGACCTCAGTCTTGAGACGTCACTGATCTGACGGTCGCACCATCAAGGCCTTTGCATCCTTGACGAATTTCTTCGAGCGAAGAAGCTGGCGCGCCGAAAGCGCCCAGGTGTCGGTGCCGCTAGAGAGCTCCCTTAAAAGGGGCTCAGACTCATCGATACTGTCCAAGCGAAACAAAGCCTGTGCGCGATGCCACCTAACGCCGCGAAGCCGATCTTCTTGGGGATCTTTTCCCTTCCCAAAAAGCTCTTCGAGTTCTTCGCAAGCTTCAAGCACAGACCTCCAGTCCTTCTCACCACGCGCCAAGCGCGACGCCAATGTAGCGACATGAAACCAACCCGCCACTGGATCCGGCGCGCCTCCAAGAGATGCACCCTTGTACACATCAGGAAAAGCTGCAGCGTCGTTGCCTCCCATTTCCTTGGCGAGCCCACGCCTATAAGTGAGGCTCGGTACCGCAGCCCGAGTCCGTACAGAGCGAAATGAAGCTTCAATAGCGCTGTTGTAGCTTGAGATGGCCTCGTCATAGAGTCCTTGAGCCGCAAGCACATCAGCCCGCACTGCATCCGTGCGCAGTGACGACCGCTCCATCTGAAGGTTTTCAAGGTAATCTAATGTCTTAGCTGCCGAGTCAACCTTGCCCTCTTCAAGATAGATGCTCGCGAGTTGAACCAGGTTTTCAGCAGCATCCGCGCGAGCTACTCCCTCGGCAACAGCTTGCCCAAGCCATTTCGCCGCAAGAGCCGGAAGACCGGCAGCCTGCGCTGCTGCTGCTGCGTCAGAGCGAGTTTGCGGATCGACACAAGCATGCATCCGCGTGTCATCCAAGAAGCTTCGATAAATACCAAGTGCGCGAGTTACGTTTCCCTGATTACGAAGAATATCGAAGAGCTTAGGAGCGCTAGCACAGACCACCTCTTCATAGGCGACGGCTCCACCATGCGTGGGTGTGCGCTGCTGAATCCAGTGATAGAGATTCAATCCATCTTCAAGAAGATCCATAGAGATAAAGAGTTGCGCGGCCGTAGACAGCGCCTCGTCTTCAACGGAAGTATGGGGCCACATGAGCGCCTCGCCTCGCAGATCGAGAGCAACCTTCTGCCGATCAATAGGCTGCCCGCCCTCTTCGTCTTCTGATGCCAGAAGATCAAGAAGCCGCAGCCGCATCCTTGCGATGGGGACAAGAGTCGAGCCGGGCGTCTTACTCATCAACTCGCGCAGCCAGATGCGGGCATCGTCTAGATCGCGATGGGCAAGGGCAGCCTCGTGCAGCCACCAACGGGCTCGAATCCGATCGATCTTCTTGGCTGTCCCTTCCTCTATACGCTCAAGAAAAGGTAGAGCGCGCGCTGGACGATTTGCATCGAGATATATCCTCGCCCACAACATGTCCCAGTCCGAGTTTCGAGCAGCAATGGGAGTCTCGGCCAGCAGCAGATCGACAACCTGGCTGGCGCGCGCGAATTCACCTGATGTCCAGAGACTGTGAGCAATGACTCGGCGAGCCTCGAAGCGAATATGGCTATCTTCAGAAGGAGTGCCATTCAAAGACCTGACGATGGCTTCAAGTCCACCAGCGGGCTGGCCTAACTGAATCTGACTGAAACCTCGAGTGATCTCCCAATAGGGGCGATCGGGGTTATCTGGCGCAGAATCAATCGCCTTGCGCGCCTGCATCATGGCTTCTACGAATCGACGCTCTCTACCCAAAAGGTACGCGGCCTGACCACGCGCCCAGGGCGCCCACTCGGCCTTAGGCATCAGACCTGCAGCTAGGATAAATGCATCGGCGGCACGACCGGGATGAAAGTGCTCTCCGCTGGCGTCAATGCGACTCCAAACGTAGGCCCGCGCTAGAGCAACCAGGGCTCTGCTCGAGTCTTTTTCGGCTGGAAGCCCGGCCAAGGATTCCCCTGCCGCAACGATGTCCCCAGACTCTGCACGGGCTACTGCCTTCTTGAGCAAACTCTTGCGTCGCCACGCCTGCTCTACTTCTAGGGGCACCGTGCCAAAAGGATAAGGCCGCACCTCAATGGGAAGAGCCAGCCGCACCGGAGACTCTGCGCCAACAGGGATGTACAGGCCCTGCCACTGAACCCAGGGAAGTGACTTAAAGCCAGGTGCTTGAAGTAAATCAGCAAGAGGCTTGTCTTCCCAGCTCGAGGAAGCTGCATCCTCTTCCTTTTGTGCTTCGCGAGCAGCAATTTCTACCGCCCTACCCGAATACTTGTGTTCCTCAAAGTTGATTTCGAGGCGAGTAGAGGTTGGCCGAATAATCGAAACCCCACGAACACCAGGGTCAAGGCGAAGGTCCAAGCGAAGAGCATGGGCGGAAATTGGCACAATGCTGTAGGACTCGAGAGCGGGACTGAGCGAATTGGCGATTTGTGGTCCGAGTACCTCGCGCTGCTGTGAAATGTTCACCCTGAAGATCCCGTTGTCGAGACGAGAGTCCGCAGTGATCAAGGCGTCGGGACTTAACTGCAGTACAAGTCGTCCATAAGGGTGTGTCTCAAGGTAGGCCAGTTCTACTGCACGAATCTCTTCGTCACTAATCACCACCTTGTCGTCGTCGGACGTCTTGGCGTCTTTCTTCGCATCCTGAGCGAACGCAGGCGCCGCCAGACACAAAGCCAGCCATACGAGCACGATGGATCGTCGACTTGGAAGGCTCATCGCTGCACTCCGAACCAGCAGAGGACTGCTGGTCCTACTCCTCTAGCGTCCGTAAGACGTCCGCAGCCGTCTCTTGGGTCAGGTTCTTCTTCTTCAGCTTCTCGACCAATGTCGTGCGGTTCATCTTCAACAATTGAGCTGCCTGATTCTTATTCCAGTCGGTTCGTTCCAGTGCCTGAAGGATCAATCTCGTCTCGAATCGATCCACGGCGTTGGAAAGCACAAGCCCATCATCGGGAAGCAGCGTCTCTGGTGCTTGAGCTTGGACAGGCGGCATAAAGCTCGTCTCAACCCCTGAGATGCGTCCCGGAAGATCGTCAGGACAGAGCACCTGATCATCAGCAAGGATGATCATCCTCTCAAGAACGGCACCCAACTCACGCACATTGCCAGGCCAGTGGTAATTGCACAGAGCATCAAGAGCTTCCTTATCAATCGCCGTGACCGGCTCAAAGGCTCTCTTGTTGATGGAGTCCACCATGAAGCGAATCAAGAGCGGAATATCGCCCTGGCGAAAGCGAAGCGCCGGCATCTCAACCGGGACAATAGCCAGACGGTAGTACAGGTCTTCGCGAAACCGACCATCGGCCATCTCATCGGTCAAGATACGATTGGTAGCGGCAACCACTCGTACATCTACCTGGAGTGGGTGGGTAGAGCCGACAGGCTGAATCTCACCCGTCTGCAGTGCCCTCAGAAGCTTGACCTGCAAGGCCAACATCATCTCACCGATCTCGTCGAGAAAGAGGGTCCCGCCATTGGCCAGGGAGAAGCGCCCCTTGTGATCGCTCACTGCTCCTGTAAAGGCTCCCTTTCGATGGCCAAAGAACTCGGACTCAAGCAGGTTCTCGGGAATGGCACCGCAGTTGACCGGCACCAGCGTGCCTTTGCTACGAGAACTGAGGTCATGAATTACCTGGGCTGCCAATTCTTTGCCGGTACCGGACTCCCCGGTGATCAGACAAGAGGTGTCTGTACGGGCGATCTTCTCAAGCATGCGATACAAGTCACGCATGATCGGGCTCTCGCCAATAAAGACGCCGAAGTGCAATTCGGGAAGATCGCGACGCGAGCCAAAGCGCATACCGATGCTCGCTCCGACTGACGAAGATTTTGATCCACTCTGGTTCTCAACAGGTTTCAGCGAAAACTCCCTGCAACTCGTACGTCCCCGGACCGGGGAACTGACCAACAACGACACCATCATTACACGGGGTCAGCAGAATCCGTTCCAACTGCGCCATTCTACGAAAAATTGTCTGCTATTGCCCCTTTTCGTGGGCGTACTCGGCGACTGTCATTTTTGAAGCTATTTTCGATATCTCCTTGGCAAAGGTGGACGCCTGATCTCTCTGTGTGCGGGGCGCGGCCAAACTGAAGATGTTCGTCCCCCTGCTCTCTGATAGGTGTCCCACCAGCGGGACCGAAACCAGGCCGAGACACGAACTCCAGGACGTAACTCATACAGCTCGCGATGCCAGCTGCCACCCTCGTCGACAAGCATCTGGCCAACCGAACGAGAACTTCTGCCGGTACATAGAACGATCTCAGCAGCCTTTAGTTGCTTTACTGTCGGTAGCTTGCCGTTGAGGTAGTCGCTCTTTCGATACGTCCAGCCACGGGTGATCGTGTACCAGCGGGTGGGATTTTTCGGATCGATATTCACCACAGCAGGGGAGCGACCCTCAACAACCTGAATCTGATCTCCGACCCCAAAGAGATCCTGTAATAGCTCGTAATAGCCCCTCTCCGTCTGCACAAAGACATAGGGGTGATCGTCATCGTCAAAGCTATGCCGGCTGGTCTCGAGACTCTCAGCAGACAGGGGAACGGCTACCAGAAACAACGACGACAGCGCTAGCAGTGCAGTACAGCGCCAAAAACCCGACAGCAGGGTATTTCGCACCACTAGAGTCAGTTGCTGCACCAACCATCCACAAGAAAGCAGCAGCGGTAGCTCGATGCTGAGCACGCACCAGGGAGTCTTGTAAGGGATTGCGGAGTAGAACAAGAGAGCGCTGATAGTCCAACCAAAGAAAAACAGTCCGCTTCGATGCCTTGTCACAACAGACCAAAGTCCCGCACAGCTCGCAGCTGCCAGCAACAGGACTCCGTCACACACCAGCAGTAACTCGAGGAAGTAGTTCCAGTCCTTCGCCTGGTTGCGCCCCGTCACTCCATGCCCAATCCAGAGACCGAAGGCTTCGAAGAAGCCGATCAGCCCGGAGAACCAGGTGAGCATTGAGCTGAAAAATAAAACGACGAAACCGATAAAAAACACGACTCCAGCAAGAAGCGGCCTGCTACGTCCTCTAAACCAAGATGCCAGCGCCTCAAGACGAGTTGCCCCAGAAAACAACTCCGGATCTCCCAGACGGTTTCCAGATGCCTGCCTGTCTCCAGCCAACCAGGCCAGACCCAGGCCGACAAGGAGAGACGCCCCGGTAATAAGTGCGGTCTCCTTATTGGTGAAAGAGAGGGCTGCGCCACCTGATGCCAACAACGCCCACTTCATCTGTGGCCGAGCACAATAGCGAAGCAGGCCGGCGGCCCACAGGATGCTGCCAAGCACCAACCAGGTCTCATGGATGTTGGTCCTTGCGAAGTACACCATCGTAGGAGAAACAGACAGCAGCAGCCCGACACATGCGAGGCCGAGCCAGCCCAGATATCGCGAAAGCGGAATAAGAGCGAGGGGTGCCAGTGCACCAGCAAGTGCTGTTCCCAGTCGGAGGCTGACTTCGCTGGGCCCTAGTAATCGGAAGAAGAACAGATTGACGTAGTACAGGAAAGGCCCGTGATAATCGCTCGGTCGGTAGCGATATACATCCCACCAATACAAGCGCAGGGTGAACCAGCCATTCACTCCCTCGTCACTGTGTAGTGGTTTGAGATCTAAGCCCGGCAGCCGGAGCGCACCAGCAAGGAGAACAAGGGAGCCCAGGAGTAGGAATACCCCCTTGCGCGAGCCAATCAGCCGCTGAAAGCTCACCCTCGCGTCAAGGGTGTGAGGTCACGTACGGCGTAAAAGGACTGGCCTTTGACAGACGCTGCGCCTCTCGCTCTGCCGCCTCCCTAGTAGGGTGAAGCCCGACCCGAACCCGGTACCAGTTCTTGTCTCCAACCTGAGCTAGTTGATGAAAGGCATCAAATCCCTTCTCTCTGAGAGACGTAATAAGGGCTCCTGCTTCGGCGGAGCTCTCATAGGCAGCTAACTGCACCGTAAAGCCGCTCCGACCAGCGGGCATCTCAGGCATCGCACTAGCAACATCTTTGAGCTCAGGCTCAGGCTCAGGCTCAGGCTCAGGCTCGGGCTCGGGCTCGGGCTCAGGCTCAGGCTCAGGCTCAGGCTCAGGCTCAGGCTCAG
>Ga0163179_10002151_pt1 | contig 13816 bp, 8 predicted proteins | sample AtlANTMetagenome_FD_109643 | JGI IMG/M metagenome (GOLD analysis project Ga0163179, IMG submission 109643) | Marine eukaryotic phytoplankton communities from the Atlantic Ocean - Atlantic ANT 2 Metagenome | ecosystem: Environmental > Aquatic > Marine > Oceanic | place: North Atlantic Ocean...
AGCGACTCTCGGATGCCCGCCGCTACTTCGGCCAAATCTCCACGAAATCCGAGCTCTACCTCAAGTCCAAATACTTCGAAGGCGTCATCTTCAACCAGCAGGGCCGATTGAAATCAGCCGTAAAGGCCTTCCGCGACGTGATTCGTGACGCTGAAGGTGTCGCGCTGCGTAACGAGAGAGAGCTCAAAGACGTTGCGGACATCACGGACCTCTCGCTACTCAACGTGGCCCGTATCTACTACGGTATCCAGCGTTTCGATGAATCATCGAAGTACTACCAGATGATTCCACGCAGCTCTCAGTACTGGGCGGAGTCGCTGTTCGAGCACAGTTGGTCTGCATTTATGCAGAACGATCTGAACCTCACCTTGGGCAAGCTACTCACAACGCAAAGTCCGTTCTATGGTGAAGAAGAGTTCATGCCCGAGGCAAAACTGCTCCGCGCACTGACCTTTTTCAACCTCTGCGAATACGACGAGGTCGACGGTCTTTTGCTCGAGTTTGAGAGTGAAATCACTCCGATGTTCGACGAACTCAAAGACTTCACAAGCCAGTACCGCGGAAAAGAAAAACGCGAACTGCACGATCAGGCCTTTGAGTCCTATTTCTCCAACTCCGAGAAAAAGACGAGTCTCCCTTCTTCGCTGTTTGGTCGTTTTCTTCGGAACCGAGACCTCGCAGCGCTTGTCCGACACCTGGACATTATGGTCAGCGAGAAAAACGAAATCGACGATCAGAAGTCACTTTGGAGAGACAGTCTTGGAGCTCATCTCAAAAAACAAATCGCCAAAGACGCGCGTCGCTACAAGACGCGTGCCGGTCGTTTGTTACTCCAAGAGATGGACAGGGTCCGTGCGCACCTCGGAGACCTTCTCTCCCAATCTGAAATCATCCGATTTGAGGTCGTATCGGCACAACGTGCTGACTACGCCTACAAAATGTCGAACCCAGATCTCCTCAGTTCCTTTCAGGGACTGGAATTGGACTTCGCCACATCCGTGGACTTTATCTATTGGCCCTTCAATGGAGAATTCTGGCAGGACGAACTTGGATACTACCGGTATACCGAACAAGGCTCTTGCCGATAAGCGGCTTTCTGCCCAAAGAGTGAAAACAACATGAAGCACAGCCTCACCCACACTTTTCGTCTAAGTCTGCTGCTGGTTCTCAGCGGCGGTCTCCTCTACAACGCACCCGCGGAAGCTCAAGACCGTGAAGAACGTCGTGTCCTCCGGGCGTCGGAAGTGACCCGCGAACAAGTTTCCGCCGAATATCGGAAACTTGCCCGACAAAAGCGCCATCAAGAGATGGAGTTCGCAGAGGATCTTCTTCGACGTGGGCACCTGGAGGGTGATCGCAGTGCAGAAATGATGCTCCGACTCGCCGACCTTTACTTTGAGGAAGGCCGGGACATCTACATGGGTGAGATGGAGAAGTATGAGGCAGATTTCGATGCATGCTTCAACAATCCGAACTGCGATTCTTCAGGGATGAAGGCGAACAACAAACGCTCCAAGAAGTGGCAGCAGAAGTCTATTCGACTCTACAAGAGAATCCTTCAGCAATTCCCGAACTTCCGGAGAGCGGACGAGGCCACATTCTACCTGGCCACTGCCCTCCAAGACACCGGTTCCGTGCCTGCTGGAATCAAGTACTTCAAGACCTTGGTCCGGACCTATCCTGATTCTGAGTTCGTACCGGATGCATTCGTGCAAATCGGCGAGTACTACTTCGACGAAAACAACGCTTATCGCGCCCTCCAAGCCTATCAAAAAGCTGCCAAGTACCGCAATTCTCAGAAATATGGATTCGCGCTCTACAAGCTCGCATGGTGCTATTTCAATGTTGCTGAGTACGGACGAGCGATCGATACGATGAAACGCGTAGTGTCACTGGAAGGTTCCGGTGCCCAGGGCTCACAAAAGAAAACGAGTATTCGCCTCGCAGAGGAAGCACTCAAGGACCTCGTTCGCTTCTTTGCCGACGCCGGCGACATGGACGGTGCGATTCAGTACTTCACCCAACTGGGCAAAACGGATCTGATTCGTTCTATGCTGAAGCGCTTGGCTTCCACCTATCTCGAGCAAGGCAAGTTTGAACAAACCATTCAAACCTATCGCCGCTTGATTGCACGCGATCCCAATGCCAAGGACACACCCGATTACCAAGACGAGATCATCAAAGCCTACCTAAAGATGGGCAAGAAGCAGCAAGCCGTCGAGGAAATCGAGAAACTGCGTCGCACGTACGGTGCTGGTAGCAACTGGGCACGCCAGAACGCTGCGAACGCGGATGCAATTCGAACCGCCCAAGACAGTATTGAGCGGAACTTGCGTGAGGTTGCACAGAACTTCTTTGAACAGGCTCGCAAACTGCGTGGCGGACGTTCTGCTAACGAGGCCTACGCATTAGCAAAGCATGCCTACAAGGTCTACATCGGCGACTTCCCTGACAGTAAGCACAGCTACGAGATGCGCTACCAGTTGGGTGAGTTGCTCTACAAAATCAAAGAGTTCGACACAGCCTACGAGCAATACATGATGGTCGTCTCCATTGACCCCAATGGAAAACGCTCCAAGTTCTGTGCGGAAGCAGCAATCTATGCCTCCGACGAAATGATCAAGAAAGTGGGTAAAACCAAGGTTCCCAAAGGTTCCAACACTCCTGTTGAACTGAACCAATGGGAAAAGAACCTTCTCACCTCCCTCGATCAGTTCGCAAAACTCTACCCGAACGACAAGAAGACAAAGAAGTCGATTTATCGCTCGGCTTACCTGCTGTATGAACACAACCAGTTCAAAGAGGCTTCACAACGATTCCGTACAGTGATCCGCATGGATCCAAAATCAGGTGAAGCGGAAAAAGCAGCCCACTTGATTCTCGACTCACTTGGAATCGTCGAAGACTGGACCACCTTGGCTGAGGTTGCAAAAGACTTCCTCTCCCAGGAAAACCTCGGAAGTCGGCGTTTCAAAACCGAAATGGCTGAAGTCTACGAGAACTCACGCTTCAAGTTGGTCCAGGTCAACTACGAGCAGAAAGAGGACTGGAAAGGGGCCGCAGAAGGCTTCTGGGGCTTCTATCAAGAGTTCCCGGAATCGAAGAATGCAGACAAGGCGATCAACAACGCCGCCCTCTACTTCTATAAGGTCGGCGCACGGGCTGAAGCGATCACTGCACGTAGGGTAATCGTCGATAAGTTCAAGAAAAGCGCATTCTACAAGGATCAACTCGCACTCTTGGCCTATGCGCTCGAGATGCAGGCCAACTTTGAAGAGGCCTCTGAACTCTACGAAACACTCTACAAAGAAGACGCCAAACACGAAAAGGCAGCGCAAGCGCTGTATTCAGCAGCCATCTTTAGGAACGCTTTGGGAGATCCCGAACAGTCCATCAAGAACTACAAGGCATTCATCCGCTCCTACCCGGACAGCACCGAGCCTCCTTCCGTGCTTCTCCCCTTGGATATCGCAAGCATTTACGAATCCCAAGGCAAGTGGAACGATGCAGCTCGCGTGTTCAAAGAGTTCTACCTTTCGAAGAAAACCGATGGCATCACGCCTGATCAGTTGATGTATGCGCGTCTCCAGTTCGGAAAAGCGCTCATCGAAATGAATCAAGGGAATCAAGCACTCACCCACTACAAAAAGTCTGTTGACTGGTACAACGGGCAAGCGAAAAAAGGTGCCGAGTTCACTGCAGGAGCGGTTTACGCTGCTGAAATGATGTTCAAACTCGCAGACGTTGAACTTCAGAAGTATCTTGCGCTCGAATTGAGTGGGCCCACGGGTCGTGTGAATCGCAAGCGGGAGAACCAAATCCTCCGCAAGCAGCTCGATGCCAAGAAGGAAAGCCTGACCAAAATCGTCGACACCTATAAGAAAGTCATCGAGACAGCTGCTGGAGTAGGTGGTGAATGGGCTGTGGCCTCCATCACTCAGATCGCTCGCATCTATGACAACATGGGTGACACTTTCCTGAACTCGCACACACCTACATTCCTCGAGAACGACCAGCAGCGCCGCTTCTATCGTTCTGGAATGCAGAACTCGGCAAGTCCCTACCAGGAGCAAGCGTTGACCGAGTACAACGCGGCCCTCACAACGGCCTACAAAATCAATCTGTACAACGAACACACTCGCTTTGCCGCCCAGCGACGCAGCGAAATCTTACCGCTTGACTATCCTGTGTTGTTGGAGAAACTCGTGGACCCCGAGTACACCAGTTCGGCAACGACCACGACCTCTTTTGTCACCGACTATGAAGGGAGTAAATAATGCGTCTTCATAGCCCACTATTATCCGCCGCCCTCCTCTTCTCTATTGGCACGCTCACCGGCTGCCCTGAGAAAGCCCCACCCAAACCTTCCGCAGAAGAAATGCAGCTGATGGGGTCTGAAGAGGCCTTCAATCAAGCCGTGCTCGTTCTACAGAGTCCCAATCGGGACGGCTTTGTCGACTACGCCAGCGCCTTCGAGATGCTGGAAATCGGCATCAAGAACGGAGGTTCAAAGAACAAAAATATCCTCTTCAATGCCGGTTGGACCGCTGAGCGACTCGGCAAGCAAGACGTGGCCATCGGCTACTATAAGCGAGCCTTCAACTTGGACAAAAGCTTCAAAAACGCCATGTTCAATTTGGGGTCGATTTATTCGGCAAGTGGCAAGGCAACGGAGGCGGCAGCCGTTTATCGTCAGTATCTCGAAGAGAATCCCAAAGACGTTGCTGTCCGGAACAATCTCGTCGAAGCGCTCGTCAATGCAAAGGCGCACGATGATGCAATCGAAGCCATCCGAGAGATCCTTCTGATCGATGAGGCCAATACTGCAGCATACCGCAACTTGTCGCAGATCTATTACGATCTAAACCAGTACGACATGGCCCTGTTGACCGCACAGAAGACACAAGGCCTGAACGACTCGGATCCAGGCATCTACAACAACTTGGGCATGATCTATTTGAAGCAAGGGGACTCTGCATCCGCTATCTCAGAGTTCAGAAAAGCACTCAAACTCGACCCTCAATTCGTCGAGGCCAGCTTGAATCTCGGCTGGGTTGCGCTCGCTTCTGAGGACTACGAGCTCGCAAAAGCGAAATTCACTGTCGTGCATCAGAAGGCACCTGAGCACATCGACGGCATCTTGGGTCTCGCGATTGCTTACCGTGGCCACAAAGAGTACGACAAGGCCGCTAAGCTCTATGAACTCGCAATCAGTATTGATGCTCAGAATGACGTGGCCTACGAGAATGCCGCGATTCTGCACCAGAACTACACCAAGAACTTCAAGAAGGCGCGAAAGTACCTGGAGGATTGGAAAAGTGCATTGGTTGGGAATCCCAGCTACGGCTTAGAGCATCCCGTGCATGACATGCTGAGCAATGTCGACACAGCACAGAAAGCCTGGGAAGCCGAACAAGCTGAAATCGCCGCTCAAAAGAAAGCCGAAGAGGAACTCAGAAAAGCACAACTCGCTCAACTCAAAGATCTGGGTGTTCGTGTCAGTTCCTATGAAAAGCTAATCGGCAGTCTCTGCCCCATGATTGAAGAGATGGGGATGCTTGAGGACTTGGTGATGGTCGCCGACATGGCAAAAGAAAGTATCGAAGCTGAGGACTTCGCGATGGCGCAACAACTCTTCCCGACGCTGGATGAGATGGAAACCATGATCGCAGAAGACCTGATGCCACTTTGCGGCGACGCAACAGGTGGTGGCGGAGAGGCTGCGCCGGAGGCTGCGCCGGAGGCTCCGCCAGAGGCCGCTCCAGCTGAAGAGGGCGGAGAGGAAGCTCCGCCAGAGGCCGCGCCGGAGGCTCCGCCAGAGGCCGCTCCTGCTGAAGAGGGTGAGTAATTTTGAAGACTATGGAACCTTTCGGCAGCGGTTGTGTCTATGGGAGAGCAAGCCTTCCGTTCACTCTTTTCATTCACCAAAAGCGGAGATTGACGGCATGATGACACCCATGGGCTTGTGCGATCGCTCCTTAGCCGGCATGATCACCGCTGGCTGGAACAACTCCATCGCCTTTATGGGTTTTCATCTAAAGCCGTCCCGCAAGATTCAGGAGTCCATCATGAAGCGTCTCACACAGCTTCTGCTTGTTCTTTCAACTTTCGCCACCATGGGTCTAACCAGCGCAGTCGCGCAGGAATCCGAAGATGACGGTCGCAAGATCATCTATAAAGCACGCACCGAAATCGATTTCGAGGGCGTAGATGTTGCCGGCGAGCTCGTCAAACCACAAGGTGCTCTGCTTCTTGATCGAAAGAAAGGCTCATTCAACCCACTCATTCGTCTACGTGAGGAATTCAACGTCGAGATGGAAAACTCAGTGAACTACATCAAGTAGCGCACCTAATCTTTTCTCGGTTCCTTATTCCCCCGCCCTCCGCAAAACACAGCAGGAAACGTCATGGCGGACAGCATTACACTCAATTTCGAAATCTATCGCGGTGAAGAGCTGCTCTTTAAAGAGCAGATTAGCGCAGAGAGCGTCACGATCGGAAAAGGCCCAGCGGCCATGCTCCGTATCGAAGACGAAGGCTTAGCAGACCTTCAAGCCGTGATTAACCTCAGCGACGAAGGCACAGTCCAAATCTTGGATTTGGTCGGAAGCGGCACCAAAGTCAATGGCGACGAGGTGGTCAACTCCGAGTTGGTCTCCGGCGATACCATTGAGATCGGGGAAATCAGAATCCTCGTTGAAATGGATGGCGAGGTTACCGCTACTAACCCAACGATTTCCAACGAAGACGATGAGGTCACCGACGCCTCAGTGCACACCGTTGGCGACATTGATTTCAGCCGGAAGTCCGAAGAAGAAATCCTCGAAGAGGACATCTCAGAAGACGTCATGGCCTTCATCATGCGCTCCGGTACCGCCCAGTCAGAAGTTGGCATTGATCGGACCAAACCTCAAGTGCTGGAAGTGGCTGAGATCTGGGGCGACGTCATCATGGACGTGCGTCACTACCACGGTAAGAAGCCCGTCACATTGGGTACCAGTACTGGATACAAATGGTACATGCTCGGCAAGCCACTCGGCTGGATTGGTCCTGGGTTTGCGAAAGTCGCATGGCTTGTTCCTCCGCTCCTCTCTGAGGTACGCGAAGAAACCTTCAACGACTTCTATGTGCCATCCGACAGTCTTCCTACTGAAGACTTCAAGGTCTTCATTCCCTCCGGGAAAGGCTATGTTTGTCGCTTTTCAAACCGTTGGGCTGGCTTTGTCGATATTGACGGCGAACGGAAGATGCTGTCCAAGCTGATTGAAAGCGGGGATGCTACCAAGGTTGATGGCGAACTCTATGAGTACCCCGTGGCTCCTGGTACCCGAATTGTTCTCGACATTGGACATGTCATTGTCTTCGGACAGATGGTTCACCAGAGCAAGAAGGTGCCCGCTGTCTATGACGTGGACTACCCCTTCTTGGCTCTTCTCGCCTTCATTCTCTTCTTGGGTGGACTCGCGTACATCCAAGCCCATAAAATGGGCGACGGCTATCGCATCAAGGGAAGCGCAACCGACATTATCAAAGCGCAAATTGATCCCCCTGAAGAAACACCTAAGAAAGACGAAAAACCCAAAGCCAATCCGGATGCGGGTGAAGGCGCTAAAGCCAAAAAGGAAGAAGGCAAGGTCGGTAAAAAAGATGCCGAGCTTGAGCAAGCCAAGGGCAACAAGCGTGAAGTCGACCAAACCCAGAGAGACATGGAGATGGTCGAAGACGCCGGTCTCATGGGCATGATGAATGACATGGGTGGAGCTGAAGGCAACATGGGCGCATCCGTGGCTGAAGCGAATCTCGACGGCATCGGTGGTGTCTTTGGATCCAAAGGCAACCAACGGGGTGCTGGTGGTCTCGCAGGACGTGGTGACGGCATGGGTGGTGGTGGCACAGGCGCAGGCTTGGGCGGCTCAGGTACCCGTGGTCGTGGCGGCGGCTCCAGCGGCTTCGGTAAAGGTGGCGGAAACTTCGGTCCCAAGGGCGAGGGCGGCTTCGGTCGAATCGGCGGCAACCCCATCATCATGGGCGCACTCGATAAATCGCTCATCGACCGCGTCATCAAACAGCACATGAACCAAATCAAGTACAGCTATCAAAAGAAGCTGAATGCCAACCCAACTTTGGGTGGTAAGGTCACCGTGAAGTTTGTGATTACCGGCGACGGTACCGTCAGTTCGGCGAAAACCGCCAAATCCACACTCAGTGGAAAAGGCGCAAGCTCCGTCAACAACTGTATCAATCAACGCTTCTTGGCCTTCCAGTTTCCAAAGCCCAAGGGCGGCGGTATGGTCATCGTTCGATACCCATTTATCTTTCAACCCCAGTAACAATCGCTTAAACACCACTTAGGTTTCAGCATCCTGCTACTGCGTGTGGGACTATTCGCCCGCTTGACTCAGAGGTCATTCATGAAAGCCCTTTTTCCAATCATTACGGCAAGCCTGCTGTGTTCTGGCACCGCACTCGCTCAGGACTACGACGACTACGATGATCCCATCGACGAGGAATCTGCTGAGGCACGTGCGGCGAAAAAGAAAAAGAAGGCAGAAGTCGTCCGAGAGGTTGTGAAAGGCTTTTACGCCAAGGCGAATGTGGGTACCGCAATTTTCCTAGGTAATTTCAGCGGCGCAACCAAAGCAGGAACCTCCACAACCATCGGAGTAGGCAGCGATTTTGTAGATCAAGAGCGCTTCTCGATGGCATGGGAGTTTTCCTTCACCCAAGGCGTGCACAACGGCATGAGCTACGAGCAACAAGCCGACCTCGGTTGTGGGGTCGGAGCCCCATGCCACCAAGGTGATATGCGGACCTATGCGATTACGGGTTCTGTTGAAGCATCCACCTATCCCTCCCGCCGCATCGGACTCGGAGCACGGTTGGGAGCAGGTCTTCTTACTTCTCCATTGCTGATCGAAAAGACCGCCTACGATACGGAAGTCATCCCGGAGTTCGGTGTAGACCCTGGTTACCACAGTGGCGTAAAACCACTTGTTTTCGTCGGGCCTACCTTCGAGTACTACTCCAAACTTTCCCACTTTTCAGTCGGTATTGATGCCGATGTATTCTACGGTGTGGGCTGGGATTTGGGCATCAACGCCACCGGATATTTCAAGTACACGTTCTAGAAAAAGCGGTTCTTGGAGAAGAAAAAAGTGGACTAATTCGGTCTGATATTTGACAGTGCCGAAAATGTCCTTTAGTTTGGCGCCCGGGGCACCGTGAGTACCAAGATGAAGTACCTATTTTTCGGACTTCTCCTTGGTGGCTGTGGTTTGGATTCGATGAATACATCGGACACGGGTCAGGCTACCTTTGGAGATTTGAGCATTTCACCAGCAGCAATGGACTTTGGCTATGTAGAGCCAGGGGAAAGTGCGGTGGATTCCTTTGTGATCCAGAACCAAGGTGGTGACCCTGTCGCCCTACGCGGTCTGGGTGTTGTGGGTTCATCCGCGTTCAGCGTGAAAGCCACTACAGAGATTCCTCCTGTGCTCCAAAAGGGCGACGAGGTCGTGCTCACGATTGAGTTCGCACCCGATGCCTACGAAGACTTCGAAGCAGCACTCGCCATTCAAACCGACATGCCGGGCATGGACTATATCGAACGTCCTATCCAAGGCACGGGCCTACGCCCAAGCGGTGATACCGGGAGTGGTCCAGGCTATGCCTTGCTGACCACAGACCGCACAAGCGTCGACTTTGGCGAAGCAGATATCGACGGCACTGTCACCGAGACCGTCCTTCTTCAAAACGTCAGCACAGAAAACGTGATGGTGAAGAAAATCACCATGACCGACAGCATCTTCGGTTGGGACAAACAACTGTCCTTGCCCTATCTTCTGAAGGCCGGCGACGCGAAAGAGATCAACCTCAGCTTCACACCCAATGCCGAACAAGCCTACCAAGCGCAGGCTATCATTGAATCAGATGACCCGGTACAGCCCGAAATGGTCCTCGAACTCACCGGAAAAGGCGTGGACCTCTGCGGCATTTGTTCGGGAATCATCCAAGTCAACACAGGCGAAGACCCCTACGAACTGAGCGGCTTTATGAGTCTCCTGGGTCAAGAGGACAAGAGAACCGTAAGCCTCACCAACATCGGCGACCAAACACTAACCATCAGTGACGTGAAGGTCATGAACGATATGATCTTCACCGATGGCACTTTCCGAATCACAGGATTCAACGGACCAATGAAGCTTGAACCCTACGAGGTAGGCTCCTTCAATGTGGTCTATAGGGCCACCGCAACAGGTGTTGAATTGGCCATTCCCGAGATGGATGCCAACGTGATCCACATCTACTCCGACGACCTCTATGAACCTGATTACGTCATCGGTTTGACCGCAGTGGGTATCAATTAAGCCTTACACTAAGCCCGGAGTTTCAGCTCCCAGTCCTTGTCAACGCACATGACCCGAGATAAAGGGCGTGGGCTCCGCACAGAGCAACGTAAGAGGGCGGTCAATCCAGGTCGTCGTCCAATGCGAGGTACAAAATGAATGAATGTCCAGGCCTACTCGGCCGAAAGATTGGTATGACCCAGATTTTCAGCGAGGACGGCCAAGTCCTTCCTGTCACCGTCATCGAAGCAGGCCCCTGCCAAGTCATCCAAGTGATGACCGAAGAAAACGCGGGTTACAACGCGATTCAGTTAGGCTTTGGCGACCGGAAAGAAAAGCACACCAAAAAAGCCCAAAAGGGCCACTACGAAAAAGCAGGCCTCAATCCAAGCCGCTTTGTGCAAGAAATCCGCTTGTCCGCCGAAGACATTGGCAAATACGAAGTAGGCCAAGCTGTTACGATTTCTGATGTGTTCGAAGAAGGCGAAAAGCTTGACGTTCGAGGCACATCCAAAGGTAAAGGCACCGCTGGCGTCATGAAACGCCACAACTTTGCTGGCTTTATCCGCACACATGGTACCCATGAGTTCTTCCGTCATGGTGGTTCGATTGGTACCCGCTTGACCCCAGGTCATGTTGCCAAAGGCACCCGCATGGGCGGCCAAATGGGTAATGAGCGCGTAACCGTGCACAACTTGGTGCTCAGCAAGATGGACGCTGAGAAGAACCTGCTCTTTGTGAAGGGTGGCGTTCCTGGTGCAAACGGCGGCTATGTCGTGGTGCGCAAAGGCGTCAAAGCCAACAACTAAACGCTTAGTTGGCATAAAAAACGGGCCTTCTCCTTAGGAGAGGCCCGTTTTTTCTTTTGCGCATTCGCTACGGTGCAGACGCGTTGTGCAGACCGTTAGTTAGACAGCCGATAGTTCGGGCTCTCCTCGGTGATGATGACATCATGCACATGACTCTCCTTGAGACCCAAGGAAGTCATTCTGACAAAGCGAGCACCGCTCTTCATGGCTTCAATGTCGGCACTGCCTGTGTAGCCCATGGCCGCCCTCAAGCCGCCCACAAGCTGGTAAATCACATCGGAAATGGGTCCTTTATAGGGAACACGACCAACAATTCCTTCTGGAACCAGCTTTCGTGTTTCTGCTTCCGGGTCACCCACATCCTGAAAATAGCGATCGGAGGAACCGGCCTTCATGGCTTCTATCGAACCCATGCCACGATAGGTCTTGAAGCGTCGCCCCCCCAAAAGAATCACCTCTCCTGGGCTTTCGTCGGTTCCAGCCAACATCGAGCCGATCATGACGGTGTCACCACCAGCAGCAACCGCTTTGGCCACATCTCCCGAGAACTTGATACCACCGTCTGCAATCAGCGGAACACCATGCTTCTGCGCAACCTTCGCACAGTCCGCGATCGCGCTCAGCTGAGGCACACCCACACCGGCCACGACACGCGTCGTACAGATAGAACCGGGTCCAATACCCACCTTGATCGCGCTCGCACCCGCTTTGATACATGCCTCGGCAGCCTCAGCAGTGGCGATATTGCCAACGATGAGCTCCAAGTCTGGAAAGTCAGCTCTCGCTTGAGCAGCCGCTTTAAGGACACCTTGTGAATGACCATGAGCTGTATCAATGACAACCGCATCGACACCTGCAGCAAGCAAAGCCTCAATACGATCCGACTGACCGGGTCCAACGGCAGCAGCACAACGCAATCGACCCTTTTCATCGGTCGTCGCCAACGGATAGCGCTCCGCATTCTCAATGTCTTTGATGGTGATGAGTCCTGCGAGTCGCAGATTATCGTCCACCACCAACAACTTCTCAATCTTGTGCTCTTGCATCAGCACTTTCCCGCCATCCAAAGTAGTTCCCGGAGGAACTGTCACAAGCCCTTCCGAGGTCATCACTTCACGGATTGGCCGATCCAAACGCTGTTCGAATCGCAAGTCGCGATTGGTCAGAATACCCACTGCAATGCCGTCCACCACAATGGGTAGACCCGAGATTCGTTGTGCTCGCATCACCGACAGTGCTTCACGAATCGACTGATCGGGATGCATCGTAATGGGATCCGCAATCATGCCGGTGACCGCTTTCTTTACGCGAGCCACCTCAGCCGCTTGTGCGGCAATCGATAGGTTTTTATGGATCACGCCAATCCCGCCATTCCGGGCCATCGAGATCGCAGCGCGCCCCTCTGTCACCGTATCCATCGCAGAAGAAGCCAGTGGCACATTCAACTCAATGTTCGGCGTAAAGCGCGTAGACACATCGACTTCATGCGGCAACACAGACGAAGCCGCCGGTTGAAGCAACACATCATCAAAGGTCAAGGCGAGCCGGGGCTGTTCCTCGAGCACAGATCACCTCCAAGGTTTGTGGCTCTAGCGCTTGTTGTAATCCATCGCAAGGGGCTTTTCCGTGACGTTGAGTCAACGCCACTGCGAAGGTGCATTGACGAGAGCACCTGATCCGCGTAAAGGGGTTTTCGTATTCATCGAGTTCGAACGGCCATAAAAGCCGTAGAGGAGACACAATGACTCGAATCGCTTTCGGCCTTATCGCAATCACTACCCTCAGCGCCTGTGGTGCAAAGCACGCAGGTACATTCGATGTGGGTGAAGCCACCGTCGAAGGAGATGCTGCGCCTGCACTCGCAGAAGCCGCTTCACTCTGGGACCAACGTACGAGCGTGGATTCCCTCCAAGCTGCATTGGTCAAATATGAAGAAGTCCTCACCATGGATCCCGGCAACCGTACCGCTCTCGAGCAGTTGGCACGTGGCTACTACTTCCTCGGTGACGGCCACCTGACCGAAGACGCCGACAAGAAAACCGCTTGGGACACCTCCATCAACTACGGCAAGCAGTGCATGGGGCTCAACGAAGCCTTCCGTGCCAGCTTGGAGAAAGGCGATGTCGATGAGGTCGCAGCAGCTGCAAACCTGACTGCGGATGACGTCGCTTGCACCTACTGGACTGCTTCCGCGCTCGGTAAATGGGCTGGACTTCAAAGCCTCGGTGTAAAACTTAAGAACATCCCAAGTGTGAAAGCTTGGATTGCTCGCGTCGAAGCATTGGACTCTGCGTATTACTACGCAGCGACTGACCGCTACTGGGGCGCCTACTGGGCAGCGATTCCTTCCTTTGCAGGTCGTGACCTGGACAAGAGCCGTAGCTACCTCGACAAGGCCATCGCCGCACATCCTGCGCACTTTGGTAACCGTGTGCTTCTCGCCTCTTACTGGGCAGAGAAGACCCAAGACGTTTCTGTCTTTGACGAGCAAATCGCCTATGTGCTGAACAACTGCGCCAATGGCCTTGAAGCCCTGGTGCCTGAGCAAGAAGCCGAACAACGCAAGGCCCAAGCCCTCTTGGATCGACGGGACGAAATGTTCATCGATGCCGGCTCGGTACCCGCGCCTCAAATCGCAGCAGCTGTTTGCGCACAAGCAGC
>Ga0163179_10002152_pt1 | contig 13802 bp, 23 predicted proteins | sample AtlANTMetagenome_FD_109643 | JGI IMG/M metagenome (GOLD analysis project Ga0163179, IMG submission 109643) | Marine eukaryotic phytoplankton communities from the Atlantic Ocean - Atlantic ANT 2 Metagenome | ecosystem: Environmental > Aquatic > Marine > Oceanic | place: North Atlantic Ocean...
GTTATCTCCACTTCCTGCAACACTAGCTCTATTTAATTGCAAGTAAGTTATACCATCTTGTGTAAAATAAATATTTGTACTTGCACAAACTATAACTCCATCTGCATATGGAAATACACCTAAAACATTTGTAGTTCCACCTGTAGGTTGTGTAGAGCTTCCAGTACCAAACTTTTGATACCCATTAATTCTTCTGTATCCACCTTCTGTAGATACTTCAAAGTTTCTTAAATCCTTGGCAACTCCCGGAGTTTTAAGTAAGTCTATAACATTTGAAGACTTGACTAATCCTCCATTAACTGCAACTGTATAGGGTTGACTTCTTGCCATTAAAAGTATCTCCTATCATCTGTCATGTAAGAAGGACTAGGATTAATTAAATTAGACTTCATTTGTCTCATACCTTTTTTATAATCATCTAAAGCAAAGGCTGCTTGTTGTGGACTTTCTTTAAACTGCCACACATAATATCTAGCTCTAGCTGTTATTACATTAGCATATTGGTCTGGTAAAACTATTTCATCTCCAAATGCTGATAAAGATGTAGGAGCATTATAAGCATAAAAATGCACATTATAAACTTTATCAGGTATAGGACTTAATCCGAATTTACGATGGTCAGGACTACGAATTACATACTGAGGCTCTCCGTAGTTTTGAGAATCTGCATCATCTGAATTTTCTGAATTTCTGTAGTATCTTGTCCAATCTTCTAATGTAAGAAAAGATAAACCTTTTGAAACATAAGGGGCTGATTCTCCACTTACATTTATTGTTGTTAAATAAAAATCATCCCAATCAATAGATGAATAATCAGTAGTAATACTTGAGCTTCCTGCTTTTAAAGTATACCATCTTGTTCCTGCTACACTAGCTACAGTTACGTTACCATAAAAAGGGTCTGTACCTCCACTAGCTGCAACTGCAAAAAATGGAAGTTGCGGTTCTTCATTAGCAATATCATTAATAGATTTGTTTATACTTTCTTTAACAAAGTTTTGAATACCTTTTGCACTTGAAAAAGTAGCAGAAGTTAATTCAATTTCATTAAGTTCTCTAAGAATATCGTTTGTTAATGTTAAGTATGTAGTTGCCATTATTTTTTATGTTGCTTTTGAATTGCAAAATTTGCAGTAAGACTTGCACCTTTATGTTTTACAAACTTACCTGAATGCTTCATTAATTTATAACTACCATTTTTTTGTTTCATCCAATGGTATCCTTTAGGTGCTGTAACTTTCATCTTAACAAGGTTTAGCTTTTGGCATTACTTCGCCACCATGACCATACATCATGCGACCACCACCTTTTTTTTGATTTCTTCTAGCTAAAGCATTACCATCGTGTGAACCACCATGCTTATACATTGTTCTTTTTTTCTTTTCCATTTTTTTCTCCAGTAAAAAAAAGGAGGAGCCCGAAGACTCCCCCAATTTATGATTAGTCGATTCCGTAGAATGCACTTACTAAAGCTTCATCTCTAAGTACTTTCGCACCATAAACATGAAGACCTCTTACAATGTCACCAAACGAAGTTGGGTCTCTCAACACTTCTGTTGAAAGAATTGTATTAGCAGTTGCAGTAGACGATATGTGACCACCTAAACATTTACCTGCAGCATTAGATGTTGAAGCAATGTTATTAGATTTATACATATCAAATCCACGTAATTTTCCACTTGATACTAGACCATTTCTAATAGAACCTTGACCTGCATTAAAGTCAACTGACAATAATTTAGACCCTGATTGTCCTAAGACTTCATAGAAATCAGGACTTCCAACAAACCATCTTCCTTCTTCAGGAACACTTTGTTCGTCTAAAAGTCTAGCCATTCTAGCCATAAGGTCTAGAGGGTCAGTTTCACCAGAAATACCAAGGTCTATGTTACCAGTTCCATCATAAACACCCGCACCTAAGTCCGTAGCATTATCAGCACCTAAAACATGGTCAGGTGATGAAGATGAAACTCCTGAGAACATAGTAGCAATTACAGCAGCGTCATATGCATCTTTAAGAGCATAAGCAGCAGAGCTAGAAGCTACTTCTTTGAAGTTGACATGTGACATATTAGTTTCAATATCATCTACGATGAATTTGAAAGCTTTAGCACTATCAACAACCAAAGTAAGTTCTTGGTCTGTTAATCTAGTTTCAGTTGTATCGCTATTTCTTGTGTAATCTGACACAGAAATAACGGGTTCTTTGATAATCTTTACTGAGTCTCCGAAAGCAGAAATCTCACCAGCATAGTCGGTGTTCGTAATAGCTTCTACTACCGAGGCTTTTCTAAAAAAGTTTAAAACCTTTTTAGAGTAAACCGAAGGTAAAAAGAAACTATTAGTCTGTCCACTTACGGAGTTAGCAAAGTTAGCGTCTGTATCTGTTGAAGGTTCAAAAAATTGAGCCATGATACTTTCTCCTTTAAGTTATAGTTTATTTAACGATTCTGCCTTCTTGCATAGCATCTGATATTTCCTTTTCGTATTTATCAAATTCTGCAACGCTCATGGCAGCAATCTCCCTTTCTGACCAAACTCTCTCTTGCCTTGGTTCAACATGTGTTGTTTTAGTTGAAACCATATCAGCAGCCGATTGTCTAGTCGGTTTAGAAGATGACTTTTTCTTTTCAGAAGTATCAATTCCAAAATCTTTTTTAAACAAATCAAGAGCACGAGAAGCTAAATCAGCATCATCAGTATTACCTGTTATCCATTGTTGAATAGATGCAGGTTGTTCTTTTGTCCAATCTTGAAAGGTATCGCTATTTTTGATATCTTCAAAATCAGGATGCTTCTCTCCTAACCTTTTTAAAGCATCACGTTGTGATATTTCTTGCTCTCTTTGTTGGAGTTGACTAAGACGTTCTTCTAGAACTTTTGCCTTAGATTCACTTTGTAAGTGAGCTACAGTTTCTACCACCTCGTATACATCAGGATATTCATTCTTAAATTGTTCAAGTTCTTCTGCAGACTTTGGAGTTTTGTATTCAGTTCTATTTTTAGTAGCTTCTTCCAATAACTCTTGCTCTCTAGATTTAAACTCATTAAGTTTACTATCATAATGTTTCTTTAAATCATCATATCGTTTTTTATAGTTAGGACGTTTGTAAGGTTTATCCTCACTTACTTCTTGTTCTATTTCTTCTACACTAGAAGGTTCAGCTTTAGCTTCACTTTCAGGTGTAAAGAATAAACTTTCTGATGATACAAAAGGTTTATCTTCTATATTGTGCCATTCTTTTTTTGCATTATAAGGATTGGCTTCTTCTTCTTGTAAGACTTTTTCAGTCATTTTCTTTTCTCCTACTCAGGGCTTCGTTCACAAGGTAGCTCTATGTCGACTAGAGGGCTTGTTTGTAAAGGTAGCCTTTCGGTTATTATTGTGATAAAGTGCCTAATATCTTAGGGTAGCTTTATCGGCTATTAGCTTCTAACGTGTCGTTGATTTGGGTCAAGCATCATTCGTTTTTTAATTTCATCACCTACAATATCTTTTTCTTCTTGCCTTGCAGCAAGAGCAGATACTGTTGGTCTAGAAACTCGAATGTCTTTTTGTTGAGCAGCCTGTACTGGCATTTCAACATTCTCTTCTTCTTCAATTACACCACCTTCCGCTACTTGTTGTCTTTCATCTGCTTGCATTTCTGCTTGTTTCATCATAGACATTAATGTGTCTTCTCCGAGTTCTTCAGTTGCTTTTGCAGTAAAAACAAATTCCCCATCCGATAACCTTGCAGGTATCGAATCGGATACTCCAGAACCCGGACCTTCAACTGGTCCAGACCCTGCGAATTCTGTTGCAACGTCTATAACTTTATCAAATATTAAAGATAGTTTATCGTTGCTTTCTAATTGTTCCATTAAGAAGTCTTCTTCTTCTTCATCTAGAGCTTCATCTAATATAAAGTCTAGGTAATCTTTTTCCATTGTTTCATCTGGAACCATTGGTTCTTCCATGGGCATTTCTTCTTCCATGGGCACACCTTCTTGACCAAGCATCATTTCCATTTGTTTATTAACATCACCACCTTCTTGAAATACTCCTCTACCTTTAAGTACATCAGCTTGTGTAATTTTTCCATCACCTGTTAAATCTGTTAATTTTTTCTTAGCCATTATTATTCCTGTCGATTAATTGCTTCTAGTACTTCATCCCTCAACTGCTCTAGGTGTACCACTAAACGTAGTTTCCCCTGACTGCGGTACATCTCCTGTTCCGATGTTGCCCCCACCAGTGCCTGTACTTCCAAGGTCTTGAGGTGGTTGAGGTGTTCCTGTAGTGGCTCCCATGTCTCCGGGTTGTTGACCAAGAGGGCTAGGTTCTTCGCCTGTTGCTTGTTGAGCATTTTGCATTCCTATAATTTGAGCCATAATTGCAGCTTCTTCAGGGTCATTGAGTATTTCATCAGGGTCTAAATCTAAGCTGTAGGCTAGTTCACTAACGAGTTTAGAAATTTTAACAAAAGGAGCAATAGCAGGACTTTGTGCAGTTTGTAAGAACATAGTAAGCCTTTGGCTTCTAACTTCTTTTTGCATCAAGCTATTTGTTCCAGTTGCTCTAACTTCTAAATCACCTTTAACATCAAGACCACCTTCAAAAAATTGCATATTCCATTGGAAGTATGATTCTCCTAAAGGCTTTAATAAAAAATCATCAAGATTCTTTATAACTGTTTTAATGTTTAGACTAGATGCACCTAATAACATAGACATGCCTGAAGCAGTTCTTGTCATACTTTGTACACCTGTTTGTCCATGAGAATAACTAGGTATGCCTGTTTGTTCGTCTGCAAGTTGTCTAAACTTGTCAAACATCATCATGTTTTCTGGAGCAGTATTAGGAAACTTTAAACCATATATTGACTGTCCCGGCATTCCTGCCTGTCGTCTAAATACTTTTCCGGGATATACTTCCATTGATTGTCCACCTACTAAAGCAGACTCATCCACATCGAAAACAAGAGAACCTGCTAGTGCTAAGTTATCAATAGCCATTCTAGCATGTCCATTCATTATTTGTTGAGAATCATCCATGTTCTCAGCTACTCCAATACCAAAGAAATTATATGGATTTCTTTCATATGGAAATGCATTATAAGGTATACGATAAGGAGTAAATGGATTAATAACTGCTCTAAGCAATATATCTCCGCATACCCATGCATTTATTTGAACTTCATCTAAATCATCTATATCATCATCAAGTTCAATTCCAACTTCTCTTGCATACTCTGCATCCATTATGCCCCAGTATTCAAGAACTTCAAAGTTACTTACATAACTTTCATCACTTCTTGCATCATCTTTAAGTTGACTTTCAAAATCTTTTTCAACGTAGTTAGCTCCCATTTGCAAGCAACCACGTATTGCTTCTTCATCAAAGTAAGGCATATTGCGTAATTGCCTTAATTGACTTTTGTTCATTTTATGTCTATGAACTATAAACTCACATTCATCTATATTTGTTGCAGCAGGGTCAGGATAAAAATCCCAACAACTTACAAACTCTATACGAGGTACTCTTACTTCTAATGGATTGTAATTTCTTTCGTCTCCTTCTGAAGACCATTTATGTAACTTTTTGTTAAAATTAAATGGTCCTTTAACTATTCCTGTACCTAGTAATGCAGATTCTAATAAAGCATTTCTTATTTCTGCAGAACCATTTGATTCTTCTATTTGGTCATGGATTAATTTTTCCATTCGTCTTGCAGCTTTTTCTGCAGGACTTATTTCAGGAATATCTGGTATAGCTGATAAACCTTCTGTAAGCATAGTATCTGCTTTTTCTTCTATGCTTTCAACTCTATTGTAAGTAGAACCTGCTCCTAAAACTCGTCCATCTCCTTCAAAGCCAACATCAAATGGGTCAACTACATTGCCTCGATTATCATCTGTTATTTCTATACTAGGAGTAGGATTTTGTGTATCTAAGTAAGCGTTTTCTTTTTCACCCTCAGGAAGTTTTGTTTCTGCTATACCTATTGGAAACTTACCTGTTCCAAATATAACATCAACTAATTGACCAAAGGCAGCTAATACTTTTGTTTTAGTAATCTTTACAAAGATACGAGACTTTTCTGAATCTCTAAACTTAACTGAATTTTTGTAAAGACCTCTGTAGTTTTCGTATGCTTTTAACCAACGAGTTTCATCTGTTTGTCTAGCATCTTCTGCTTGAGCATATCGACCATTAATAATACCAACAAGATTTTGTTTTTGGTCTATTTCTAGATTTAAACTTTTACCTGACTCACCTTCTACATCTTCGTAGATATTGTTAGCATTTAAAAATGTATTATCGTTTTCTGCCATAAAGTTTAATATCCAAATTCAGAATCAGCAGGTTTATACATTTCTCTTTTAAAACCTCTCATTCGTTCTAATGGGTTTTCCATACGAGGTCTACTCATTATCATATATCTTAACGCATCATATGCGTGGTCAGAAGCATGTGTATCCACATCTTCTGGATTTGTTTTTGATAACGGAATACTTTGTAACTCTCTTATTAAGTTAGGACAAGTATTAAATATTTGCAATTTTGGTCTTCCGTTTTCTCTTACTTTTAAATACTCGTGTATTTGAATTTTTCCTTGAACTCTATTTTTATCTGCTCTTCTAAGCTTATGTCCTGCTTTTAAAAGTTCTTCTCCTACAGTCGGACCTGTTGTTCCTGTGTTAGCCCAAGCTGCAGTATCTAATACACCATTTACAGAGAAAGGGTCTTCTATCTCCATATCGGTTATTATAGCACCTAATTCTTGTCCTGTCAAGCCTTTTCGATACAATTCACGATAAATAATCAAAGTATTATCATTTATATCTAATATTCCCCATAAACAACAGCTTTCTGAAGCATACCCATAGTCAATACCTTTTAGTCTTTCCCAATGCACAGGAAGAACAAAAGGAGGAATTACATGTACTGTTGGGTCAAACTCTACAAAAGCTGCACCTTCTGCTACATCCCAATTACCTTCTAATAACTGTCTTCGTTGTATTGGAGGTAAAGACTTTAGCATCTGTTCATAGATACCATCTCTAGCTAAATATGGATTATCTGCTAACTTTGCAGGTATAAACTTTCTAGTTAAACCATCATTGCCTAAAAAACTTTTGTTAGATTCATTAGGCTGTATATATCTATTTTTTACCCAATGAGAACCTACACCACCGGGGTTAGCTGTACAACGCAAGTATGTTTTAATTTCAGGGTCTGTAGTTCTTAAACGAGAGGCTAAATAGTTCCATGAAAACTCTGTAGGTAAATGAGTAATTTCATCAAATCCTATCCAACTGTATGCTTGTCCTTGGTAACGATATACATCTGCATCTCTTTCTAGGAAACCAAACTCAACCTTTGCTCCACTCGGAAAGTTCCAAAGCTTTTCAACCTCTCTAAACTTAGCACCCGGAAATGCTTGTGGATAAAGCTCACGAGACTTATCAATCATTTCTCGTAGTTCAGGCATAGACCTTCTAAGTATTAAGGCTCGGTGTGCAGGTCGATGTGCATAGCGTAAAGGGTCTACTATCATTGCATAACTTTTACCACCACCTGCAGCACCACCATACAAAACATCTTTTTCATCTGCAGCTAAGAACTCAGTCTGCGGTCCTTCATTAGGATGAAAAATAACCTTAGAGTTTTTAATAACTTCTTGTACTGAAGGAGCAACGGACTCTAAGTCTTCAGATGTTACAATATTACTTGTAGTAGACTCCGTTGCTTTTTTAATTACTTCTTTTTCTTTTTTTAATTTACTCTCTTTTGCTAAAATTTTTTGTTTAGCTTTTTTTATTTCTCTTTCTTTTTTAGCTAAAGCCATCTTCCGCTTTTGTTCAGCAGAGTATCGGTATTTACTTGGAGGTGGAGGAGGTTCTAGTTTTTTTATAATCTTAGATAAACCTACATGACTAATAGACCTACCTGTTTCTTCTGAAAGCTGTGTAGCTGCTTCTCGAAGTGTTAAACTTTGTTCTTGTACAAGTTTAATAATTTTTGCTAGACTATCTTGTTGTGAAGGTATAGGCTTAACATAGCCTTTTATTTCTGACAGTTCATAACCAAAAGGAATAGTCTTCCCTTTCTTTTTTATATAACCATTCATATTTGGTTATGTTTTCTATGTGCGACTTTAGCTTCCCAATCTTCTATAGCTTTATGAATACTTTCTTCTGCTAGAACAGAACAATGTAACTTTATGGGTGGTAGTTCTAAAGCCTCGGCTATATCTTTATCTTTAATAAGTTTTGCTTCTTCAACTGTTTTACCTTTTAACATTTCTACAAACATAGTAGAGGATGCTATAGCAGAACCACAACCATAGGTTTTAAACTTAACGTCTTCTATTAAGTTCCCGTCTAGTTTTAATTGTAAACGCATAACATCACCACAGGCAGGTGCTCCTGTCATTCCTGTAGCTACATTAGGGTCTTGTGGGTCAAAACGACCAACTGAATGTTTTTCAGGTTCAGCTAAAACACTATTAAATCTATCTAAAACTTGTTGTGAATAAGCCATTATTTTTTATTAAAAATTTTATCCCAATTTTTTTCAAACTGTTTTTGGTCTCTGATACCTTTACCTCTCATAGATAAACGTCCTTTTTGTTTTGCAAGGGGTTTAAATTTTACAGGTTGTTGGTCTGTTCCTAATTGTCTACCCATTTACCACTTAACTTTATGTGACCAATACCTAGCACTAAACTTATCAGGACTAGAATCCTGTGCGTTATGTCGTGCATAGTATGACCTTTTACGTGCTTTATCTTTTGCACTTTTAGGATTCTTCCCTGCACCTCTAACTCCTTGTTGTCCAAATCTAATTGTTTTAGTTTTGTCACCTTTCTTGGCAACAACAACATGAGATTTAGTTTTATGGTTAGGAGTACGTTTTGGTTTATTATATCCTGATACTCCTGCCTTTACTAGTTTAGGGTCTCTTTTCTTAGCCATTATTGTTTGTGTTGTCTTAATTGTTGTTGTTTAATCCATTCCTTATATTGTTTTTTATTTTTAGGTATGTATTGATTTTGTTGTTTCATAATATTAAAATGGGTCTTTACCAATATTCTTAATATTATTTTTAATTTTGTCATATGTTTCAGGCTTATATTTTTTTAAACCTACACCTATGACAGCTAGTACTACAACTATAAAAATAAATATATCCATATCTTTACCTCCGTTTACCTTTATGTAATCCATGACGAGCATGTTGTTTTCCTTTTGCAGTAGCTGCTCGTTTCTTTTTATTAGCTGCTGCTAATTTCTTTTTACCTGCTGCAGTTGATTTAAGTTTTTTTATAGTAGCTGCAGGTGCATAGACCTCTCCTGTTTCAGAAGACTTCTTACCACTAGCAGTCCTCCATTTTTGTTTAGTCCAACGCTTTAAAGACTTTTGTGATTTTTTTAATGCCATTATGATTGTAAATTATAAATAACTAATAGTATAAAGATTGCTCCTAGTACGGGTGGTAGTGTAGGTAAAAATACCATATACCATAGAGGTCTACTTAATAGTTTCTTATTTGTATCCTCCACCTTTAGCCTTATATTGTTTAGCAAGCATTTGAGCTTTACGTGCAGACCATTGACCTGCTTTACCACCTTTAGTTCCTGCTTTAATTCTATTAAAGAGGTTTTTTCTCATTGTAGGTTTTGTATAGTTTCCTGCTTTGTTTACTGTTGATTTTTTCTTCGCTGCCATTTCTTATTTTGTTTTCTACTTTAGGTTGTTTTGATTTAGCCATTAGTGTAATGTTCTATACTCTGTATGTACTTCTTCTACTTGTGATAAATAATTATCAAACTCTTCTTTAAAAGCTATTGAAGTTATTTCTCCTACAATAATAACTCCTTGTTCTTCTGCAATTACTTCTGCTTCTTCCTCATTCATTGCAAAAATATTTACTCCTGCATAGATTTTATCATCTAATTGGTATTCAGTCAGAAATATCTTCATAATCTTCTTGCTCTATATCTATTAATTGTTTCTCTGGTAATATGAATATACCTCCATTGACATTCTGATTAATATCTAATCTTTCTGTCTTTGACACTCCTACTCTATCTAAGATTGTCTGAGCTGCCTGTAGCTTTGTATTAGCTTGAGGTATAGCTGTATCGCTCTCCATAACTTCTACGAGTTTAAAAGCTGCTTTAGGTGCTTCCCTTGCAAGGACTGTTGAGGCTAAATCCACTATTTCTTGTCTAAGACTGTTTATTACTTGGTAGTGATTTCCTGCATAGCCCGCAAGTTCAGCAGAAAGTTTTAAGTTTCCTTTTGTCTCTATTAAGTTATTAAGGAAGTCTTGTTGTTTTACTGTAAGACTTCTCTTTGAATTACTGGGTAAGTTCATATGTTATCTATTATATAGGTGAATTTAGATTCTGTCAAGTTTATATGCAAATAAATTAAATATTGCTTGACAAAAACAGGTTTTAACTGTATAATAATAGTTAACTATGCCCGGTCATAGCATCCCTATTAAGCCTACTCAGGACTTCTAAGACTTAGAAGTTCCACAGTCCCCCGACCAAACCTCTACTTAACATTCAAAATCCTTAGAAATGTATAAGATTGTGCATATATAGGGGGTAGGTGGGGGGTGACTCCTGTGCCCCTATCATACTTTAAAGACTTTGTAAATACTATAAATTTATACAGTACTTTTAAGACTCTTAAAATCTATAAAATAAATAAATCAACTGTTCAAAAATCATACAGACTTTAAAAACTCTAAAAGTTTCTAAAAACTTTAAAAGTTCTACAGGTAAACAGACCAAAACCTACAGAGATTTTAATAGTTTAAGAAGTTTACTTAGAATATAGGGAAATAATCAATGTATGTTATAGGGGTTATAACTTCACAGGTTAAGTACACTTTACAGGCAAAATCAGAGGCTTAGAGAGACTTTTAAAAGTTTCTAAGGGTATCGTCAGGGGTAGGCAATTTTATAGGGCTTAAAACGTCTTAAATTCAATCTAGGTTTACAGAGACCTATTAAAACCTTACAGGCATAAAAAAAGGGTACTGATTAAAGTACCCCTTTTAAAAGTTTAATTAGTCTTTAAAAGCTATCTAAAAAGTAATCTAACTCAGCTAATAGTTTTGCTCCCTCCTTATTAGAGACAAAATACCATTCTCGATAGCCTCTCGGATATTTCACCCCATTAACTTTAACTGTGTAAGCTTTAGGCACTCCGTTACTCTTTGCCACTCTTTGCACTTTTACAGTCCTTATTCGCTCTTTCATTTCTATGCCTCCGCTACTTGTGATTGTTCATATTTAATTTCTTCATCTCTAAGCCATTCGGAATAAGAAATACCCTCCTCCGAATTTTCTTTTTCAATTGAAAAATCTACCCAGTTCGCATGCTGATATTTTTTTTGTTGTTCAATCATCAATACCAAAACATCTTCTAAACTTTTCACAGTTTCTATTAATTTCGTAATAAAACCCATGTTAGGTTCATATTGTACTGATACTGTTATTTTTACTGATTCAAATTTTTTCATTGTTGTGCCTCCTTAGGCTTTGTTGTTTTCGTCTTCGCAATTATAAGCATAAGTAATCTTATAAAGTCAAATTTATTTAAAACAAAAAAAAGGGAGGCTCTTAACCTCCCTAAAAAATTTAATTCCAGTTGGGGTTCTGGAATATCTTTTTTTGTTCTTTGCTAGTGCCTGATTCCCTCCCTTAAATTTATAAAATAATCTTTCCAATATTCTTTATAAAGGTAAGCTTTATTTTTTTCTAAATAGTCCTGAAAATCTTCATAGGGGTTTTCTTGTCCGAAATAAACACGCTCCGCTTTCATATCAGAATATTTATTCCAAAAAAATGAAAGTTTTGGCTTGCTATATTTCGTCATGAAATATTTCTCAGCGAGTAAGCTTTTAGTTTGTCCCATGATGCTACCCTAAATTCTCAGTTTCCCACCTCTTAAAGCTATCTAAAAATTTCTTTTCAAAAGCTTTCGGAAATGTCTCGGAGGATTTTATTTTGAGTACCTGTAATTTAGTAAATCCTTTTCCGTTGTTTACTTCATTTAAAAGAAAAGCATTCACCCTATTATAAACCGCCTCCTTAGGTTTATTTTTAATGTCGCTACTGCTCAAGTGAGTAGCAAGCGATTTAACTTCACCGTAAGAGATTTTTTTGTTTTGCTCTTCTTTCGATTGTTTCAATAACGCTTCTAAGTTTTCTTTACTTGAAGCAACCCAGTCTTTAAAAGTTTTTTTAGTTTTATTAACCATTTTATTTCCTTTTTAAGTTAGTACGCTGAAACCATTTCCAACGCTTGAAACCCAAAATACACCCAACGACCAAAACCACCTAGAAATATTTTTTTACCGCAAGCAAATATTTTTTAATGAGTCAACAAAAAGATTTTTTCTCATTCAGAAAAATTTCAACCTGTCAAGAATTATTTTTTTCTTGTCATTGTTTTAGTGTTTTACTGCTCTAATACACCAACCTACTGTATTACTACACTAACACACCATTACTTATAAGCTTATAAATAAAGATTGCAAGGCATTATAACAATTATCTTTAAGGATTGCAAGGATTGATAGCAAAAAAATTCTCTATATTTATAAACTTACTTGTTACTTACGCTTGACACCGAAAACTTCAGTCGCTAAAATGCTCAACAAACAACGCAATTGTGCGGAGTTAAAACAAACCTACGGAGGTTTATTATGAAAGCATTATATTTTAATAATGATGTTGTAGTCGAAGTGTATAACCGAGACAAAAGATTGTATGACTTTAATGTTTATACAGATACTAATCAAGAAAATGTTGCACCTGATGTTGATGCTTATTTTAATCTTTATGAGCAAGCTAATGTGTGGTCAATTGGATTCTGTGACCGCAAAGAAATCATGCAAGTTTTAAGGAAAGTTAAGGAGATTACAGATGAAACCCATTGAAGATTTATTAGAACCTATTAGTCCTGAGAGACAAGAACGATTATTAAATCCTAAAATGTCTGACCACTTTAAAACTTTTATCTGTGGTAAATATGGTTATAGACTTTATACTATTAAGATTGGTCGCAAGTGGGTTACTATGCGTTCCAACAATCACAGAGCCAGAATATCTTTAGATAAATATAAAACTTTAGCTTTTAGAGAATGGAAAGAGTCGGCAATCAGCGACACTTTGAAGCTTAATAACAATACTAAACCTAAGGGGTGGTGGTCAAACTATGGTTTTGATAGCAATCCTTTAGATGTTTTAATTGAAAGAAAACATTTAAACTGGAGATAAAGTATTACTTGTTACTTACGCTTGACTGTGCAAATGGTCAAGTGTAAAATGCTCAACAAGAAACGAATAGTGGAATGAGTTTACCACTTTTATTTAAACTCACTAATTGGAATATAAGATATGACCAATAAACAATTAGCTTCTACTGTGCTAGAATACAGTAGACGAGGTTCTCAAACTACTAGACCTATAAGTTCTGCTCCAAAAGAGTTACAAGACTTATGGAATAGAGGTAATGATGAAGGAATCTCTATGATTAAAGTTAGGAAGTACAAAGAGAGATACGAAACAAAAGACGGAACATCTTTTAGAGTACATAACTATGGTAAAGTTAGTCTTAATGAAGTCTTACCTAAACATCTTAGAACAGGACATGCTCAAGATGAAGTTAGATTCAATGAGAAAATTAAAGTGGGTGAAAAGAATCCTACTATGACTATACTAAGAGTACCTAAAAATTATCAGTCTAGTCCTAATGACTTTGAAAGAAATATTAATAGTGCTTTTAA
>Ga0163179_10002154_pt1 | contig 13793 bp, 11 predicted proteins | sample AtlANTMetagenome_FD_109643 | JGI IMG/M metagenome (GOLD analysis project Ga0163179, IMG submission 109643) | Marine eukaryotic phytoplankton communities from the Atlantic Ocean - Atlantic ANT 2 Metagenome | ecosystem: Environmental > Aquatic > Marine > Oceanic | place: North Atlantic Ocean...
AAAATGCCGGCGAAAGCAGTATCGACAATGAACGGCACATGCCCCATTCACGACAAGCAGAGCGCGTCCGGGATACTTTTGAATGACGCCCGGTTGCAACTTCGAGGTTTGATCCCCGACGGGGTCTTGCGAAAAGCCCTCTGTCAGCTTGGTTTCTGCGGGATCCGGTAGCACTTGTTTTAGCAGGGGATCGTTGGGATCTCCGACTCGAATGCGGCGCAGGAACGGCTGCGGCACAAAGACGGGAAAACCTCCCTGGGAACGATCGGCCCGTTCTCCGAGAGAGGCGGGCAACTCCAGAAGCTCACAGAGCTTAACCGAATCGCGAATGGCCGACCGCATTTCGCACTGCCAAGCCTTAGCAGCGTGGATCTCTCCACCGCGGATGCTGGGCCGATCTCGGACGGGGGTGTCATTTGCACCAGTCAATTGCCACTCACTCCACTTATTTGCCTGCCCGAGCACAAATACCACTGTAGCTCAGAGTCGACTTTGTCTCCGGAGGTTGAATTGGTACCATATTTGGCTTCTGACAGAAAGCGACTCTTATTCTTTAGATGGGAATACCAAAGTGGGATCTTACGGCACAAGTGACTTCCGCAAGGGACTGAAGGTCCAAATCGACGGCGACCCGTACATCATGATCGAGTGCAACTTCGTCAAGCCTGGGAAGGGAAACGCGTTCTACAAGTGCAAATTACGGAATCTGTTGCGGAATACTGTGCTAGACCGAACCTATAAGGGTGGCGAAACGCTGGAGCAAGCGGACGTGGTAGAAATTGCCGCGCAATTCCTTTACCGCCAAGGCGAAACATTTGTCTTTATGGATAAGGAATCGTACGAACAGTACGAGTTAAACTCTGAACAAGTCGGCGATGGTTGGAAGTATCTGAAAGACACCATGGAGTGCTCGATGGTGCTTTTCAACAACAATCCGATCACGATGACGCCACCCAATCACGTCGTATTACGGGTAGAATACTGCGAACCGGGTGCAAAGGGAAACACGGCAACCAACGTGACCAAACCTTGCAAGGTCGAGACCGGAGCAGAAATCCAGTGTCCGGCATTCATCAACATGGAAGATTTGATCAAGGTCGACACACGAACGGGAGAATACGTCGAGCGCGTCAAGGAATAGGCGACTGTGAAGATCGCCTCCTGGCCTGAACTCGGATCGCTCGCCGAGCGGTGACAGGAATAGTTTGATGTCGACTCCGAGTTACTTTCGGCCAACAGCAACACGTGAAGTACTCCAACAACGTGCGCACCTTTTGCAACGCTTGCGGCAATTCTTCACCACCCGAGATTTTCTCGAGGTCGATACTCCCCTGCTCTCAACCGACACGGTGATCGACCGACATCTTGACCCGTTGTCGGTCACACTTTTTTCAGATCCACGGCAAACGCAGACCGGTCCGATCTACTGGTTGCAGACGTCACCCGAATTCGCCATGAAGCGATTGCTGGCCACGGGTCTCCAACGGATCTATCAGGTCACTCATGCCTTCCGAGGTGGCGAAGCCGGAAGGTATCACAATCCCGAATTCACGATGGTGGAATGGTACCGCATCGGTGATGATCTCGAGTCCGGCATGGGGCTGCTCGCTGATCTTTGTGAGGAGCTCCTCCCCTATGGTCGCCCTGAGATGGTGAGTTATGAGGCCGCATTCGAGCGAGAACTCGCAATCGATCCGCATAGCGTTGACCTGGCATCCATGTCGAATATCGCTCAAAAACGAAAAATCGCGGTTCCAGACAGCATCGGTAGCGACCGAAACGACTGGCTCAACTTGCTCTTGGCGGAATGCGTCGAACCCTCGCTCGGTCAAGATCGTCCGACAATTCTGTTCGATTATCCGGCGGATCAGGCCGCACTCTCCCAAATTCGGCAGGGACCACCGGCCGTTGCAGAGCGTTTCGAACTCTACGTGCGGGGCATCGAACTGGCCAACGGCTATCACGAATTATTGGATGCCGATGAATTACGTCGCCGCAATCGAGTGACGAATGAGCAACGGCAGGCTGACGGAAAAGCAACTCTGCCGGAAAAAAGCCGTTTATTGGAGGCGATGGATGCAGGCCTTCCCGCCTGTGCTGGAACCGCTTTAGGCTTTGACCGGTTGGTGATGTTGGCCACCAACTCAGAATCGCTCGAGCAGGTGCTAACGTTCCCGATAGATCGCGCTTAAGCGTGACGTTCCATCAGCCTTGAATCTTCCCATCTCGGGCAGAGCGGAATTCACGGCCCTCGGCACCACTGCTCTCGAGTCTTTGATATTCTCGCAGGCTATAGTCATGGTCGTTTCGCTCATCTGCAGTTCCGTGTTCTTCAGCGGTAAGCTTCCAACCATCCCAGTCGATCTCAGGAAAAGAAACATCACCATCAACATGCGCAAAGACCTGAGTCCAATACAAACGATCGACACGGGGCAAAGCCAATTCGTAAATTTGACAACCCCCAATAATAAAGGCCTGATCGCTGTGGCGTTGCGCAATCGCAACCGCCTCAGCGAGACTCGTACAGACTTCGCATCCATCGAAGGTCAATTCTGAATCCCGAGTAATGACGATTGATTGGCGCCCCGGCAAGGGCCTCCCGATCGACTCGAAAGTCTTTCTCCCCATGATGATCGAATGTCCCATGGTGATTTTTTTAAAGTTCTGCAAGTCGGCGGACAAATGCCAAGGCAAGCCACCTTCACGACCGATAACACCATTTTCGGCGACGGCGACGATCAACGAAAGCAGCATGCTGGATCTCCTTAACTGCGACTAAACTGCGACCGTTGCTGCGATGTGAGGATGAGGTTCGTACTCTTCCAGTTGGAAATCTTCGAACTTGAAGTCGAAGATTGAGTGAACATCCGAGTTCAAAATCATTTTGGGACGAGGTCGGGGTTGACGTTCCAATTGGAGTCTGGCTTGTTCAATATGATTTGTGTACAGGTGCACATCGCCAAACGTATGGACAAACTCATGGGCCTCAAGCCCACACACCTGAGCAACCATCATGGTCAACAAAGCATAGGATGCAATGTTGAAGGGAACTCCCAGAAAAACGTCGGCGCTACGTTGGTAGAGCTGGCACGAGAGTTTGCCTTCGGCAACGTAAAACTGACAGAGCAAATGGCATGGTGGCAAGGCCATCTGTGGCACATCAGCCACATTCCAGGCCGAAATGATAAGTCGCCGCGAATCGGGATTGGTTTGAATCTGCTGGATGAGGTCAGACACCTGATCGGTCTCCTGACCATCGGCTCCGGTCCAATGCCGCCATTGGTATCCGTAAACGGGCCCTAATTCGCCTTCTTCGTCGGCCCATTCATCCCAAATACGAACGCGGTGTTCTTTGAGATAGGCAACGTTGGTCTCACCCTTCAAAAACCACAACAACTCATGGATGATCGACTTTAAATGCAACTTTTTCGTCGTCAGCAAAGGAAAGCCTTCGCCTAGATCAAATCGCATTTGGTGGCCGAATTGGCTGAGCGTCCCGGTCCCTGTGCGATCCGATTTTTCGCAACCGTTATCAAGAATGTGCTGCAACAGATCTAGATACTGTCTCATCTCGACCTCCCTGCACGTCAAAAGTTTCAATTATCAAGCGTCCGTAGCACGCCCGTCACAATATCACGCATTTTGGGTTCCGTCGACTCGGCTGCCGCAACAACGGCCTCACCGCTGGTCGAGGTGAGCTGATCCGGGTCACAAACATTCGTTACCGCGGAAAGCGCCAATACACGGAGACCCGCATGACGGGCGACAATTACCTCAGGAACCGTCGACATTCCAACCACATCAACTCCAATCGTTCGCAACAACCGATATTCGGCTCGAGTCTCGTAATTCGGTCCGGTCATGCCGGCATAAACGCCGAGCTGAGCCTGAAAGCCGTGCTGTCGAGCCAGCGTCAAGGCGCGCTGATTGATTTCGGCGTCATAGGGTGCCGACATATCGGGAAAACGTTCACCGAGCCGATCGTCATTAGGTCCGATCAAGGGATTGTCGAACATCAGATTGATATGGTCTTCGATAACAACAACGTCGCCGGATCGCAGCGACGGGTTTACGCCTCCACTGGCATTGGAAACAATCAGCAACTCGATGCCGAGCTCTTTCATAACCCGGACGGGAACAGCAATCTGGTCTGGAGTATAGCCTTCGTAAAGATGGAATCTTCCATCCATGGTGACCACGGGCACACCCTCTACAAATCCACACAGCAGACGGCCGCGATGTCCCAAGGCAGTCGAACGAGCGAAATGCGGAATCTGTTCGTAATCGATCGCGACAGCAACATCGATCTGTTTTGCGAACGAGGTCAGTCCCGTGCCAAGAATGATACCGACTCGAGGCTGCTGCTCCCAGCGCGAGTTGACGACGTCGCGAGCTCGTTCAATCTGGCTTTGATCCATTAGTCCGTCTTGTTAGTAGCTTTCTGGATCGGGTTGGCCATCCGCGATGCCCGCCGACGCACTGGTTCCCAACCGAGTCGCGCCGAGGTCCACCATTTTTTGAGCATCTTCAAAACTACGAATTCCTCCCGCCGCCTTGACCTGCATCTGGTCCCCCGCGTGTTCACTCATCAACCGAACATCTGCTTCGGTCGCTCCGCGATAGTTGTAATCGCCGCCAGACTGTTTCACAAAACCGAATCCTGTTGACGTTTTCACGAACTCCGCACCCACTCGTCGACAGATATCACAAAGTTGGATTTTGAACTGATCATCTTCGAGATAGTCATTCTCAAAAATGACCTTGGTGATGGCACCAAACGAATGAGCGGTATCGACAACATTTCGAATCTCGACCTCGACATAATCCCAGTCTTCGCTCAAGACTTTGCCAACATTAACCACCAGGTCCACTTCGCTAGCCCCCTGCTCACAAGCAAAGCGAGTTTCCAACACCTTGATTTCGGTGAGATTCGCACCGTGCGGAAAGCCGATCACCGTCCCTACCGCGACTCCACTCCCATCCAGAATATGCATGGCCGTGGAAACGGCATAAGGCTTGACGCAAACACTTGCCACGCCGAGCTGTTTGGCGAGTTCACAACCGGAACGCAGCTCCTCATCGGTCATCGTCGGATGCAACAGCGCGTGGTCAATCATGCCCACAATCGATGGTGACATGGCCCTATTTACTCCCCTTTTTGACACCTGAAACTCAGCGTCCTCACGCGAGGATCCAAGATCCTGGAATGTACAAGATTCTGGAATGTAGCGGAGCCTGCGGACGCGAAAAAGGGGCTTGGCTGCAGTCCGCCAGTGTGGCCGCTAGAAGTGAAGTGAGAATTCGCGGCAAAAAGAGAGGAACCGATCCTCTTCCCCGTTATCGGCTCCGCTTCCCGAAGATCACTCTCAACGACAGATATCTACCGAGGCTTGCTGCGAATGTTCATCGAACGGCGATGTGGAAGTTCCTGTGCCGTCTTTCTGGGGATTGCACTGGGAGTCGTCACTGGCTGAGAGTAGATCGGTTGCGCCTCAGAGAAGTTGATCCGTTGATGCACGCGACCGCCCTCATTCCACCAGATCCAGCGTTCGACGGGCGAACCTGTCAGATATCGACCTTCGATCGATTTCAATCCCGATTCGTGCCACCAAATCCATTTTCCAGTTTTTTCGCCGGCGTCATAGCTGCCTTCGAGAGACTTCTGTCCGTTGGAATACCACCATGAAAAGTCACCTGCCGGGCGATTGTTCTGATATTTACCGTCGAACTTGATCTGACCGTTAGGATACCAGGCGGTCCATTCACCGTGTTTCTCATCCTGTCCTTCGCGTCGATATCCGGCCAGCTTTGCTTCCCACCAGTCGTCTGGCGTTTTCAGAATGAGTCGAGCTCGCAAAACCATACCTTCCATTTGCTTCTGCCCATTCTTGTAGAGCCTTGTGGTCTTTTCCCAACGACGACCATCTTGGTATTCAACTCGTGTGCGAACATCTCCGTTACTGTCCCATTCAATCAGTTCACCTTCGAGATTCCCATAATCGTAGGTTAACTCGCGCATCCGTGTTTCGTTAGGATACCACCAGGTCGACTTTCCGTGACGCTGCCCCGACAAAAAGCTCCATTCACAGATGAGTCGATCGTGTTGATCACTGATCGTCCAACGCCCATCGATTTCACCGTTGACGAAACTGGCTTTGGACAAAAACGGAGGTGAGAACATTGAGAAGGGAGGCGCCGCGAAGATTCCCGCATCCGTCGGCTGGTACCAACGTGCCCATTCCCCTGATCGTTGGCCCATTCGGAATTCGCCTTCCGCAATCAAGTTGCCTTCCGCGTCCCACATGCGCCACGGACCATGATTGACGTAGTTTTCATTTTCGTCTTGAGCAACACCGCGTTCGACAATCACCTGTCCCGCTGCATTTCGTTCCTGGATTACTTCATGAGGAATTTCATCTGGATCACCAATGCCAATCACTTCACTCGAAAGCTCATTCTCCCTATCGATTTCAACGGGATCGACAAAATCCGGATCCAACGGAGCGGGTTCGCTCGCGGTTGGATAATTGAACTCGGGTCCACCTAGCTGAACAGGTAGCGACGACTCCTGACCGGAAAAAGGTCCCTCCGGAAGCGCGTCACCCATCGGCAATTCCTCCGGTGTATCGATTTCATCGGGTGCCATCAGCTCGGGAAGATCATCCCCCGGTAAAACGCTGGGCGAATTCTGCGCGTGGAGGGATTTCGGAAGCCAGAATCCTGGAATCACTCCGAGGACAATCAGGACGACGACCGATCGGCGAATCATCATTCCATCTCCGCATCTGCTCGACGCATAAAAAACGACATGACATGAAAGGACACACCGGTTTGCAAGCAGCGCAAGCAGATCGCTGCGAATGGGCATCCGTCTTACGTTATCGAAACGCAGCGAACACGACTTTAGGAGTTTCGGAAGTTACGAAATCTACACGCAGTTTGTGGCTGCATTCATAGCAATGATTCAGCACAAAAAAACGCGACAAGAGGATAGCTCTTGCCGCGTTCAATGATTTCACATCAATGACGGTGATCTATTTGTCTTCAACGATGCGGAAGATACGTCCAAATGCGTCCGACAAATAAACCTCGCCCTGGTGATCTTGGCCGAAGGTAATCACGGGCACGTTGCCTCCCTCGATAGAAGCGGTCGAGATTTCACGATTGGCCACGACACGCTTTTGATCGTAATCATATTTCAATCCCCACACTTTGCCGCTGACATAGTCGGCATAGATGTAGTAGCCATCGAGTTGGGGTAGGAGTTGTCCACGGTAAACACAACCGCCGGTGATCGACTTGCCGACTTCGTGGTCATATTCCCAGATCGGATCGATCAAATCGTCTTGAGCCTCTGCACCGACGAGACCAAACTTATGATTACCTTCGCGTAGATTCCAACCGTAGTTACCACCGGAAAGGACGATGTTAATTTCTTCCCAAAGATCCTGCCCGACATCGGCAGCCCACAAGGCTCCATTTTTGCGATCGAACGACATCCTCCAAACATTGCGGAAGCCATAGGCGAAGATTTCTCCACGGGCCAACCGGGGGTGACCGTAAAACGGATTGTCCTTGGGAATCGAATAGTTCTTGCCTTCGTCTTTCTTGTCGACATCAATTCGCAGGATGGAACCGAGCAACGACTGAACGTTCTGACCGTTCATTTGAGGGTCATTGAAAGCTCCACCGTCTCCAAGCCCAATGTAGAGATAACCATCGGTTCCGAAAGCGATCGTACCACCGTTGTGATTCCAGAACGGTTGCTTGATTCGCATGATTTCTTCTTCAGAGTTCGGATCCGCTTTGTTCGGGTCGTCCTTTGAAACTCGAAAGCGGGAAACCACAGAGGTCAACGGTTCATCCGTAGTGGTGTAGTAAACAAAGAATTCACCGTTCGACTTGTACTTTGGATGGAAGGCAAGGCCGAGCAATCCTTCCTCGTTCTTGCGATCGTCATAAACGACTCTCGATTCGATATCTAGATAAACCTGGATGTCATCTTCGGTCACATCCTGTCGATTGGGAATGAACTGAACCACGCCCTGTTGGGTAACCATAAACAGTCGATCGGTACCATCGTCGGCCGTCGTCATGACAACGGGACGTCGAGGTCGAATTTCCGGGAACGCCCGTTCGACTTTAAGAGGCAACGGACTCACATCCGCTTCTTGGCCCTCGCTGTTCTTTGCGGGTGCAAGACCGAACCCCACGCACAAGATTGACAAAAGGATTGCACTTTTTACTCGTTTCATGATTTACCTCATCGATTAAGCGATCTCTATGGTCAGCAAACACCTCTGAGGATCAACGATCCGACGAGACGGCTAACTCATCCAATTCAGATAATTTCAAACGGACACTCATAATGTAAGGCGATTCCTCTGGCGTCCAGTGCCCATAAGTGGTGGTCACGATCGTTCCATCCGGCAAAACCTCGACTCCGGGATAGGCACAATCGGCATTTCGATGGTTATCCATCAGTCGTACTCGGTATTGGCCTTCTCGACCGCTGACAATGTCATCGTAGGTTCCAACCCAGGCCACCCAATCGCCTCGAGTGGGACTCTCGTGGGTTGTATCGCGAAAACTAATGAAGAGACGTCCGTCTGGCGCGTATTTGGCGGTATGTCGGTCTCCGGTGAGCGACGCGGGCAATTCCTGAGGTTCGCTCCAACTACGTCCCTCGTCGTCCGACAAGACGAGATACGAGTTGCGCCGTCGCGAATTCTCTCGTAGTAGCGCGGCCAATTGTTTGCCGTCCGGGGATTGCACAACACCTGGTTCGCAGAGATGAATATCGCTCCGACTAAGGATCACCTCTGGATCGCTCCAGCTCATCCCTCCGTCTTGAGAAAATGTCTTCAAAAGTTGAAAGGGGCCACGTTCGCCAGCTTCCGTCAGGAAACGACCGTCGTCGTGAAACATGGCCAGATAATGACCAGGATTTTTCAAGGGAACGACACTCCCCATGACAACGATGCCCCCCCAATCGCCTGCCGTCTTCAATTCGCTCCAACTCTGTCCATCATCTTCGGAGACAGCCAGCCGTGCAGGATAGAGTCCGGACCAAACGATCAGCCGCTTTTTGCCATTGGCATCCACGACACGGTGAATCGTGGGTGTCTCGAGACTCGTCGCCCACGAAGCGGGTACCTCTAATCGAGGTCCCCATATTTTGCCACCATCTTCACTCCGTTTCATGACGATAGCACCGCGACCATGTCCTTTTGGATAAACCGTGATGATCGTCTTCCCATCTTCCAACAACACGGTAGTTGGATGTCCCAAATATTGACCAGGCTCTCGATCCACTAACACCTGGCGGTGTTGTTGACTGGCCAGATCAAGAGTTGGAATCGAATATCCGCGTTTAGATTCAGCACTCACGCAGGGCAGCGCCGCGAAAATGAGGGCGAGAGTCAAGGTGGGGCGAATCATGAATGAAGTCCGATCGACGGAAAGCGGCAAGAATCAGCGGGTAACGCTTGAGGGCAGGTGGTAAATGCGTGCCGGCATCGACACAATAGTGCCTTGACCGGGGACGGTCCAGCCCTAACGCCAACCCCTAACGCCAACCCCTCACGCCAACCCCTAACGCCCAACATGGTACGCCACTTTCGCCTCCATCTCAAATCGAATCTTGTCATGCGTCGAACCTCCCAAAAAGTAATATCTCAATTCATCGGTGTTCTACTCTCGATTTGCGTGCTGACCCAGAGCGGTACGCTGGTGGCTTCTGAACCGGAAAGCATCATCCACTGGGGGGAGCTTGCGCCGATCCCGAACAAAGTCGGCCTGGCAGGCATGTTTGCTGGAATCCACGAGAACCAGTTGATTGCTGCCGGTGGTGCCAATTTCCCGGACGCTCCCCCCTGGCAAGGAGGGACCAAAATCTGGCATGACGAGATATTCCTGTTCGATTTCGAGCAAAGCAGTTGGAACATCTCGGAAACGCGTCTCCCCAGACCATTAGCCTATGGGGTGAGTGTGACGCACAGCAGTGGTGTGATCTTTGTCGGCGGCGACGACGGCGAAACGGCGTCTCGCGAGGTCTACCGACTTTCCATCGAAGCGGACGGGCTCAAAATCCAGACGCTTCCAGAACTGCCGCGGCCTTGTACACAGATGTGCGGTGCACTTATTGGCGACCAGCTGTACATTGCGGGCGGTATCGACAGCCTCGACGCCACCTCAGCACTCAATACGTTTTGGAGCCTTGATCTGAGCGATCCGCAGGGCTGGAAAGAACTGGCGACGCTCTCCTCTGGTCGGATGCAATCAGTAGCTGGTGTCCTCAACGACAAGTTATATCTTTTTGGAGGCATTGAGCTGCGTGCTTCAGCGGAAGGACAAGCGGAAAGAATCGCTCCCTATCTGACGGAGACATGGGTTTATCAACCAAGCGCAGATTCGGTGGGCAGCTGGCAACGTCTGAACGACATGCCGCATCCAGTCGCCGCCGCGCCATCTCCAGCCTTTACCGCCAGCCAGACTCATCTGATCTTATTAGGGGGCGTGGATGGTTCATTGCTGGACGTGGATCCGGCGCAGCATCCTGGTTTCCCGAGTCGGATTTTGGCTTACAACCCGATCACCGACCGCTGGTCCCAACCGGGAACCTTTCCATCTGCCGATTCTCGAGTCACCGCTCCCTTCGTGAGCGATGGCAACCGTGGCATTATTGTTAGCGGGGAAAGCCGACCCGGTATTCGCTCACCGCGCGTCATGGAGATTTCCTTCCAAAAGAGTGCGCGGCAGTTTGGCTGGATCAATTGGTCCGTCTTGGTTGCCTACCTGGCGGGACTCGTAGGCATCGGATTCTTTTTCGCCTCTCGTGAAAAATCAACGGACGACTTCTTTCTGGCGGGTCGACGAATTCCATGGTGGGCAGCGGGGCTTTCGATTTTCGCAACGATGCTTAGTGCCATCACGTATCTGGCGCTTCCCGCGCGAAGCTACGGAACAAACTGGACTTATTTCGTTTTTAATTGGGGCATTCTGGCGATCGCCCCCATCATCGTTTACATCTACCTGCCTTTCTTTCGCAGGCTGAACGTGACGACCGCTTACGAGTATCTGGAGCGCCGTTTCAGTCTTGGCATTCGCCTGCTGGGAAGTCTCTCTTTCATTGTTTTCCAATTTGGCCGTATGGGAGTCGTCGTTTTACTGCCAGCACTCGCTCTGTCGGCAGCAACGGGTATGAATGTCTATCTGTGCATACTCGTGATGGGAATCCTCAGCACGTTGTATACAGTCCTTGGCGGAATCGAAGCCGTTATTTGGACCGATGTCTTGCAAACGATCGTTCTCCTGGGCGGAGCCATCGCAGCTGTCATCGTCGTCGCATCGCAAATCGACGGTGGCTTTGTCACGATCCTCCAGGACGCTCAAGCCAGCCACAAAATGCAACTTGTAAATCTTCGTTGGGATTGGATGAGTGATGGCCTGGCGGTGATCATCTTGGCCGGTGTCTTCAACAACCTGGTCTCCTACTCCACCGACCAGGCAGTCATTCAACGGTATTTGACAACGAAGAATGAAGCCGAAGCAGGCCGCGCCATCTGGACCAATGCCTTGCTGTCAATTCCCGCCTCAGCTTTATTCTTTTTCGTAGGAACGGCCCTGTTCGTTTTCTACCAACGTTATCCGGCACAGCTCGAACCGCTGGAAAAGACCGATCAGATCTTTGCCTGGTTCATTGTTCAAGAAATGCCACCGGGCATCTCAGGCCTGGTAATTGCGGGTGTCTTCGCCGCCGCGATGTCGAGTCTCGATTCGAGCATTCACTCGGTTTCCACGGCGATCACCACCGACTTCGTCCGTCGTTTTCGACCGGCCGGTGATGAAACCAGTTTTCTGAATGTGGCTCGCGGACTCACACTATTATTGGGTGCGATCGGCACCATTGCTGCTGCCCTAATGGCGTCTCAAGACATCGAATATCTCTTCACGTACTTCCTGGGTATTGTGGGATTATTCGGCGGCACCCTATGCGGCCTCTTCATGTTGGGGATCTTCACTGAACGAGTAACGGCGGTACACGCCTGGGCGGGGATCGCAGTGAGTTATGCAACGTTGATCGTGGCGAGCTACGTGTACTCGGTTAACGGTCTATTGCTTGCCGCGCTTGGCGCGATCGTCTGTTTTGTGATCAGCTACCTCGCAGCGTTAGTCATTCCAGAACCTACGGGTGACTTGACCGGGCTGACTCTGGCCCGACTAGAGCGTGACAAGACGGCCACTGACGACTAAAGCCCGTTGAACTTACCCTTATGCCAACAAGGCGCTCGACCAACTTTCACCACATTCGAGAACCTGGTGTCGCTGACCTAGCTTGCGACACACATCCACGAACTCAACCGGCGTAGCCGTATTGAATTCGAACATATCGTAGTGGCAAGGAATGACGACCTTGGCACCCACATTCGCCGTTAGTTCCGCAGCTTCCCGTCCCCACAGATTACCTGCCACGCGACGTTCCGGCGCACGACCGTTGATGGGCAACAACGCCAGATCAATCCCATGAGGTTTGAGAACATCCTCGATTCCATCGAACAACATGGTGTCACCGCTGTGATAGACGGTCCAGGATCCGAATTTGGCAATTAATCCGATGAATTTGCAGCGGCCCTCTTCGTCTCGTTCCACGGTCTCATGAGCGGCAGGCACCGCCAAGAGTTCAAAAGGCCCCACCATCCTCGACTGCCCGGCATCGATGGTAAGCAAGCGACTTGCTTCGACCTCAAGCCGGTCTGCCGCAAACTGTTGATTGGCCGCCGGAACCACGATTTGAAGCGACGGGTTGGCTGAGCGGAGAGCCGTAAGCGTTTCCCCATCGAGGTGATCCGTATGATTGTGGCTAGAAGTGACGACATCGACGAAATCAAGCCGATTGGGATCAATCGCCAATTCCGTCATCCGCACATGCGGCTTATCGGTATCGGCATATTTCCGAGTCAACGAATCTGAGAGATACGGATCAAAAAGGAGAAAGGAATTCTGCCATTTGATCAAAAAGCCACTTTGGCCGAGCCACCACACGAAGAAATGATCTTCAGCCGAGCTATTCCGGATGTCGTGCAACAAAGCGTCATGGGCGAGCTTTGGCGTGATCATGCCTTCAACTCCTCGCGAACTCGATGCACACCGGCAACCATGTTGGCGAGTTTTTGACGAGCAGCCCACCGTGCGGTTTGACTGAGCCCACAATCAGGTGCGAACGACAGGCGATCGGCGGGTGCATACTTCAAACAAAGACGCACGCGTTCGGCAACATCATCCACCGATTCGATGTAGTAGCTTTTGACGTCAATGATCCCCACCGCCACATCCATTTTTTTGGCGACAGCTTCAATCACTTCGATCTCAGAAAACTCACGATTTGCCATTTCAAAGTGGACTTCATCGACCTTGAAATCCAGGAAATCCGGGAACATTGGTGCATAACGGCGATAGCCTACGGCATGTCCTTTGAAGTTGCCGAAGCACAAGTGCGACGAGAGGCGACATTTCCCCAAGATGGGCTCAACGGTCCGATTAAAGATATCGACGAATCGTTTTCGATCCTCTCGGTAGGCATAACAACTCATGGACGGCTCATCGACAGTGATTTCGTGGCAACCCGCATCGACCAGCGCCACCAATTCATCTCGAATCATCGGCAACAACGCTTCGGTGACCGCAAAACGATCGGGATACTGGCGATTGGGCAACAAGCGACCACTCATGGTATACGGGCCGGGTACACTGGCTTTGAGTACAGGGCCTTCGGGAGCAAGCTGCTTCAAACG
>Ga0163179_10002155_pt1 | contig 13792 bp, 8 predicted proteins | sample AtlANTMetagenome_FD_109643 | JGI IMG/M metagenome (GOLD analysis project Ga0163179, IMG submission 109643) | Marine eukaryotic phytoplankton communities from the Atlantic Ocean - Atlantic ANT 2 Metagenome | ecosystem: Environmental > Aquatic > Marine > Oceanic | place: North Atlantic Ocean...
GAAGCTTCGTCTGAAATTGTAAATGCTTTATACTTAGGCACACCTTCTTTTCTTAATTCAGACTTAAAGTAATAGTTGTCAAAAGAATATTGATACTGGTTATCATTAAACAAAGAAATTTCTTTTGTATTTAAAATACTCTCTGTATTACTTATAATTTCATTATTTGAAGTTCGTGCTGTACAAAGTATTACTCTTGTATTACTGTCTTCAATAGCTTTGTACAAGCTATTTAGAATTTCTTCGTTCCACGTTTCTTTATCACTATTATATAACGTCATGTCAAAATCAAAAACATATAAATTTTGATTTGTACTTTCTAAGTTTTCTTTTATAATATAGTTTATATAATTTTTTAATATTTTATTATGCATAAAATCTCCGGAGATTAAAATGACACATATATATAGGCCGTCATGGGACAAAATATGGATGACAATGGCAGAAACAATAGCACAAAGAAGTCATCATTCAACATTTAAAGTAGGCGCACTTATCGTAACGTCAGATAATACTCAAGTTCTTTCGTTAGGATATAATGGCAATGCAGCAGGAATGTCAAACGTACCTCAATCTGAAGAACCTGGATGTAGTGGATTGTTACATGCTGAAATTAATGCTTTATTAAAGATGGATTATAACAATCCTAAAGACAAAGTAATGTATTTAACTTTAAGCCCTTGTATAAATTGTTCTATAGCAATTATAAATAGCGGAATAAAAAAAGTAGTATTTAAAGAGCAATATAGAAATATAGACGGAATAAATCTTTTAAAAGATGCGGATATTGTTGTAGAAAGATTTAAAGAGTAATTTTTGTTTTAACATTTTTAACAATTGCATAATACTTATTACAGAATATAAATTATATAGGTAGTAAGTATGAATATAAAAATTAGCGACCTTTTATTTGAAGAAAACAATTCTGATTCTATTCATGAAGTTTTTGAAAATAATAATTCAAAAGCATCTATAAATAGCAATAAAAGAAAAAGATCTAAATTAATATATGAGCAAGATGAAAAAAATTTAAATAAGCAACAGCTAGCTAAATTAAGCGCAATAGTTAGTCCTAAAATAGCAGCTAAATTTGATAATCCTGAAACGCTTAAAAAGATTATAGAAGATAAAGGCATAGGTCTTTCAGGTCCCGGGGTTGATAATTCTGGATTAACTAAAGCAAAAAAAATTCAAGGAATGACATTTCCGGGTGGTGTTATGGTTAATATTTTTAACATATATGACGCAAAACCTGATCCTGAAACTGGTGGTCTACCTTTAGCATCTCAGAATGATTTAAAGAAGTACGCTGAATTGGGTATAATTTGTTGTGAATTAATATCGCAAGGCGAAATAATTTCAGGTGAAAATTCTCAAGGGAAAAACATTAGAGAGTTTTTTGTAATGCCTTTCCCAGGATTTGCAGTCAAAATTGACGACAAATCTAAAGATTTAGTTAAACTTCACTCTGAAATGTTTGGATTAGACTTTGGTGATATTGATGAAAAAAAATTAAAAGAAAATCCTATGTTTATGCACCTAGGTGTGGGTAAAAAATTGCACGATTTTCCTATAGTAGAAACTCCTCCTCCTGTTGATGAAAAAACAGGTAAGCCAAAAGTTGGTGAACTTTCAACAGAAGTTGCAGAATTGCAAGGTGCTTTGAGAAACGGTTTGCTTAGTAAAATAGCGAAATATGAGCAAAAATCTAATTTAGGATCTGCTAGGTCAACAGTTACAGAAATAGGTAGTCAAGATAAAGATAAAGAAAAAAGCACTAAAACTCCTGAAACTCCTGAAAAAAAAGCAGTAACTCCTGAAAAAAAAGCAGTAACTCCTGAAATTACATCTGAAAGTTTTGTTCATAATCATAGTTTGACAAGCCTTTTATTTGAAAAAAAAAGTTTAAATAAGTTACATACAAAACAAAAAAAAGTTCTAGTAGAAAACTATTTTAATGTTGATTATTCTAATCTTAATAACTTTGAAAAAAGAGACTTTTATTTTGTAACAAAATTATTGATTGAAGAAGAATATAGAAACTCAAGAATCTTATTAAACGAAGAAGAAATTCCACAGTTAGGTGAGCCACAAACAGAAGAAGAAGCCGTTGGTAGATTGGCAAAACTTAAGAAATTTGTTAAGTCTTCTGCAGGTAAAGCATATGACAAGGTTGGTCTTAAAAAATTAGTAGACAAAGCTAAGGCAAAAGTAGAAAAATTAAAACAAGACATAGACACAGCAAGAGGAGATTTGATCCCGGTAGAATCAGCAGACGGTGAAGCACAAGCTTTTATTATGCCTGGAGCTGATGAAGAAGCAGATGAATTTGATGAAGGGGATGAAGAATTCACAGATGATGAAGTTGATGAAGAATCTGATTTAGAATCAGACAATAAAAAAGGATCATCAGTAGAATATAACTCTATAAAGAAAGATTATCTTAAATCTATAAAAGATCCTATGCTTAAAAAGCTTATGTCTTCAAAGTCAGCGCTTAATCAAGAAATTGATGAAATGATTCAAGGTGCATTAGAATATAAATTTAAGATTCCGAAAATTGAAGATATTTATGAAGATATTGTAAATGATTCTGAATATACTAAATTGAATGATAATAAAGCAAAAACAGATCTTGAAAATTATAAAAATGAAATTATAGCAGCTAATGAAAAGTTTAAAGATACTGTAGGTAAAGAAATTAAAGTTTTAGAAGAGCTTAAAAATTATGATCCTGAGGCTGATACTACCACTTTGGCGCAATTGAATATTAAAATTAACGCTGATGTATGGTACGAAGAGCTTGCTAAAACAAAGATAAAAAGTGGTGTTGACTATCGTGAAGAACGTTTTAATGAAGTTTTAGATGATCTTGGAAGAATAAGACTTTTAGAAGAAAAAGTTATGGCATCAATTTCAGTCTTAGCTAGACTTGAAAGTGCTATATTAACTCATGCAGCTTTACAAGAAACAGGAATATCTTACGATGCAATCGAACTATCAGATGAAGAAGGTAATTTATCTAAAGAAAATAGTACTGCTTTAAGAGTGCATTCTATCTCTAAAGAGTTTGGTATGTCAGTTGATGATATAAAGTCAATGTTGATGCAAGATACTAATGAATCAATAACGATAAAAAATAAAAATCTTTTAAGCGAAAGTTCAAAAAAAGAAATCGTAAAGCTTAGAAAAAAGATAGTTGTTGATGTAAATGGTCATATTGATCCTTCGTCTTTAAGAGCTGTTTTCGATGATTTAGAAAATGACAGTAATTATAAAAAGCTTAGAAAAAACTTTATAGCAAGATTTAAAGCAAGAATGGGTAAAAGTTTAAGCTCAGCTTCTGAACCAGAAATTGCTGCTCAGTTATCTACTTATTTCGACGAAATGCTGACATCAGGTGCAGGAACATATTCTTCAGGCCCGGGTGCATCTTCAGCAACTCCTGTTGGTGTTAAGAATCCTAGTAAGCTAGAAAAAATTATGGCTACATTAAAGAAAACAGGAAAATGGGCATTAATATTAGGCACAGTTACTTTAGCAGGATGGGGTATATATGACTGGTTTGCGAATGGTGGTAAAACAACAATTAAAATACTACAAAATGCAGGAGCTATATACGGAACAAAAATTATTGATTGGGCTGAAGCGCTTGGTGCTTTTGGAACTCCAGGTGGGATTGTTTCATCGGGCGGAGCAGGTGTCGCAAAAGCTGCACTAATGAGATTATGCACGGGAAGTGCTGGAGGATCACCGCCGGCAGGTATCTTTACAGGTGTTTTAGCTACTTTTCCCGTTTCATGGACAAGTGCTTGGAGTGGAATAAGCAGTGCAATTAAAGGAGGTTGGAAAGGTCTAGTTGGTTGGTTTAAAGGAACAGGATTTTATACTTGGGCTACAACGACAGCTTGGACATGGATAAAGGCTCCGTTTGGTATGACGCTAGGTGCAGGAATAGTACACGCATTTCCTATCTTGTCTGTATTCTTTACAGGCATTGCAGCAGGTCTATCTTGGACTGCGGGTTCAATAATATCAGGTCTAGGAAAGTTAGCTGTTTCTGCAGGTTGGGCAAAAGCTTCTGCTTTTGTTGCAAAAGGTGCATCTATAAAAACATGGGCTGCAGCATCGATGACAACTGTACTTAAAGGTGCAGCTGCAGTTGGTTGGTTTGGCGTAGGAACTGCAGTGCTTCTTGCTGCACTTGTAGCTGGTGCATTATATTTATATTTCAATAAAAAGAAAAAAGGCGTTGATAAGAAAATAAGTCATATGCTAAAGATATACGTTTTAGCTGCTGCATTAAACAAAAATGTGAAAGAAATTTGTGATCTTCTTGGTGTCGATGTTTCAGAATACTTGGCAGAAATGTCAAAGAACGTGCTTCCTACAGATAGCGAAATTAAAGTTGTATTCGATGAATATACTGGTGCAAAAGCAGTAAGTTCAGGTTGGAAGAGATTTTGGGCTGGAAGTGGTACTCCTTCGTTATCTAAATCTGCTGAAGATATAGACACAGTAGAAAAATTTGAAAAATTTATTGAAAATTTTAAATTCTTTGTAGAGAGTTTAAATGAAGATAATGTAATAAAGTCTTCTACGACAAAGATTTTAGAAGAAGTAGCTGAATCATTAGAAAAAGATCTTACTCAATTTAAAGCTAAAATGATATCTGAGGACGATTTACTTACTCATTATTCTCATGGGATGGCAACAAAAATAATTTATAGCTATTTAACAGGTAATAGAGATAATTTAGCAATTACAGATATTAATAAATTCTCTTTGTTAGATAGTAAAGAAGCGATAATTGAGTCTTTGCAGGCTTCTAGAAATAAAGAACTTCAATCTCTAAGAGGTTTAGGTAAAGGATTTAAAATATCTGACGATCCTATTAATAATTTAGTTGCACAAATTGTTTCTTCTGAAAAAGATAAAATTAGTGGTAATATAAATTTAGCTAAAATTGTTGAAGATTTTGGAAAAAGATTAAGTGATGACAGCATTGATACAAAAAAAATAATTAACGGCCTAAGAGCTAATCATGGTCACATTGCTGCAAACAATATAAAAAGATTTAGTTCTGAAGGTTGGGTTGAAGCAATTCCCGGTGTAAGTGACAAGTTGGGACAAAAAGAATATGCAAAAAAGTTTTTTGAGGCTATTCATGAAAATCTTGCTAGTGGTATCGAATCTTTAGTTGATACAGGAGTTTTGGAGGAATCAAGACTTACAAATAGGAGTGCAGATCTTTTGTTTGAAATAAATAAAGCTAGAAAATTGAGCTTAATTTATGATTCAACTATTAAGAATAAAAATCTTTTAAATGAGGCAAGCATTGCAAGTGTTGGTGCATCAATAGGAAAATATCTAGGTTTTGGCGGAGGTGCTACTTTTTATGGTGCTGCAAAGTTAATGGCCAACTATGGCGCATCAGCGCTTATACCAGCAAAAAAAGTTACTATGATTGTAGGGTCATTGAAAGCTGCTATGTGGATATGTGCAGCAATTGCTGTAGGTTATATGGCAGTTAGTACTATAAATATGATTATTGATATGGCACAAGAATGGTCATATGTTGCTAATACAAATCCTTATGAAGATGAAAGATATGTTAAAGCAATATCTGAGTATGTAAGAACTGTAGCAAAAGTAAGAGTTGGATTATCATATGCTAAAGTTATTTTACAACATAAAGAAGCACTTGAAAAACTTGGAATTAAAGTTATTGGAGAAGATTCACAAATATTTGGTGACTTTAAATCAAAAGTTGACAATATGGTTCAAACTGCTAAACTTAAAAGAAATCTTGATAATAATGGAAAAACTTTTAGAGCTATAATAGAAGATGCAATTTACCAAACAATAAATGCAAATTCACCGGGTATTGGTGAATTTTTAAATGAAAGCTTTATTCAAATGTATGTTGACAAAGTATGTTTTGAAAAAAGCTCACCTTTATCACCAATATTTGAAAAATTCCAGAAAGATAAAAAAGAGGATAAATCTGGAACTACTGCAGAGTCTTTTGTTTATAGAAAAGGTTTAGGTCTACTTTTAGAAGCAGATGAAAAAGAAGAAGATGTCATTGCTATTTCATTGAATAAAGCTTATAAACAAACATTAGATATAACAAAAGAAATGTTGTACTCTTCTGTAGACTTAAATGGTGCTGTTAATAATAAAATATTAGACAATATTAAACCACACTTTGAACATGGCATTTTTAGTAGAAAAAAGTTGTGGCAACAAAGATGGGGTTCTAGAGATAAGTTTATGAAACAAACTGTGTCTAATGCAATGAGAATGGTAACACATATACCTGAACAACAATGTTTATCAATTTTATATAGTAAAAAGTCTAAAACAACACAAGGACAGGAAGCAGAGTTAGCAACTAATTTAGAACTAAGTCATCGTGATAGATTTGTTCACAATTCAGGATTAGGTGTATTACTAGAAAATAATACAAATCTTTTAAAAGAAGTTGATCAATTACTCTATGTTAAAAAACTTACCACCGGAAATTTTCAATACTTTTACAAAACAGATTCAGCGTTGCATACAGCTGATCCATTTTCTACACTTACAGTTGATTCAACAGGTAAGCTTGTAGTAGGTGTAACAAGGGATGCAACAGATGTAACTAGAGGATTTAATCATGCAGATAATGTAATGTTTGATGCGAATGTTAAAAAACTAACAAGTACATTAAACGCAACATATGATTCTGCAGGTGATCCTGCTTCTGGAATTGGAGGATTAAATCTACAATCGCCTGCTACTCCTCCAACAATAGTAAAGCCTATAGTTAAAGTGACTCCTCCACCAAAACCAACTTTAATCGAGGAGTGGGCAGTAGATGTTAATAAATTCTTTAGTGATCCTAATGTTTTATTGTTTATGCAAGCTGTTAGCATAACTTATTTAGGTACAAAAATTGTAAAAGGACTTGCTTCAACACCGATTACAGCAAAAAACGTTGTGCCTCTTGTTGCAGATATTGACTGGGCAAGATTAGTAAAATTAAAATTTTCTGCAATAATTATTAAAATGCTTGAGCTTTATAGAGAGCCATTGAAAAAGAATGGCATTCATGTTAAAGGTTCTTTACCTGCAGGTGTAAAGAATGCACTTTCAGCAGCAAGATCAGATTTTACTGGGTCTGGCGGTTCTGAAGAAGCTACAGCTCTTGCTTCGGCAATGCAAAAGAGATTAGAAAAACGTCCTGGACTTGGTAAATACTTTGGTAAAGACGGAGATAAACAAATTGTCAAGTTCTTAGAAGATGATGTAACTGACACTATGTATGCTTATCATAAAGCATATAGAACTGAAACTTACAATAAAATATTTGATGCTACTGAAAAAAGTATGCAAACAGGTGGAATTAAGAAAGCTGATGCTTATAAAGATTCTATGACTAGGGCAGGACTACTTGGTATGGGTGGTGGAGCTATAGCTATAAAATCAGCAATGGCAGCAGCTACTCTTGCTGGACCAGCTGGGTGGTTATTAGTAGCTGGTATAGGTACCGCTGTAGCTGGTGCAGGTGCTTATGCAAATAGAATGGAAGGATATGATTCAAGGCAGATGTTGTCTGGTGAAGAATCAATTGATGCTGAGAGAAGTGTAATCAAGAAGATGCTCGATAAAGAAGTTAAAAAGTTTATCAAAGCAATGCTTGATCTTTCAAGAAAAGTTAAAGGTATAAAAGAATCACTTGAAAGCCTTATGAGTAAAAACAGTTTGGCTGCTTTGTTAGTTGAGTCAGAAATTAAATCAAGTTCTATTTCTGTAGAAGACTTTATTAAAGTTTTAAAAGGAAATGAAATAATGGCTTATAGCGGTGATATAAAAAGAGGTACTAGTGAGTATAATGATGCTGTATCTTATACGATAGATATTGCTGCTGCTCAATTAAGTAATATTTGTGGTATAGAAGTAGATGGAGTAGAAAAATATTCTAATCCTGCTACAACTTCTCAAAGAGTTGTAGCTGCTGCATGTAGTAGTCCGGAGCCTGCATCTGTTCCTCAAGGTGAAGAATTTTCTCCTTCACTAGCAGCTGCTGCAATATCAGAGCCTCCACCTCAAATGAATCAACCTTGTAACTCTACACAGTTTATGGGACAAATGAATAAAACTGGTGGACCAGCAATGATGACAGTTATACCAAGTATTGTTCAAGGTGTCATTGAAAAGAATAACGGGCAAATGCCTAAGGGCTTTGATTGGAATAAGTTCTTTGAAGCTTTGGATAACGGTGAGTTTACAACAGAGCAAGCTGTTAATCAAGTAGCTGGTGCAATTGATAAAATGTCTTCGAAACAAAAATCAATTTCAGGTAGTGACTTTACTGAAGCATTTGAACAAGTAGTTTCAGCAAGCATTGATGGTAAACCTGAAGTTAATAAGTCTGATATGATTACTGTTTTTAAACAGTTACAAACAATTCCTTTGATTATTAAAACTCTCGATAGAGAAGATGAGATGAGAAGTTTATTAGAGTTAACTACAAGTGGAAAAGAAATATTTAATTCTGGAAAGCCAAACGCAAGAATGAAGAACTTTGTTAACAATTATGTTGCTGCATATTTTAACATTCTTGATGACGATGAAAAACTTGATAATTATGAAGAAGACAAAATTCAACCAGTTAGAGATGCACTACATAATTCTCTATTCGCAAGAACAAATCCTGATGACAATATTTTAACTATAGTTAGTTCTCGAGCTACTCCAGCCACAAGTTTTGCAAATTCTAACCAAATTGATAGTTTTATGTTACATGACATATTAATGAATGTTGTTACAAGAATTGTTAATAGTTCTTTAGGCGTAACTGTTAGCACCTTAGATATTGAGAAAGAATTAACTGATACAGTGACTGATGCTGGTGATCGAGATTATTTGCGTAGTGTTAATAATATAGTGAAAGGTATCAAGTCTAAAGTTAAAAATGAGAGTAGAGTTACAAGTAAGAGAGTTATTAGAAACAAAAGAAGAACGAAACCGGTATTACAGGAAGATTATTTAATAGGTAGTTTAAGTAATTTATTATTTGAAAATAGTTTACCTATAGAAGAAAGTAATAAAACAATAAAAACAAATATTAACTTAAGCAGAGAATGGCTTAAAATCTGGGATATATAGTTTATAATAGGAGTTATGATAATGAAGCTTGATAAAAAAACAATGCTTAAGTTAATGAAAGAAGAGTATGATAAGCGCTTGGAGCATTACTTAGGCGAGATAGAAATAAGAGACGACAAGAGAGATGTTAATTTAATTAAAAACGCGCAAGGTTTAAAAGTAAAAAATGAGCAGGGTTTAGAATTAACAATTGATGATGTTGTAGTTGTTGACAATCAAGAATATGTTGTATTAAGAAAGCCTGAAGATCCTAGAAAAGGTACAGAACAAGGAGATGCTGATTCTAATTTAGGTAGTAATATTGACGGAGAAGAAAGATTAGGTTCAAATATAGTTAGAGAAACTGATGAAGAGCCAGAAGAAGCTGAAGATGATTCAACATATAGCGGAGGAGACCTTATTAAAAAAAGCGCAAAGATGAATTATAAAAGGTCAATTAAAAACTTTGATGCATCTCAAGATTCATTATCAGGCAAAAAAGTCGAAGACAATAAAGTCTATGTATTAATAACAGATTTTGAGAAAGAGTATAGTTTGTAATGAATATAAATGATTTAATTAGAAATGCTGTAGATAAAACTTTAAATGAAAGTGGATTATCACATCATAAAAATAAAAATAGTTTAACAGAGAAAAACGTCGTAAACAATAGTAATATAAACGAATCATATGTAACTCAGGCTGGAAAATTTAATCTTCAGACAGAGTTATTATCTACTAAGACGAAAAAAGCTCATCAAGAACTTCTTGAAGGCTATGTTAAAAAATTAAATGAAGTTGCTATTAAACTTGACGGTTGTAATAAGAGTGGAGCTAATTTAAATAATTCTGAATTTAGAAGTCTTAAAATTGACGAAGCTTATAATCATAATGCAGCATTTTTGCACGGATTATATTTTGAAAATATAAGCGACTTAAATAGCCAAGTATCAGTAGATTCTATTGCTTATATGAGATTAGCAAGAGATTTTGGAACTTTTGATAAGTGGCAAGAAGATTTTGTTGCATGTTGTCTATCAGCAAGGAATGGATGGGCTGTTACGTTTTACAATGAAAACTTAGATAGATATATGAATACTATAATAGATTTACACAGCATTAACGTAATGATAGGCATGCATCCTATTGTTGTTGTAGACTGTTGGGAACATAGCTATTATAGAGATTATCTTAAAGATAGAAAATCATATGTATTTGGTATGATGAAAGAACTCAACTGGTCAGTAATTGACAAGAGAGTTATTAAAGCAAATGAAATTTCAAAGATAATGAGGTCTTAATATGTCTAATAAATTTTACTCTTATGAAGTTAATTATTTAATGGAAAACTCTATATCACCATCTTTGAATATTCTTCTAGAAAAGAAAAAAGAAGATGAAGAATCAACAGGTTTTGGTGACGAAGAATTGTTTAAAGATGAATCTGAAGAAACTGATGTAGAAGACAAAGAAGTTGGGAGCAATATAGATGATGCTAATTTAGAAAATGAAGGTGGTGAAGGTGGTGGTGGAGGTGAAGTTGTACCAGATTCTGGAGATGAAGCATTAGATGCAAAGCTTAGTAACTTTGAAGAACTAGCTAAAAATCTAAAAGATGTATCAGGTTATTTAAGAAGTGTAGCAAATAAGTCTGATCTATTTCAAGTTCAAGACTTTTTGAGCAATGATATTGCATCAAAATCAGGGGAATCTGATTCTGAAATCCAGATTGTTGATGACGATGATGACGATATTAAAGTAGAAAATAGATATAATTTAAAAACAAAAAATGATATTCGTTACTTTCTAAATGAAAAGATTGATATTAAAGATGTTGAAAAAGATATAGAAGCTGTTGACAATATTATTGACAAAGGCTCTGAGCTTATAGATAAGTTTAAAAAAGGTTCTGAAATAAACATCATACAGTACGTTGAATCTTCTATAAATGCATACAGAAATTTTGATAATTTATTCTCAAAGGAAAGTATTATTAAACAAGCAGCCATGAATTTGATAATATTAAACTCAGGAGCAAGAGCAGATGAAAACATAAGAGAGTTTGAAGAAGTATTTCATGAAGAACTTCATAAACAATTTGGAATTGAATATGAAGAACATGCTGTAATTACTAAACCTCATCATGTAGCAACAGGCGCTGTTAAACAAGCTTAATGAATAAAGATAAAATAAAAGTTGAAAAGATAATAAATAATAAAACTGTTCATCTTGAAATTCCAGGATCTATACATAGAAAGCTTAGAGCTATGCTTTTCTTGAAAGAGATATCAATGCAGGAATTTTTTAGATTATCTGCTGAAATGGTTGTTTTAGGCGATCAGCATATGCTTAAATCAATTGAAAAAAGAGTAGATGATATTAAAAATAAAAAGTTAAGCAAGATTAGAAACATAGAAGAGAAAGATTTGTATGATGTTATTGAACAAAATTCACCTTTTAAAAAGTAAGTTTAATCTTTTAAGTGAAACATTTCAAGAGAATAGTGATAAAATATTATTTAATTTAAATAAAAATGTTGAATTAGAAAGAAAAAACAATGAACTAGAATCTAGAATTGAACATTTAGAAGAACTAGTTAAAATACAAAACTTTCTTAATGAATCAAATATAAATCAGTTAAAGACTAATGAAAGAGAAAGAATTAAAATTGTTAAAGATATACAGATTATAGTTGCAACGCTTAAAGATGTATATAGTTTAGTCCAAGAAAATGTCTTTGAACATGATATGTTTGATGATGATTTTATAAAAAAAAACAAAAAAAATAATACGTACCATTAATATTAGTCATCTATAACAATAATTAGTTTTATATATAAATAAGGTTAGTTATGTCAAAAATAAAAAATAAAGATTTAAGATTTTTAATAAGAGGCTTTCTATTTGAAAATCAAATAAACGAAAAGTATCAACCAGATCCAGCACACTACACTTCTTACAATAGAGATAGACCTGGGCCAATGATTAATGGTGATAACGAGTATGAGAGTAGCTTTGATATTGAAGAAGACATGCCTATAGCACCAAGTGATATAATGTCTGATCCTAATTTTTTAAAAGTAGTACATAACATAGAAGATAAAAATTATAATCCTGCTAATAAAAAAGAATTTAGATCAGCTGTTTTAACTTTAATAGATAGATGTGATGATCTTGAAAGTCAAAAGAAAATTAAAAAAGCGTGGTCTAGCTTTAAGATTGTACTGGACAAAGTGTGTAACAAATGAAAAAAATATTATTAAAGCATAGAGTTAACAAGCTATTAGAAGCTAAAAGTGTAGATTATAAAAAGAAATATTTTATTCTTTCAGCTCTAAGTCAAACAAAAGCAAATAAATCTGATCGTATAATGACAGAAATTTATTCTTTTTGCGAAACTCTAAATAAAACAAATGGTGAACTTCCTACTTTAGATTTTTTATATGAATATCATAAAGATGTTCTAGCTTATTCAAGTATGTCTGTCAAGATGATTGATGTTAAAAGTAAAAATCTAAAAAAATATATTAATTTAAATTATAAATCTAATGAAATTAATGATTTAATAAGTGAAGAATTAAATAAAATAACAACAAATAAAGATATTAAAATAAATAAAAAACTTATTAATACTCTTTATGAAGGAATAAAAAGAAGAATACCAATTTTATTAGAAAACAAAAGTTCAGCATCTATTTTTGCGCTTAATGAATCAGAAGAACCTTCAGACGAAGAATTAATTAATATAGACTCTGAAGAGTTTGATGAAGAAATCGAGGATAATTCTTTACATCCTGAAAATGATGAAGTTGTTTATATTGATGATTCTAGTAAAAATGATGTTGTAGCATATTTTGGAGGTAAAGATCCGAGGAAATTTACAAACAAAGATCTAAAAAACATAGGATATGAAAGTGATCCTAATTACTATAAAAGATTAAATAAATTAAAAGCTAAAACAAAAAGCATGTCTGCTGAAGAAAAAGCAGAGTTTGAAAAAGTAAAAAGCAAAATAAAAGGTTCACCAATATTTACAGCTTGGGATAAATTAGCTGCTGATGCTATTTCAAAAATACAAAGTTCTTCTGTTAATGTTCAAAGAAAATTTTATATTATTGAAGCAATATATTATCTACTTACAATACAAAAAGGAACACTTCAGTTTCTAGGTTTGTCTGATGCTGAAAAGTCTAGACATTTGACAGGAAGTCAAAGTGATGAAGATCAAAAACAAAGTAAGATTATTAAGCAGTTTATGACAGGTAACTTGGAAGATGATTCAAAAGAAAATGTAATGCAAGGAAATCAAGATGTTTCGACTTCTTATGAGATAAAAAAGTTTATGAGAAATCCTAAAGTTAGAAGAAGATCTTCTAATATGTTATCACAGGAAGATATAAGATACTACGATAATGCGCTACAAAGTCTTTTACTGAAAGGTGATTATGACTTAGAAAGTGAATCAATATCAGAAAATAGACTACTTAATTTATTGAGAGAGATATTATCTTCTGATCTCAAGTTTCAAGAATTCAAACAAGGTTTTGATGTTATGTTTACAGACAGCAGACATAGTAGTTACTTTGTTGAAAAGCTATCAGATGAAGAACTTGAAAGTTTACAGCAACAAAACATAGAGTTCGATAGAAAATCAGAC
>Ga0163179_10002157_pt1 | contig 13786 bp, 16 predicted proteins | sample AtlANTMetagenome_FD_109643 | JGI IMG/M metagenome (GOLD analysis project Ga0163179, IMG submission 109643) | Marine eukaryotic phytoplankton communities from the Atlantic Ocean - Atlantic ANT 2 Metagenome | ecosystem: Environmental > Aquatic > Marine > Oceanic | place: North Atlantic Ocean...
AATGGACATAGATCTTGGAACTCTTGGAATATTTGTCTGTGGATCTATAACGATGAACCACTTTACAGATACGCAAGAGATTTAGTTTTAAATCACGGAGTAAAGAAAGCCGTAAAGATTATGGCTGAAGATTTCAAAGGAAGACGCACACCTGATGGCGGTGTTTATAATCATCTTAGTATCAAGTTAGCTTTAGAACATATCGAATAATCGGATCGGAGTTAAATCGAACAAAACCTCCAGCAGAAATGTTGGGGGTTTTTTTTTGTCCTGCTGGGACCTGTTGCTGGATTCTTTTAAGTCGAACATTTGTTCGAGTTCTCTTCCTGTAACGGCTGGAATGCCACCTGCAATCAACCTGTAGCCAGTAAAAAAAAGTTTATTTTTTTTTCATTTAGGTGTTGACATGATGCAATCATTGCATTATATTATATATATAAACGCAAACACAAAAGAAGGATTAATAAAATGACTTTAGAAATTAACAAGAAACATGGTAGCCCTTATGATCGTGGAAGTGCAGACTTTTATTATCATAGAGATTTTGATCCGCACTACTGGCCTCAAGGAACTGGACACGGCACAAGGGTCGAGCAAAAAGATATGTCATTGGTAGAGGTAACAGATTATATGCTTGGTTACACAGAACAAACGGAGCAGAAAGCATGGGATTAAAATATATTGTTTGGGTAGGTGGTGTAGATGATTACTACACCACTTATGAGAAAGCAAAAGAGCATTATGACGAGTGGATTGAGAAAGGTTATGATGACGTTATTTTAGAAAAGATAGAGGAGAAGTTAACACCAAAGGAAATCATTTGGAACGTCATTGAAGGATTTGCCTTGATGGCGGTTGTCGGAGGAGCGATTTGGCTTATGCACTTACTCGGATAATATTATTTACAATTATATTTGCCTACGTCACGGCATACCTGTAGCCCCCACTTTGGGGGCTTTTTTTATGTGCCCCTGGAAGACAGCTCGGATTAAGTCGAAGAATTGTTCGACTTAACGCCACAGCAGCCAGGTGTTGTTGCCAGGTAATCGGAAGTCGGACATCGGATCGGATCGGATCGGATCGGATCGGAGCCTTTGGTTCGGTTTTATATTGGATTGGCCCCACCTTTTCCTAGCGTTTTCCCTGTTTTTCCAGAGTTTTTTCCCTGTTTTTCCCTGTTTTTCCAGCGTTTCAGCTTAACGCCAGCTCTAATTAAACCAAACAATTGTTCGATTTAATCCATAAAATACCAACTTTTTCCTTGTTATATGGTACAGAATTTGATAATGTTTATTTATAGGGAAACCTATATAATAAGACTACAAAAAAACGTAATAAAAACAACAACTTAAGGAAAAAACGATGAATATAGATAGAATAATAAATAGTCTACAAATAGCCAACTTAGATAATACTACTACTGGATATAGGCCAACTACTTCTCTAGAAATAGAATTTGTGGCATATCGTGAAGGCAAAATGTTAAAATCTCGTGATCTAGATCTAATACAGTCTTTATTTGGTGATTATGCTAGAGAAAACGACATTAAGACAGATGCCAGTGCCGCTTATGATTACCAAAACAAAGGCCGTATGTTTGAGTTCAATGGCTTCCCTAGCCCAATTTGCCCATTATATATAGAGTATATGAGAAGCTTACTAAAAACATTTAAGGATAATTGTAGGGCTAACAATATTAAAATCAAAGTTAACACTGATAACACTGGCTTACATTGTCATTTAAAATTACTTTCCATAAAAGACGGTGTTAGCAATAAAGAATTTTTTGAAACTTCAAGAGATCACTTTCATGCTCACAGTGGTGGATACAGAGACAGAGACAGAGTTAAGATGCTATGGGATCAGTCAACACTAGTTGAACCTATGGTTATTGCAGAATTTATGAAAAGATATTCATTTGACCAAAGCACTATTTATACTTTTATGAGAACTTGTAGAAATGGCGAGGGTTCATATAGTTGGGCGGTTCCAACTTGTCCTACAATCCAAAGCTTAGATGTAACGACAATAACAGATATTGTTGACTTGCACCCATATACAGACGGCAATGATAAATATCAAGCTTTAAGCTTAAAGAGATATCCAACATTTCAAACTATTGAAGCACGTCAATTTCATGCAACACTAGAGATCAACGCTATTACTTGTTGGGCTTTATTTCTTCAGAATTTATTGACTACTACTATTGATAGGTTTCAAGTATCAGATGCACCAATAACTCGAACAATTGAACTGCCAGATAATATTTTAAACTTACCTATTCCAGAAGGTGCAAGGCAAATTAGATCAAATAGCAATATGATACCTTTATATAATCTGATTTATAATAATGAAATGAACGTCAATGATATTATTAGCTATATGAATATGAGCAATTCAGATGCACCAAACAAGGTAAGAGTTTATATCTCTAATCTTAGAGATAGGTTGCAAGTTGTTTATGGTGAGCAAATAGCCAGTAAGATTTTACCTACTGAAACTTTTATAAACAATGGTGCAAGTTATGGTCAAGGTGTAACAAATACATCTTATAAAATAAATAAGACTGTAGAAATTCAAGAAGCCAATAGCCAAACAATTTTAGTTGATAATGAATTGACTAGATCAAGCTTTGTAAATTTACCAGTTGACCAGTTGAACTTCTGGCAAGAGCAAAAAGAAAAGGCCAGACTGGAAAGCTTAAAAACTATAATAATATCTAGGCCAACTTACAGATAATAAAAACCAAATATAAAAACTGGGCGGTCTTTTCAGACCGCCTTTTTTTTGTCAGGTACCCTAAGTCCTAAAAGTGAACGGATCGGATTGATTTTAAAAAAGTGCGACACCCCCTAAAAAAAACTTGCAAAATTTGGCAAAAACCCCCTGTTTTCCACAAACAATCATGGGTCCCTTGACAATCAGTGCAATAATTGCATATACTATATTGAGAAAATAGAAAGGATCAATTATGAGGCTTAAAGTAGATTTCGGTCATATAGACCAAGAGTTAAGCATAGGTTCCCCGAAGGAGTTTGTAGAGTTTATGGCGAAGAACACTACAATACCTGGTCACGGTGAGGAGTTTCGTAAGAATTTAGCGAACTCAGCGTTAGATACTGGTATAACTCCTACAGAAACATTTAGATTTCATAGCGACAAGGTGCTTATGGATGACTTTATATCAGCAGGGTTACTGGAGGTTCTTGATGAAAGACCGTAAGTTTAGTGATTTAGAAGCGAAAGAGTTGCGTGAGGCTCGTAAGGGTCGTAGGTTGACGCAGAAAGCTATGGCAGATTTGCTAGGTGTGAGTATGAGGATGTACAATTACTACGAAAGTGGTGAAAAACGCATCCCTGTGGTAGTTGCTCGTGCTTTAGGTAGCGAAAGTAACGTAAAAATTGGTACAGATACCATAGATTCCATAGGTTCTACGCTAACGGATTTTGATTTTAAGCGTATTAAGCGTTTGAAGGGGTCTATTGACGATGTTTTGTCTGTTGGTAGCGTAGATGGCGATCATTTGGAGCGTATTCTGAAGCAAAGTTCTAGTGAACTAGAAAAAGTGTTGTCAAATACATCTGTTTAAATTAAACTCCTTTTTAAAATTTTTAAAAAGGTGGTGCAGTAATGAACAATCCGATTAGTCGTATGCCTAATCCAATGGCTCCAATGGGTCAAGTTCCCCAAATTCCCCCAATGGGGGCAAATCCAACTGCTCAGAATCCGTCTGCAATGCCTCTGCCTGTGGTAAATCAACCTAGCGTTGATATGCAGATGATGGGAACGACAGCCAACCAGAGGAAGAAGTTTAACGACATGATGGAGAGTTTGTCTGCACCCCGACAACCTGTAGAAAAACCTGTTCAAAATATGTTTTATGGTGGTATGGCAGGATATGGTATGCCAATGATGCCTATGATGAACCCTTATATGGGCATGGGAATGGGTTATGGTGGCATGGGTTACGGAGGTATGGGCATAGGTAATATGGGTATGAATCCATATTCTATGGCGTATCCTTCTTATTCTCCTGGTTTTGGAATGAATGAGACAACATCCACGACACCTACGGATACGAGTCAAAGTCCTTTCGGCAATACGATAACGCCTACTGTAGCCCCTTCTTATGGGAATATGGATAGTGGAACTTTTCCAGATACAACAGGTTATACTCCAAGGATTCCAGATATATTTATGCCAGATAAATATAAGCCTGCAGTGTTAGACCCTCCAGTAGAGGCTCCAGACCCAACAACTATGCCAATAACAACTATGCCTATAGAGCCAAGGCCAAAACTTCCTTGGGAACAATCTCCTGGCAAGTTAGCACCTATTGTTGATGGTGAGATAAAGGCTTGGAACTCTGATTGGGGTGAGCAACCTCGTGATCCGAGAGATGTATTTGATTATGACGATCCTATTATGACTACTATGGCGAATGGTGGTCAGGTTCAATATCTAAAAGGTGGAGGTTCTACAATGCCGAGTGGTAAATATAGTTATTCTAAAGATTTAGATGATAAGATAGCAAAACTTATAGGTGGTGCGATAACAACACCTGAAGAAGAAAGATTTAAATCTCCTCCTATGATGGGAATGGCAGAAAGGCCAGCAATGTATGGTATGGGAAAACCATCAATGTACGGTATGGCTGCTCCAGTTAATCCTTACAATAAAAATATTGGATATAACGTGGAACAGGGTTTGCCTAAAAATGATCCTCTGCTTACACAAGGACAAAATGTTAAAGTAGGCATGAGATCTGGTCAAAATGTATTACAAAATGATCCTGTTCAAGATACATCATTTATGGCTGGTCAAAGAGGAAAATTGGACGAAATGAGAGCAGAGAATAGAAGTCCTGATTATTATGATGCACTAAGGGGTAGAATGTATAATCAGAAACCACCGATATTAGATGTTCCTATATTACCGATGCAAAGTGGCCCTGATATTGGTCCAATTATGCCAGCTAGAGATCTTTCAACAGGAATTGAATCAATAACACAAAGTCAATCAATACCAGATGTGTTGAAAGATTTAGGAGAATATATTATTGACAAAATTGGCATAGGCAGTTTCGCCAATGGTGGACCTGTTCAGTATTTAAGGGGCGGTGGTCCTACTAATCCGATTAGTAAGACGAAAATAGTTCCTTTTGTGGAAAAAGAAAAAGATTATAATTTAGATAAAACAATACCTAATTTTTTTACAAAAACTTTACCTAATGTTGTTTCTAGTGTTAAAGATTTTCTTGATACACCAGTTGTGGAGCTTTTCACAGGACCTGGTGCAGGTCCTGATATAAATCAGAGTATTAAAAAAATTAGTGGCCCACAAGGACCTGCAGGTTTGTTGCCTCAAGCTAATGTGGACACTACTCAGCAAGTTAATTTTGATGATCCCTCTCCAATTAAGTCTGGTCCTGACTACTCTTCTTTACCCATTAACTATACAGGAAATTTTACTCAACCAAAAGCATATGATAGCGAAGAGCAACTAGCAAAACCTTTAATTAATATGATAATGGAAAATGCTCAAAATCCTACAATGGACCCAATAGATATAATTGATGTTAACAAACTTGGTACAGATGTATTAGATATGAAAGCACCTATGGATGTAGCACCTCCATTACCACCAAAAAGAGGGGGGGCAGGTTTTTTTGTAAATCCTTCTATTCCTGATCCTTACAATATTGGTGAATTAGGAGAATTTGATACTTCTATTAATCAATCAGGTCAAACACCTTCTGAAGTTGGTGGTATTGGTTTAGGTTCTGGAATAGGTTCTTTTGATGATGGCATAGATTATACAAATATGCGAAAATATGATGTGCCTATATCTTCAGACTCTGCCGCACCACCAACTGCTTTTCTGCCTCCAGCTAGACCTGATAATATTGGCAAAATTGATTCAACAGTTAATAGAGCAAATGTAATACCTGGTAGTGGAGCAGATTTTGACCCAAATTTTACTTTGCCTGGTGAGGAAGGTGCTAGAGATAAAGAAGGAAGGGATATAAATCAAATTGGTGGTTATAATAATAGAACAGGTTGGATGGATCAAATATCTAGGGGCAATACTATAGACCCTGTAAGTGGTTATCCATATTCTATAATGATATCTGCAAGTCGTGTAAATATGACACCAGAAGAATACTCCAATTTAAGTTTTGGCGAAAAAGCGGATTTATTTAGTAAAGAAATGGAAGTTCAGAGAGCAGATATGGCTTATGGATTGCGTAAACACGCAACTGCTTTAAAGAACTTTGATTTTACAGCCCCAGTTGATAATTATGGTGCAATGTCACAAGGTAGAGAGGGTTCTACTTATAGAGGACCTATTAATACTGGTGGAGGTAACTTTTTTCAGGAAATGATTGATAAAATTATTCCTCCTTCTGAAGATGCTGAAGAAGTTCCAACACCTACTCCAACTGCAACTGGTGGTTATGTTTGCCCTGATGGATGGCTATACGATGCTAATACAAGTTCTTGTGTAAAGCAGGGTAAAGGTTTTGGCGGTCAAGGTATGAATATGGGTGGAGCAGTAAGTCCTAGTTTAAATAACGCTGTGGATAATTTCTTACAAGCATTAGCGTAATGTATGAAAGATCTTCCTAATATAGAAGGTTTAGAGGATTACCTTACAGACGATGAGTTAACTAAACTTGCTCCTATGTTGGAGCGTCTTTCTACTTTAGATAATAGGCAGAAAAAGCACGATAACTTTCTTAATTTTGTAAAGACTGTGTGGCCTCAATTTATTCAGGGATCGCATCACAAGATTTATGCTCAGAAACTTCAAGACGTTGCAGATGGTAAGATTAAGCGTTTGATTATTAATATGCCACCTAGACATACAAAGTCAGAATTTGCGTCTTATTTGTTTCCAGCGTGGCTTATGGGTAGAGATCCATCAAAAAAAATTATTCAGGCAACGCACACGGCAGAATTGGCTGTGGGTTTTGGTAGAAAAGTTAAGAACCTTATTGATAGCGAGGATTTTAGAGATGTTTTTCCAAATGTTAAATTGGCGACAGACGCAAAAGCGAGTGGAAGATGGTCAACCTCTGGGGGTGGAGAGTATTATGCTGTGGGGGTTGGTGGTGCTCTTGCTGGTCGTGGTGCTGACTTATGTATTATTGATGACCCTGTATCTGAGCAGGATGCACTAAGTCCTACGGCTTTAGATCATATTTACGAGTGGTATACGTCTGGACCGAGACAAAGACTTCAGCCAGGTGGAGCCTTAATAATTGTTATGACACGTTGGAGTATTCGTGATTTAACGGCAAAGGTTTTACACAAACAGAGCGAGTCAGGTGCAGATAAGTGGGATGTTGTGGAATTTCCTGCAATCATGCCTTCTGGTAAACCATTATGGCCTGAGTTCTGGAGTTTAGACGAACTTGAAGGTGTAAAAGCTTCTATTCCTGTATCAAAGTGGAACTCTCAGTATATGCAGAACCCAACTGCTGAAGAGGGTGCTATTATTAAACGAGAATGGTGGCAAAAATGGGAAAAATTAGACCCCCCGACTTGTGATTACATTATTCAAAGTTACGATACGGCATTTAGTAAGTCTGATAGGGCTGACTATAGTGCTATTACGACATGGGGCATATTCCAACCTGAAGAAGGTGGGGCAGATGCAATTATTTTGTTAGATGCCGTAAGAGGACGATGGGATTTTCCAGAATTAAAGAATGTTGCCTATGAATTGCACGATAAATACGAACCAGATATGATTTTAATAGAGCAAAAAGCAAGTGGTATGCCCTTGACGCAAGAGCTTGTTCGTATGGGTATTCCTGTTACTCCATTCACTCCAAGTAGGGGTGCAGATAAATTTACGAGAATGAACGCTTGCTCTCCAGTGTTTGAAAGTGGTATGGTATGGTGTCCTGACACCAAATTTGCAGAAGAGGTGGTCGAAGAATGTGCTGCTTTTCCAAATGGGGAACATGATGACTTGGCAGATAGCATGACTCAGGCTATACTGCGATTTAGACAGGGGGGGTTTATTATAACCCCAGACGATTATGATGAAGACGAAGAAAAGTTATGGCGTGGTAAAAGAGAGTATTATTAGGAGATTAATATGAGCCAAACTGAAACAGAGGGTACTCTCGAAGACCTCATAATTAAGTTTGAGGGTATGGGATATCCTATTGAAATAGCAGAAAAGTTAGCTAGTGAAATTATGTATGGTCGTGGTGTTGGTCAAGAGAATGAATATGTAGTGCGTCCTGGCAGAGGATATAATACAGGTGGTTCTGTTGGCGGTATAGGCCAATTTAGTGAGTTGGAGCGTCCAAATGCTCTCCCTTCTTTTGTAGATGCTCCAACACCAGAAGAAGAAATAGAAAGTGCAATTCGTAGTGGTACGACTTCTGATGAAGAATTTTTTGCACTTGCGAAAGCACAAAAAACAAAAAGTCCAATAGCAAGACAGTTTCATATGGATAGGGCAAATAGAATAAGAATGGGGATTGTATAATGGCAGTTGAGAAAGGTGCAGGGTCTGGAGGAGAATTGGGAGATGTCGTAAATGACGTATCTCCAGAACTTGAACAGGCAGAAGTAGATTTAATTGAATTTGAACAACAACAAGACATTACCGAATTTGATGACGGTAGTGTTATTGTAGGAGAATATCAGGAAGAAATGCCAATGGCTGAACAGCCAATGGATTTTAATTCCAATTTAGCTGATTTTGTTGAAGAAAGTGTATTAGGACCTATTTCTAACACTTTGCTTGGCGATATTGATGATGACATATCTTCTCGTAAGGAATGGGAAGATAACTACAAAGATGGCTTGTCTTTTCTTGGCATGAAACCAGAACAAAGAACGCAACCATTTGAAGGTGCTTCTGGAGTAGTGCATCCATTGCTTGCAGAGTCTGTAACACAGTTTCAGGCACAAGCTTATCGTGAGATGTTACCTGCAGGTGGTCCTGTTCGTACACAAATTATAGGTGCTGATAATCCTATGCTTTCTGCACAAGCAGAACGTATTAAAGAGTACATGAATTACCAGATTACCTACGAGATGGAGGAGTATGACCCTGAATTAGATCAGATGTTGTTTTATCTACCGATTGTAGGTTCTACATTTAAGAAAGTTTACTTTGATCCGTTGCTACAAAGGGCAGTAAGTAAGTTTGTTTATGCTGAAGATTTAATTGTTCCTTATGCTGCAACTGATTTGCTTACAAGTCCTAGAATAACTCATGTTATTCGCATGAGCGAAAATGAAGTAAGAAAAATGCAGATTGCAGGTTTTTACCGTGATCTTGAATTGCCGTCTACTGGTTCTATTAACAATTTATCCCAAATACAAGAAACAGTAGACGACATACAAGGAACCCAACCTTCGAGCATAAGTGATGAACTTACAGTATATGAGGTGCATACAAACCTTGATATTGAAGGTTTTGAAGATATGGGTGCTGATGGAGAACCTTCTGGATTAAAATTACCGTATATCGTTACAATTCTTAAAGATACGAGTGAAATACTTGCTATTCGTAGGAATTTTGATGAAGCCGATATAATGAAAAGACAGAAACAGTATTTCATACATTATAAATTTCTTCCTGGTCTTGGATTTTATGGATTTGGACTTACACACATGATTGGAGGACTTGCCCAAGCTTCCACATCATTACTACGACAACTTATTGATGCAGGTACTCTCTCTAATCTCCCTGCAGGTTTTAAGTCTCGTGGTGCTCGTATTCGTGATGAGGACAATCCAATCCAGCCAGGAGAATTTAGAGATATAGATGCGATAGGTGGTGATATTAGGGGTTCTCTAATGCCATTGCCGTTTAAAGAGCCTTCAGGAACTTTGTATAACCTTTTAGGCACTTTGGTTGATGCAGGTAGACGTTTTGCTTCAATGGCAGATATGAAAGTCGCTGAAATGGGCGGTGAACAGCCTGTAGGAACGACTATGGCTATTATGGAGCGTGGTACAAAAGTTATGTCTGCGATACATAAGCGTCTGCATTATTCACAAAAGATGGAATTTAAACTTCTTTCAAGAATTTTTTCTGAAAACCCTACACCATATCCATATATGGCAGCAGGTGGTCCTCCACAAATAAAAGCACAGGACTTTGATAACAGAATTGATGTATTACCAGTTAGCGACCCCAACATATTCTCTATGTCACAGAGAATATCACTTGCTCAGACACAGTTACAACTTGTGCAGTCAAATCCACAAGTACATGGCGGCCCACAAGGATTGTATCAAGCGTATCACAAAATGTATGAAGCATTAGGTGTTACGAATATTGAGGCAATCCTTCCACCGCCTCCTCAACCTATGCCTATGAACCCTGCAAAGGAGAATCAGGCGTTTTTAACAGGAGGAATGGCACAAGCATTTCCACAACAAGACCATCAGGCTCATATTAAGGCTCACCTAGCCATAATGTCTACTCCTGTAGTCCAAGCTAACATGAATGTCATTTCAGCCGTACAAGGGCATATTCAGGAGCATATAGCCCTATTCTCAGAACAACAGGCTCAAGAGGAGATTATGGCAAATTTACCACCTGAAGCACAACAGATGATGCAGACAAACCCTGAGTTCCAAGCAAAGATACAAGAGCAAGTTCAGAACATGGCTGCAAGTTTGGCTGCAGAGATGATAGAGCAGTATGCTCAGAGTGTTACACCTGAAAAGTCAGAAGACCCACTTGTGACGATCAGAAAGCAGGAATTAGCACTGAAAGGTGCTGATATTGAGAGGAAGAAAGAAGAATTTGATAGATCTCAAGAATTTAACAGAGAGAAAGAAAGAAATGATGCTCTTTTTGAACAAAAACGTGTTAACATTCAGGAGGAAGCTCTTGAAGATAAAACTCGTGTTGCAGAAGAGAGGATACAAACGCAGCGTGATATTGCTGCAATGAACAACTTATCAAGGAGGCAATAATGTCATCATCAATTTATGAAAAAATCGCTAAACAAATGAAAGAAGCGAAAATTATGCGTAGAGAAGCTATAAATAAAGCGAAAGAAGCTGCCGAAACCGTTATGGTTCGTGCCAGAACTGCCGCTGGTCATTATGTAGCTGATAATCCAGATACGCCTGAAAATGAAGCTTGGGAAGAAAAACCTAAAGCTGAAGTTAAGAAAAAAACAACAAAGAAAGCTAAGAAGAAAAGTTGACAAAGCCAACAGTAAATTCCCTTAACCAAGAGATACACTCTCTTGATTCACGCACTACTCGCCTCGAAACTGAAGCCAATATTCAGTTTAAGGACATTTACAATCGTTTTCGGAGGATTGAAAATATCCTTATTAGTGCTTTTGGTGCTACTTTTCTTTTACTCATAACAATCGTCATACGGATGTAGTATGGACCCAATCACCATAAGTGCGGCTATCTCAACTGCCACAGCCGCCTTTGGTGGAATAAAAAAAGCTTTTATGGCAGGTCGAGAACTGGAAAGCATGACACAAGATTTGTCTCGCTGGATGGGTGCTGTTTCAGACGTATCAAATATAGAAAAAAGAGCAAAGAACCCTACCTTATTTTCTAAAGTATTTAATGGACAGAGTATAGAGCAGGAAGCAATCGAAGCCTTCGCCGCCAAAAAAAAATTACAACAGCAGCGTGACGAATTGAAAACCTTCATAATGTTCGCTCATGGAACCTCAGCTTGGGAAGAATTAGTTCAGATGGAGGGCCAAATTCGTAAGCGTAGACAGAAGGAAATTTATGAAGCACAAGAAAGAAAAGAAAAGATTTTATTCTGGGTTATCCTTATTTTCACCCTTGGCATTGGCACTGCTATTCTCATTGCTATTGCATACGGCCTCTGGCTCGTGGACAGAAGCTCATGAGCATTACAGGAGGCCAACCCTCGACAATGGGGGATATACAATTTGCCGACTTAAAAAAGTCGAGAAAGTCCATGAAAGCTTTCGAGGGAAAACAACAAGACAATACTGGTGTTTGTATGAAGGAGCAAACGGTAGTGGGGGAATCGAAATTATGGAGAGCATTGACGCTTGCCCTCGTGAGATCGTATGTCTCTATGATCCAAAAGACAAAAGAGTTACAATCAAAGATTTAATGAGTGCAATGAAGGAGGCGTTTAAATGACCCAAAAGACTTTTAAAGGTAAAGCAGCTAAAGAATTTGCAGCTAAGTTAGATAGTAATGGAGATGAACAAATAGACGATCTTGAGATTATGGAGAGAAAGATCCGTCTGGAGAACGACAATGCCAAACAAGACCAACAAAGATACATGGTTTGGTTTTCTGCGGTGTCCGTTACAGCTTACATTGCAGTGCTTATGACAGATCTCGTTCCGTTGGATAGATTAGATCATTTAAGTAGTATTGGTAGCACTTGGGTCCTTTCAAACATGGGTATTATTGGAGCTTTTATAGCTTCCAGTGCATTCACGAAGAATGGCTAACGTCAACTTTCAATCAATAGCTTTGGGGGTGTATCTTTTTATATGTTTATTTGATTTTGTACTCGTTCCTGTTTGGTATGGAGTAAACAGACCAGAGATAGCAAGTTTTATAGATACTATGAATACAATGGACAATGCTCAACTTCAAATGGAGCTTATGAGAAAGATGACAGACCACCATGATCCATACACTTTGATGGGTGGGGGCTTGTTTCATTTGTCGTTTGGGGCCATATTAACAGGAAGTGTGTTAAATAGAAAAAATAAGGAGGAGTAATGTACGAATACGCAGTTAAGGAAATAGTAAAAGTTGTAGATGGCGATACTGTTGACGTTATAATAGATTTGGGATTTGACCTATCTAAAAAAGAACGTGTGCGACTTGCTGGTATAGATACTCCTGAAAGCAGAACAAGAAATGCAGAGGAAAAAGTATTTGGCCTTGAAGCTAAAGCATATTTAAAAACTCGCCTTGAAGATTGCGATAAATTAATTGTAAAAACAGAAAAAGATGGTAAATATGGTAGGATGTTAGGTTGGTTTTATTCTCACGAGTGGGCAGCCAGTATAAACATGGAGATGGTTGAAAAAGGATACGCTTGGGAGTATGATGGTAAAAAGAAAGAAAAGAACTTGCAAGATCTATTAGATGTTAGAGGAGTTCCAGTATGAGTGTATTAACAAGTTTAGTAGGCCCAGTAACAGGTCTTTTAGACAAGTTTATTGAAGACAAAGATCAAAAGGCTGCTTTGGCTCACGAGATAGCTACTATGGGCGAGAAACATTCTCAGGAAGCTTTACTTGCACAATTAGAGATAAATAAGGCAGAAGCGGCTTCAGGATCTTTATTTAAGGGCGGCTGGAGGCCCTTTGTGGGCTGGACTTGCGGCATTGCTTTTTTCTATCATTTTGTGCTTCAACCGCTTTTAATATTTATATTTGCTTACATTGGTTTAGAAACACCTGACCTTCCAAAATTTGATGTAGGTACGCTTCTTCCTGTTTTGGGTGGATTATTAGGAATCGGAGGATTGAGGTCATACGAAAAGACAAAAGGATTAACTAAGTAATGCCCAGAGCAAAAGAAAAAGCTATACCAAAAACTACTGGTAAAGGTGGCAATTATAGAAAGACAGCCGCAGGTGCTGGTATGACTAAAAAAGGAGTTAGAGCATATCGTAAAGCAAATCCTAAATCTAAATTACAAACGGCAGTTACAGGTAAAGTAAAAAAAGGAAGTAAGGCAGCAAAAAGAAGAAAATCATATTGTGCTAGAAGTGCAGGGCAGTTAAAAAGAAGTTCAGCTAAAACAAGAAACGACCCAAATT
>Ga0163179_10002158_pt1 | contig 13786 bp, 13 predicted proteins | sample AtlANTMetagenome_FD_109643 | JGI IMG/M metagenome (GOLD analysis project Ga0163179, IMG submission 109643) | Marine eukaryotic phytoplankton communities from the Atlantic Ocean - Atlantic ANT 2 Metagenome | ecosystem: Environmental > Aquatic > Marine > Oceanic | place: North Atlantic Ocean...
GTTGTGAAGTCGACCTGGTCCGAAACGGAGAAAGCGGCTTCCGTATTTCGTCGAATGATGACGAGGTCGTGGTGTCGGCCCTCATCGAAAAATTGAAGAAGCTCTTGGGCCAGCCTGCCACTTTGGCCGCCATGAAGGAGAATGCCAGAAACGTCATTCTCAAGGAACACAATGTCGACACTTACACTGCCAACGTTGTCGATGCGATCGGCTATGCGGCAACGGGGACTAGGGAGTTACCGCTTCCGACAATCCAATCCTTCGATGCGGATTAGTTGAGTCGTGGAGTCGCTCGTGTTGGTGTCACGCGCGTAAAGTGCACACTTCGCCAGATTCCGGCGGTTGATCCAACATCTCGTCGTGGCGACGACGTTCCTCTTCCGTGTCGAACCGATCTTTGATTTTCTTGGCAGGAACGCCTGCGACGATGGAATAGGGCTCGATGTCTTTCGTGACGACTGCTCCGGCTGCCACGACCGAACCTCGTCCAATTCGCACGCCAGCCATGACGATCGCATTTGCACCAATCCAAACGTCGGCTTCGACAATCGTCTTCGTGGCGACCTCAGAACGGCCCGCAAAGATCATCGGGATACCTGGGCGATTGATTTCATGGTCGCCTCCAACAATCAGGACGCTTGGCCCCAGCATGACATAACGTCCTAATTCGACGTTCGCCCCTACGTGACAGTTCTGGGCCAGAAAGGCGTACTCGTGAGCCACCAGGTCGGCCGAGAGAAACTGTTGCCGGGGATACAAGGATGCCGTCGGATGAACGTGGGGGATGCGATACTTCAAACGGACATAACGTTGACGCAACGCTCGTATTAGGTTTCTGAACCAACTGACGCCACCAAGTTTTCTTCGCACCTTTCGATTCATGGGCAAATACCAGATCTTCCAGCCGGTTCGATACATCGCGCGGTTGCCTCCAGAATATGCCTTCGGCAGTTTCTGGGAGAAAACGCCGGAAAAATCAACGATTTGTGACCTGTCCCGCGGGGGACTAAACCGCTGCTACGATTAATCATAGCATTTGGAACAACCTGCAAGGTGCGAATCGACAGATTCATGATACAACCTGTCGTCATGGGTTTGCCATCGTTGTTTTGGCGATCTTCGCAGCTCGATCGTTCGGCTCAGCCTCCGTTGGCGCCGAGTTGCAGATGACCAGACCGTTGGCTCATCATTTGATGAGCGGCTGACGCGTTGGCAGATGATTACTCGTTCTTTGCTGAATCCGATTCCAGGAATACGAGATCTCTTACTTCGTCGCCTCTCAGCTTTAGATATTGGTCGTTACCATACGCGATCTGGTCGGGAATTCCGTCGGGATAGGCTTCGCAACAAACACGTTCCGTTGTTTCATCACCGTCGTTCCGGACGCCGGTGATAATGTGTACAGGCTCGCGTCCAACATTTCGGTTCCCGTATCATCAGTCGGACCGACTCGATGTCATGGCATCACATTGTGACGAGCGAGTTCGATGACGGATTCCAATTTCTCTGGAACAGTGCTGTAGAAGTTGTGTTTGCCGTCTCGGCGAACTCGGACTAGGCCGGCCGATCGCAATAATCCCAAATGATGGCTGACTGCAGGCTGGCTTTGCCCCAGTAACTCACACAGGCCACGGACGTGCAATTCATCGAATTCGACAAGCAAATTCAAGACGCGCAGCCTCGTTTCATCGGCTAGCAGGCGAAACGAATTCGCGAGATCTTTCAGCCCCACAGAAGCCGCGCCCTTGGATGGCTTGGGTTGAATGTCTTCGGAGATAGAAACGGTTGATTCGGCAACCCGCGGTGTCGCGATCGCATTGTTTGTCGTCCAGTCATTCATCGGCGAATCTGCTCCTTCGATAAGTCATGTTGCAGCCGCGCAGCGGTAAACGTCTTTGTTGTCGTCTTCCTTCGACGCAGAAACGTCTTTGTCCGTGTCAATGATCGTCGCACAGAACGTGATTGGAAACCCGACGATCTTTGACCCAGTTTTGAATCTCGGTTCTTTTGATTACTGTGTCGAAGAGTCCACTTTGAATCAGTGAAATCGCCTCGCCACATTTACGAACCAGATTCAAGCAGGGCTCATTGTAGGCTACGGCGCAGGCCGTTGGAACTAAAAATCCTAAATCTGACAAAACGACGGTGATCGTCCAGATTGTCAAGGAAAATGAAAGCCCCAATCTAGCGGTGGTGTGATTCCCACATTCTCGCCGGTGAAACAATCAATCGAAAAGAGCTCACATCACGTGTCCAAGGCACGGCTGACCATATTAAAAGCAACTATTGCTTCGTTAATTGACGCAATTGCCTCCGAATGGGATTCGTCACTGGCGGCCGACCAGGCACGATTGAGCATACGCTCGACGATGGCAAAATCGACCAGGATCTCGGCTCCACGCCGCATTCCAAGCTGTTCCACGATTCGATTCCGTACTTCGGAAAAAGGGAGCACATAGCTTTGGATCAGTGCCTCAACCGCCGCCGAGAGTTGGTCGGTGGACTGATTGGGGGCTGTTTCCTGCAAACTCAACAGTGGGCTCTTGATTTCCCGCAGCAAGGTGAATGGATCGGAGCGATCGGACGTTGTCTTCCGACTCCCTTTTCGTTCCTGATAAAGACTGCCGTGCCACAGAGCGACTCCTACGATGGCGACGAGAACACCGAGCACCATGAACGGTGCTGAGGGACCAAATGTTTGTTCTGGAGCCGGTTCCTGCATTGCCGCGGTTGCGGCAATTACGACACCGATCAACAGGATCAGAATGGCGGTGGGTTTCAACATGACTCGAGGTCCAACGCTTCCAGTTATTTGTTTGAGTAGATCTTAATGGCAGTCAGAATAACGCCCGTCAACGCTTCGCCCACGATCAACCCGGCAGCCAGTGGGACGAGTTTTTCTTCGCAGAAGGTGCTACCTTTGATTCGTTGGACGATCATCTGAGTAAAGCAGCCTAGGCCGTAACCCAAGGTGATTGAAAACGGAAGGTACATCGCCAAACCAACCAGGACACCCATTCCGGAAAGTGGGGCTGCGCCGAGTACAGCACCGATCGCGCTGCCCGCGACGTATTTGCCGATCGGCACATCACCCTGACTGACTGCTTCTAGGATACCCATCAGAGCGCCGCCTTGTGGCGCGGGGAGGGCAGTGCCGGGGCCGAATCCGTTCTGGTCTCCTTCACCTCCCGCCCAGAGGATATAGACGACGACTAACGCGATAATCGCGCCGATCCAGGTAGTTGCAAATTGCACGATCTGTTGCTTGATGGGGCGAGCACCGATCATGAATCCGGTTTTGAGATCCTGCATCATGTCCGCGCCTTGACCGATTGCCACGCAGACGGCGACTCCGACAACCATCGCAGCAGCGACGTTTTTATTGAGCAAAAACATCATTAGCGTCACCGAAATCAAAGCCATCCCAGACATGGGCGAGATGTCTGTCAAACCGGTTGCCTGAGCCACGATCAGAGCGGCTAAACCTAACCACAAGGTGCCGACGATTGCTGAAATGATCGCCTGGCCAGTGGTGACGCCTTCTGTCATACGCGATGCGAGGAAGAACAGGAGGATCGCGGCACCGGTACCCCAGGCGATAGTCCACATGCTCATTTCATCGCTGCGACGTCCACCCACGCCCGCCGTTTTGGTGGCGCTCGCCAAGGTTGCGAAGGCTGCTCGGATGGCCGGGATGGACATGACCACGCCCATTAATGCTCCGCCGATGATGACTCCGATGCCGATCGGACGTAGCATTTGGCCGCCGATGAGTGCGATGCCTTGCTCAGTAGCTGGAGCCCAGCCAAGCCCGACCGTTGCGGGTGAGATGACCCACCAGGCAATGGCTCCGCCCAGAAAGAATGGAATTCCACCTCGACCGGCAAGCATCCCGGCCGCCATGTTCATCAACGATAAATAGACGACCGGCGCACAATAATCCGGAATGATACCGAACCCGAAATGAAGTTCCTCCGATTGAATCCCGAATCCCCAGTTGGCGACCATCGCCGGGGAATTGAGCCAGCCCGACTCAAGCAGCAGTTTCCAGATAACGCTGATCAGGACTCCAACACCCAGTAGGATGGCCTTATCCAGACCGGTCGAACCAGCTCGAATGATGGTGGCGGTCGCCACCCCTGAAGGAAACCGTAAACGGTCCAATTCGATCATTTGCTTACGCAGCGGAATGATCACCACAACACCCAGGATCGCGCCTGCTATGCCGGCAATCGCCAATGGAAGAAAGCTAAATTGAAGAGAATCGTTGCCTTGAGCTGCCTGGCTTGCTTGCAGCAAAAATAACGCGGGTACGGTAAAGACAATTCCGGTGCCGGCCGTATTCATTCCCGAGGCGATTGTCTGGTTGATATTATTCTCAACCATCGTGCCCTTCCGCATGACCCCTCGCAGAATGGCATATCCCATGATTGCCGCTACGGTTGAGCCACCAATCGAGAAGCCGAGCTTCAAGGCAGCATACACGAACGCGACGTTAAGAATGATGCCTTGGATAATTCCAAGGACGACGGCAGCTACCGTTAATTCGCGGTATTGCTCTTGCGGCATGACATCCGTTCCAATGTGGAAGATTAGCTGTTTGCCGAGGAAACACGGGAGGAAGCATCGTAGCCCGGTCAGCGTCACAGGCCTAGGTCATTCGATTCGGCCACACTCAATCAGACACTGCAGCATCGGATGTTCTACAAAATCTCGATGCCAGGGCGAGCGTTTTACCAAACTCGGTCGTCTCAGGAGGCATTTGAATCGCGAGCAGGCAGCCGAGCGCGACTTTCAACGAAAGCCAGCATCTGCTCACGCTGATCTCGCCAACCAATGTAGAGACTTGAGAACAAAGCGAGTGAAGAACGATCGGTGTTGAAGAGGATCAGCAGGCCATTGTGTAGGGCGTCGCAGCGACGTATCGTTTTCCATTGATAAAGATGGCGGCGCCCCAAGCAGGTTTGGATGATTCCGAGATGGCTCAGGCGAAACTGCACTGGCAACCAGAATCGCCACATTGAAATCATGAGAGCCGAAATGGCGAACGCCGTCGTGAGTCCGTTCTGCGTGCCCCAGTAGACCGCCATTCCGGTGCTGACTGTCACGAAAACGTATGCCACGCTCCGCCAGCCGTCTTGGACCAGGGGCCAGTTCAAGACCTGGATATCTTGATTCGGGGTCGATTCGTGCTTGAAGGGGCGGTCGGCAATGCTGCTCATCGTGGAACTTTCAATTCCCAGTCTCGCTGGATTCCCAGTCTAGCTTGGCCTCGACCGCTTCGCATCGGAAATTCATCGGCCCGAGACAGGGTTATCCTGCTTGATGCCCGGTTTGCAACGCGTAGACTGGAAGGGCAGGGGAGACAGGATTGGGCTGCGAATCGGAAGTTTTGGCCAGTCGATCAGCAGGATGATGAAGGGATGCACCCGTGAATGACATTCATGCAGCTGAACTTGCCGGCAGTGAAACCACCAAACGCCGGCGAATGCCTTGGTGGGGTTGGGTGCTGGGGGCGTTGTGTGTCCTCGTTGGAGTTCCCATTTGTATCATGATTGCAGCGTTGCTTTACATCGGCGTTGTTAGCCCTGAGCTTTACATCGGCGTTGTTGGCCCGGACAGATCGGTCTATCCCGGCAGAGCCGTACCTCAGCGATTCATCTCGGAGATGAAAGATCTTGGAGTGCTAGGGGAAGATGAGGAAGTGTTGTACTTCTATTCGGATGCCCTTATCGATATTCGTGACGGATTCTATTTCGTCAGCGATCGTGGAGTTGTGGTCTATTCCGAAATGAGGGAGGGTGACCCGTTAGTCATCTATGAGTTTGATGAGATCGATGATGTCCTGCTCGATCGCGATGAGTTCAACGACAGTATTGTCACGATTTATGCGCACAACGATGAGTCGATCGAGTTTCCTGTTTCCAGCGAATACAATCGCGATGAGGATTTTTTCGAAGCCATTTCGTTGCGGTTGCGACCATCTGAATCATCCGATGTGGAAATCGACGATTGGCAACTTGATGACGATGTCTAAATGATTGTTCCCGATCATCTGGGAACAAATCTTGTTTCATGAGGTGCACAAATGACACGACTCTTCATCTCCGCTCTGCTGGTGTCGCTCGTTTGTCCTGCTTTGGGAGCGGTGCAGGCTGGCGATCGTACTCGACTGATCACTTACAACGTTTGGTATGGTTTTACGAAGAACACCGACCGAAAAAGCGACTGGCTCGAGTGGATGCGTGATCATAAGCCGGATGTAGTAAGCCTCCAGGAACTTAACGGTTACACCTTAGAGCAACTTCAGGAAGATGCGGCGCAATGGGGGCATCCCTATTGCGCACTCCTGAAAGAGGATGGGTTTGCAACCGGAGTGACGTCTCGCGTCCCACTCGAAGATGTCCGCCGACTTCGAGACGGTTTTCATCACGGGCTCATGCGTGTGAAAACGGCCGGATTTTATTTGTATGTCATCCACATGCATCCGAGTAACTGGGAAACCCGCGGACGGGAAATCGGTCTCATCCTGACAGATGTCAAAACATTACCCGCCGATGCGCACGTCGTTCTCGCCGGTGACTTCAATACGTTTTCGACAAAAGATCAAAAGCACTATCAGGATCACGCACAATTGGTGCCATTCTTCGCAGCGCGAGATCAAAGATTCAAAGAAAGAAACTTACGCGAAGGACATTTGGATTACTCGGTTCTGGACAGACTTGAAGCGGTCGGCTTCGTCGACCTAGAAGCGAAATTTCGCAGCAGCTTTCAGGGGACTTTTCCGACACAAATCGATAAACCCGGGGATGACGGTGACGCTCGACGACTCGATTTCGTCTTTGCAAACGCGCCGATAGTGAAACGTTGTGTCGATGCTTTTTCCGTCGTCGATGCGGCCACTGCGAAATTGTCAGATCACTATCCAGTGATTGTCGATTTCCAACGCGAGTAAAATTGGGTGCGGAAAAAACGGTGATTCAAAGGTGAAGCAATGATCGATTATCGCCAACAAAAGATCGGACCGCATCAAGATATTCTTCTGATCGAATTATCAGGTCAACTCGATGCAGGTGCCTGCGATTCGTTGTTCGCCGCGATTGATGCTGAGCTGAATGAGGGGCGCCATAAACTGATCCTTGATTGCGATCGCTTGCAATTCATTTCGAGCATTGGGCTTGGGATGTTGGTGCGGATCCACACAAAAATGAAACAACTTGGCGGTGGTTTAAAGCTAAGTCGTGTGCACGGCATGATTCGCGAAGTGATCGAACTGGTGATGCTCGATCACGTTTTGCAAATTTATCCCACGATCGAGGTAGCCACGGATGATTTTTGACGGAAACCGAAGACCGGCAGATTGAAACACTGGCAGATTGAAACACTGGCAGGTCGAGCCGTGAATCGAGCGAACAGCCTCTGATTCGAGGGGCAGCAGCCGAGAGTGCTAGCACTACGAGTGTCGTCGGACGGACTTCTGCTAAATCTATCGCACCAAACGGCTTGCAATGGGTTAGAGTGCCGGGTTCGTCTCGGCTGATTTCCCCAAAAGAAATAGCTCGCCACGGATTCTTGCGACGAGCTGAACCGGAATGAGTCGGGGCGCCCAGATTCGAACTGGGGACCTCCTGCTCCCAAAGCAGGCGCGCTAGCCAGGCTGCGCTACGCCCCGAGCAAGTCGGCGAAACCGCTTGCAAGGACTCATGCTATCAACACCACATCGTTTCCGCAATTGCGGGTCGAATTCTGCTCGTTCTTTCACCCTGCAAAGCTTTGCTGCTGATCACTTTCCGAATCCTGAATCAGCTGGCTCAACCTCTCAAATTCCTCGTGATTGCGGAAGTGAATGACGATCTGGCCACGGCCCCGACTGGATTGCCGAATGTCGATCTTGGTGCCCAATAGAATTCGCATTTGCTGTTCGAGTGAGGCGACGTGACTGCTGCGGGGAGGCTTTTTGCGTCGAGCCGATTTTTTGGTGCTGGAGCCAATTCCGTCACCGTCTTCCAGCTCGATTCGCTCCTGAACTAGCCGTTCCGTTTCACGGACGCTGATTCCTTCACGGTGGATCCTTTGACTGAATTCGACCTGAATTTGCTCATCGCCTAGCGGCAGCAAAGCACGTGCATGGCCTGCCGAAATGGCACCCTCCTGCAGGTTTTCTTGGACTCGTGAGGGTAATTCGAGCAGTCGGAGCAGGTTTGCGATCGTGGAGCGATCGATCTTTAATCGTTGCCCCAGGTCATCTTGGGTGCACTGGTGTTGGTCCAGGTAGCGTCGGAAAGACAACGCTTTTTCAATGGCGTTCAGATCTTTACGTTGCAGATTTTCAACGATGGCCAATTCAGCGACAAGGCGATCATCGGCTTGTCTTACTCTGGCTGGAACCTGGCTCCAACCCGCCTGAATCGCCGCTCGTAGCCGACGTTCACCCGAAATGAGTTGCCACCGGTCGCCGACGCGTCGCACCAGCACCGGCTGCAGCATATCGTGTTCTTTCAGGCTTTCGGCGAGGGAGGTGATCTCGCTATCGCTGAATTCTCGACGAGGTTGAAACGGGTTGTCGTCAATTTCATAGACGCTCAGTAGCAGCAAATCCCCATCTTTTGCCCCTTCGGCCTCACGAGTCCCATGCGATGGGGGGGCGTATTCTTCTGCGGGAGGCTCGCTCGCAGTCGTCTCTTGATCGACCGAGTGATCCTCGGGTTGATGAATTCGGGGCATCCGATCCGCTTGCGGGACATGGACCGGTTCATTGTCGTCACCGAGCAACGCGGCCAATCCTCTCCCAAGCCTTCTTTCTTTAGACACGGTCCAACACCTCCATGCATAATTCCACGTAAGATCGCGCCCCACGGGACCGCGGAGCGTACTGCAAAACCGATCGTCCATAGCTTGGTGCCTCTGAGACGGACACATCGCGGGGGACGACGGTATCAAAAACGATATCGCCGAAGAAGTCGCGGACTTCCGCATCGACTTCGTGGGTTAGTTCGAGCGAATGATCGTACATGGTGAGTACGATTCCCCCGAATTCAAGCTGGTTGCCTGGTTGTTGCATCACTCGCCGAATCACCTGAATCATCTGGGTCAGCCCCTCCATCGCGAAATACTCGCATTGAATCGGCATTAATACCTCAGTGGACCCGCTAAGGGCCGCCTCGGTGAGCACGCCCAAGGAGGGCGGGCAGTCGATCAGGACAAAATCGTATTCCCGGACGTCCTCGCCGAAAAAACGCTGGATTCGTACCAACGCATCCGCCTCTCCCTCCGCCAGGGAATGAATGTCGTCGAATCGGCGGCTGCCGGGCATCACATCCAGCCCTTTCACCGTGACGTCGTTCAGCACGTGTTCCAACGGCATCTGAGTTAATAACGGATGATGATCGGTGGCCTCGTGTCCCAGGCCCGTCGTGGCATTGCACTGGGGATCCAGGTCAATCAGCAGGGTATGCTGACCGCCCAGGGCCAAACTCACCGACAAGTTGATTGCGGTAGTTGTTTTCCCCACGCCGCCCTTCTGATTTGCGACGCACATGATCCGCGGCACCAATGATCCTCCGGCGGTAGCTCGTCCAGTGTAGCGACCGAGAATCCCCAACAGCCTTATGACCGTGCCGCCGAGCGGCTGGATTCCCTGGTCGGGCCACGCATTGTAAACCCGGAGTAAGAATTGCCGGAACGTCAGTTCCTGCCGAAATCGGTGCACTTTGCCATTTTTAGCGCACCAGAAAACTCACCTTTGTTTCACGTGAAACCGCGCAGCTTGACTATTTCACGGTTTCACGTGAAACGACCAAGCTTCGCAAATCGGTAGGGTCGAAGCCCGTCGCCTGTCTGGCTAGTCCAGTGGATTAATGACGAGTCCGCTGAGCAGTTTCGGGTAGAAGTAGGTGCTCTTCGCCGGCATCCGCTCGCTGTGCTCACTAATGGCACGGATATGGTCGAGTGTGGCGGGCATGACCAAAGCTGCCAGGTGAAAGTCTTCTTCTCCCTGCAGACCCTCTTCCAGTTCACTGACGAGGTGGACGTATTTGGGCTTGGGCAGATTGGGTTCATCGAGCAGATTTTCCATGATCAACCGGTGCAGAATGCTGACTCCCAGCCCCTGCCAGTCGGAACTGTGGTCCGTGGCGACCTGTTTCATCCGCTCGCGTCCAGCGGGGGTGATATGGGCCAACACCCAGTTCCCGTCTTTTCGCGTGTAGAGACCGACCGTCCCCTGCTCATTCTCTGTCTCGATTTCTTCCCAGACTTTTTCCGCGTCGCCGGGGCCATTGCCGGCGACCTGGCATTCGAAGTTTTCACCCAATTTGGCAATCAGCTCCTCGGAGCTTAGTTCGGGAACACCTCGGAAAAGACGGTGTGTGGGTAGGACGATCATGCCCGGGTCGCTCATCCCGACACACATCATCAGGACGGAATTAGCTGGATCGTTTTCACCCAGTTGCCCTTTGGCTGCCAATTCCTCCTGATAGTTGCAGGCCGTCTCATAACGATGATGGCCGTCGGCGATGAAAACGGGCTTACTGTCCATGACGGCGGTCACATTCGCGATCACGTTCACGTCGGTCACAGGCCAGATACGGTGGACGATGCCGAGATGGTCAGTGGCTTCGATCGGCTGGCGATCGACGATGTAGGCTTCCAGGATATCCTGGGCTTCATTGTCTGGATCGGGATAGAGGCCAAAGATCTGACTCAGATTGGCATGACATGCTCGGGTTAACTTAAGCCGGTCCTCTTTGGCGGAGGCGTGCGTCTCCTCATGAGGATAAATCGACCCTTCGCCGAACTTTTCCAATCGAGTGCGGCACATGAATCCGCGCCGGTTGAAAGTCTGCCCATCGACCTCGAAAGATTGATGATAGACATAGATGGCTGGATCGGCCTCTCGCTCCAATACTCCCTCGTTGCGCCAGTTCTTCAGCAATCGAGCAGCTCGGCTGTATCGATTGGACTCTTCGTTGTCGCCCGGTTCATCGCGATTCAGGATCAGGCGGATAACATTCGACGGATGGCGTTCGTAGAGACTGTCTCGTAGCTCGTCATCGATAACGTCGTAGGGAGGGGCAATCACATCGCTGAGAGAGCCGACGTGGCCAAGATCGTATCTCAGGCCTGGAAACGCTTGGATTTTGGGCATTGCTTCGCTGGGGTTGAGGGCTGGATTTGTGCATGAAAAAAGGCTCCGGATGTTATGCCGGAGCCCTTCTCAACTGTCAATGAGGCTTGAATGCCTGAGTCGCTTTAGTAGCGATAATAATCGGGCTTAAAGGGGCCTTCGGCAGGCACACCAATGTAGTCCGCCTGCAGGTCGCTAAGCTTGGTGAGCTTCACGCCCAGCTGTTCAAGGTGCAATCTTGCGACCTCTTCGTCCAACTTCTTCGGCAATACGTGCAGGCCTAACTCGAAGGAGTCGGATTCGGTCCACAAGGCGATCTGAGCCAATACCTGATTGCTGAATGAGTTGGACATGACGAACGAGGGATGACCAGTCGCACAACCAAGATTCACCAGACGACCCTCGGCCAAGATGATAATCGAGTGTCCGTCGGCAAACGTATATCGATCGACGAGAGGCTTGATGTTTTGACGAGTCACGTCGTCTTGAGAATCGATCCATTCCATGTCAATTTCAAGATCGAAGTGGCCAATGTTACAGACGATCGCATCGTGGGGCATGACCTTCATGTGTTCGCCCATGATGATGTCGCGATTACCTGTGGTTGTCACGAAAATGTTACCGATCGAAGCGGCTTCTTCCATGGTCGTAACCTGGAAGCCTTCCATCGCAGCTTGCAGAGCGTTGATGGGGTCGATTTCGGTGATGATCACTCGAGCACCGTATCGTTGTAAAGAGTGGGCACAGCCTTTGCCGACGTCGCCGTAGCCAGCAACAACGGCCACCTTACCGGCAACCATCACGTCCGTCGCTCGCTTGATTCCATCCACCAGCGATTCTCGGCAACCATACAGGTTGTCGAACTTGGCCTTCGTCACAGCGTCATTGACGTTGATGGCGGGCACTTTCAATTCGCCCTTCTCCAACATCTTACGCAGCTCTTTAATGCCCGTTGTTGTCTCTTCGGAGAGACCTCGGATGCCTTCCAGCAATTGCGGATACTTGTTGTGGACTAGAGCCGTCAAGTCACCACCATCATCCAGAATCATATTGAGCGGTTCGCCGTCGGCGAAGTAGATCGTTTGGTCAACGCACCAGTCGTACTCTTCGTCGGTCTCGCCCTTCCAGGCGTAAACCGGAACGCCGGTCTCAGCGATCGCCGCCGCTGCATGGTCTTGAGTCGAGAACTTGTTGCAACTGCTCCACTGCACCTCTGCGCCGAGCTCAGTTAACGTCTCGATCAGGACGGCCGTTTGAATCGTCATATGCAGGCAGCCTGCAATCCGTGCTCCCCGCAGCGGTTGGCTGGGACCGTATTTTTTACGGATCGCCATCAACCCTGGCATTTCGTTCTCGGCGAGCATGATCTCGCGTCGTCCCCAGTCAGCGAGAGAGATATCTTTGACCTTAAATGTTTCACGGGCTTCGATTTGGGTCACCTTGACCTCCTGGCTGTGCAATTTGAATAAAACAGAACGAATCAGAGGGGTTAATTCCTAGAAACTCATCCTATAGATGATAGGACTAAGCACCCGCAACGCAAGTCAGCCCCTCGCCGAAAAACCCGCGCGAGCTGCTTTAACAAATGATCTCGTCTGAGACTCACTCTTCTGGCCGGGTGATGTCTCCACGCCGCTCGCCGTATCAACCGCGTCCGGGCGGGTGATTGCGATGGCGTCTGCCGCGTTTTCGGCTGTGAGGCCGCCCGCAAGAATCCACGCAATACCACCCTCCAGGGGGGTTTGCTTCGCGAGCATCTCCCAGTCGATGCGGCGACCCGTTCCGCCGAATTCGGAGGGATGATAGGCGTCCAGTAAAACTGCCGCAGGGCGACATTTGAGCGTTTCACATTGTCTCAGGTAATCGAGAACTGGAGAGATTCCATCACTGCCAATTCGAAAAGCCTTGATCACCGGATAGTCCTGCAGTTGGAGGAGTAATTCGGGTGGCTCATCCCCATGGAGCTGGATCCAATCGAGCTGGTTGGCAGTTGCCAGACTGCGGATCGTTTCGGCATCGGTGTTTACAAACACACCGACACGTTCGAGAACCTCTGGTATGGACCGACAAACGCTCAACGCTGCTTCCGGAGAAACGTACCGTTTGCTTTCGGGGAAAAAATTAAGGCCGATGGCATCGGCGCCGGATTCGGCGACCATGCGAGCATCTTCGGCACAGGTAACTCCGCAAATCTTGATCCTGAACATGGACGCATTGTAGGCGCTCGTCTGCTCCAGCGAAAAGAGACCCCTGAGCCGAAACGCGGCGATTAGGCGGCGCGACGTATGGGTTCGCCCACACCTGTCTGTGCGTCGTCCCAGCGATTGACGGCAACGGCAACCAGATGTCCGCCGAAGGCCAGAGCTAATTTCAGGGCACTTTTGACGGGACGCTGCTGGCCGACCAGCGGAATGCAATCCAGATCGCATTCAGGATCAGGATCGGTCAGGTTGAGTGTGGGCGGAACAAACCCATCGCGTAGAGCGAGTGTGGTGAGTGCCAATTCGACGCTGCCTGATGCGTTGACGAGATGGCCAAGCATCGCTTTGAGGGAGCTCACGCAGAGGTCATCAGCATGGATGCCGAATGCGCGGCGGATGCCACGGGTCTCCATGACGTCATTTTGCGTGGTTCCGGTACCGTGTGCGTTGATGTAGCCGA
>Ga0163179_10002159_pt1 | contig 13783 bp, 5 predicted proteins | sample AtlANTMetagenome_FD_109643 | JGI IMG/M metagenome (GOLD analysis project Ga0163179, IMG submission 109643) | Marine eukaryotic phytoplankton communities from the Atlantic Ocean - Atlantic ANT 2 Metagenome | ecosystem: Environmental > Aquatic > Marine > Oceanic | place: North Atlantic Ocean...
AGTTCATCCTCAACCTTATTGGTCATCTGGATAGTTTCTACATTCTCTACCCAATTCAGTGCATCAAGAAACAAAATTATATTATTCCTCAACTCAAGTATTTCGTTTTGAGTTGGAGCAGTGAATTGATATGAATTATAATAATTTGATTTAGAATTAAAATCATACTTCAATTTCCTACGTTGTGCAAAGCATGTATTGTCAGTATAAAATATAACTGTTTCTAATTCATCCTTACCAGGATCATGCCAGTATGAACCAACAACATCTGTTAAGAACTTATCTATCATAGACTTTCTAAATTTATACTTTGGTACTTCATACCTAACCGCATTAGGATTAGTACTTGGAGGTGGAATAAGAAATTGTTTATCATGATAGACTGCTATCTCATTAACAAAATCAACTTCAAGCATTGCTTTTCGTATCTCTGCTGCAAATACCATTATTTCTCTCCAGATTTAGTATACCATCCTGTCAATATATATTTATCTTTGTCACCACACAGCAGTCCACCTCTATGTGTATGAGTAAAACCAGCAGGCCAAAAGACTACAGTACCTTGTGTTGGTTTGAGTCTTCTCTTTTGATATAAAAATTCAGTTTCTCCTCCGTCTTCAACATCATTAAGATATATCATCCATACTAGTGCTCTTTGAGCATAATAATATGATCCATTCTCGTGATGCCATATATGATATCCACCACCAGGTTTTGTTCTTTGGAACTTACAATCTGATGACATAAAACCCATCCTCTGCAATACACTATACTTATCAATATAATGTGTGACACATGCTTTAAGAAATTGATTGCATTGCGTAGTCCAACCAGAATCAGTATAATTTAATAGAAATGATTCATCTTCACGATTATGCTTACCATTGTACATAGATTCACCATCCATGTACACTATTTCATTACTTTGATCAGATGTAATTGGCATTACATCATTAATGATTGGATCTATCTTGTCAGTTAATTTCTGATCAAGCATAGCATCACCAAATTTTATTATCCTATCACACCATGGTTTAGGTATAAAGTTATCCCATACACCAATAAAGTCATCAAAAGATGCTTTAGTCAACTTATCATCCTTCATCAAATTAAGAGGACGATAAGGTGTCAAATTTTCTGTCATAATTAGAATGCTTTAATAATATATTTTACTTTGTGGAATTTATTAACCAACTCAACCTTTCTGTTAGGATGGAATGCTACATTAGGTGCAGGTAGTTTTGTACCTTTATTTAGGGTGAATTCACCAACATTTAATTCAAGATTAACATCTCCTTGATTGAATGTAATTGCTTTCTGTTCAGAAGCAGTACCAAGTCCTTGCTTCTCTCCTGGACCATCAGCATTACCATAACTATAATCAGCATTTAAGTCTGTTAATGGCATATCAGATAAGTAATGATTATGTTCGGCAATTGATCCATTAAGTTCATCCTCATATATTTTAGGTGGTGAATATTCAAGTACTCTAAAAGTACCTGGTTCTGTATCAATAGCAGCCATTACTTTAGCATTCCATATCTCATAAGTACCATCCATTTGTTGACCTAGTGATCCTGCTGTTGTAGCAGTACCTGCAGTACCTGCTGCTATTCCACCCGAATTTAATGAATAAATTGTAGTTGTACCAATATTCAAATCAACGAAGAAGTCATCTTTAACAGCGTCACCTGGATGTACCCACCATGTTTTTGCTGATATAGTTAAAGCACCAGCATCCTTACCTTGGTCGTGGTCTTCATCAATAGGTGCCATCATTATATCTATCAATTCTTCAAGACTTTGTACATCAAATACTGAATCCCATTCTTCTTCAAAATCTGGCATAAATCCTAGGAGAATACCTATCCATTGATCCCTTACTGTTGATTTGGTATCCCAAAAGTCTAAAGTTTGACTTGGTTCATTAAAGTATAGTACAGGTCTGTTCCAAGGTGCATCATTAGTTTCACCATTAGGAGCCCATGGACTTTCTGCTGGATATGCTACACGACCTAATCTATCACCTAACCAGTTTAAACCTGCAGTAGGTGTGTTTTGGAAATTATATGGAGTATAACCAAACAATGCTCTTTGATTCCATGCAATTAAAGGGTCACCACCAGGACCAGCTGTAACAGCACTAATATAGATATGCTCGTGTGATGGTATATCCACTTGTGTACTTGATAGTGGTCCAATTGTAGCAGTAACACTACCAACAACCTCAAATTCTATATCTACAACAATATCATCAAGTACTACAGTTCTAACTGTACCAAAATTAAAGAAGTCACTGCTTATACCTGATGATCCACCTTCATCACCTACTATCTGCTGATATGGGTTGGGATCACCTGCAGTTACATCCACATCATCAACATACCAATATCCACCAATACCACCTGCTTCTCTAGCATTAAATGTTTTAGTAGGATGTATTCCAGTATCTATTGGTAATATAGTTGATGCTCCTCTATTACCATCTACCTGACCAGGACCAACCATCCTTCTATTTCTATAGTCTGGTACTCTAAACTTACCACTATATGCTTTAGTAGTGTTATTCCATTCACCAAAGTCATTTGCATCATCAGTTGGTTTAGCATAGTTATTCTTAATAACCCACCATAAATCAGGGAAATCAGCAACATTATACTCTGAACCATCACAATCCAAATAACCAGGATATCTTGCATCTAATCTACCTTTATTAGTAGATCCCTTCAAATCACCATACTGTTTCATTGGATCTTGTTCACCAACAACATCCACACGATCTTTAAGTATTGGTATAACTGTACCAATAGCATATCCATCCTCTTTACTCTCTCTAATCTCACCAGATCCACCACCTGACATGTCAACAAATGCAGTCTTCTTACTATACCAACATCCTTTAAGTTCTGGTGGTGGTGGCACAACAGCATAATTTGTAGCAGTCCATGTAAATGGATTATTTGTAGTACCAGTACCAACTGTTACAGATGTTGTTGCTACTCCTGATAAAGTCTGATTGGTTAATATTTGTAATTGGAAAGAACTATTTGTATCATCATCAAATGCTACTGGTCCTGCTACAAATGGACCAAAGTCAACAGATATCTTTGCATCATTAGTAGCATTGATAGTGATAGGTCTATTGATACCTGTTATTGGTACAATACTACTAACAACAAGAGTATTTGGAGCAGTTCCTGTTAAATCTCCTGGTGGTGTGAAACTAGCATCAGTATCTGGTCCACTGTTTGTAGTAATAGACCATGGTGCTATCTCTCTACTACCTACCTTAATAGTAGTAGAAATTACAGCACTAAATGTAGCACTAGATTTATTTCTTATTTGTAACTCATCACCAAGTACAACTGATGTAGGGAATATACCCCAACTAGACCATGAACCATCACGTTTTCTTCTAACACCTGGTGCTGAACCAGTTGTAGTTACTAACGTAACAGGAACTTCTACATCAGTACCCAATCCAGTAATACCACCAGTAGGTTGTTGATCAGATTCAATTAAAGTATCTTCATCTTGATCAATCTTATTAGAAAATATAAAGGTATCAGGAGTAATTGATGGTAAATCACCTGTTTCAATTCTCCATATTGCTCCTCCTCCACCAGTACCAATATTAATTACATTTGCAATAGCAGTATTAGCAGTTACTGGAGATCTCACCATCAACTGTATGTATTGAGTATTAGTAATTTGAGGTTGAGTTGAAGAGTCAACAAATGTTACTCCAGATAATACATTATACCCATCATCATTTGTAGTATAAGCACCAGTAGTTGATATACCAATCTTCGCACCATTATCACTAGATACTATTCCAAAATCATTCATACCCTGAATCTGGACTATATTACTATAGATATCACTATCTAATGGTCGATCCTCTAACCATAAAAAATTTGGTGCTGGATCTGGGAAATTTGGTGCTTGATCTTTAGTCCAAATAGTCCACTTCTCTGTCCTTGTACCAACTGTTAGATTAAGATAAGAATTTTGTGAGAAGCTAGCATTAGACTTTAATCTTACTTGTAATAGATCACCATTTGCAACAGTCCATCCAGTTGGGATCTCCCAATTACCCCATGTAGCGTTATTATTTTGACTTAACCTCTTGCGTCTTATTGCTACATCACTAATAGTTGGATTTATATGTGAAGTTGTTAGTCCTACTTGACCTTCTGTACCAGCAGTTAAACCACCAACAGTAACAACAGTTTCTCCTGCCCTAGTACCATCACCATAAGTGTAAAGAGTATCTGGTTCTGCCTTTTCTAATGTTGTAAATGTAAATGCGTCTGGAGCAAAATCTTGAGGAAGTGTGAGAATCCTCCAGACAGTAGTTTGTAGACCAACTTTTACTGTGATATTTTGACTACTATCCCATGCCGAAGGTGCTTTGAACCTAAAACGAACGGTTTGCCCCTCGGTAACAGTTGTTGGGGTATTTCCAAATTGATACGTAGTCATTTCTTATCTATAGGTATCGTAAATATTTAGGTTATACATCTGCAGTTAAAGTAGAAGGGAATGATCTACCATTACCCCATATAATTCTTACCACACCTTTACCACCAGCACCACCAAGGTTAGTAGGAGTGTTTTGCGGTCCACTACCCATACCACCAGCACCACCACCATAGTCTCCACCAGGTGCACCAGCAACTAGATCATAATAATTAGTACCATCATTTTGTGGAGTTGTTCCATTTGTACCATTATCTCCACCTGATCCTCCTCCACCACCAAGCATGGTTCCACCATAAGTGTTATTGATTGGTGAATTAGAACCAGCAGCACCTTGACCTAGAATTCCTACTCCTCCTCCACCAGCACCACCACCAACTAAACCATTAGCAGAACCCCATCCACCAGCACCACCAGTTTCGCTATTACCATCTCCAGAATATCCACCAGCTCCACCACCACCACCGTATGTTCTAGCAGCACCTCCATTACCACCACCATCTCCAACATAATCACCACCATCTCCACCATTACCTGTTCCTCTTTTACCACCACCACCTTTAACAGTAGTTGTGTTTATAAAATATGAATCTCCACCATCAGTTCCACCAGAATTATTACCTTGTCCAGCAGCACCAACTACTACAGTATAAGATTGACCTGGTGTTACAGAAATACCATTCTTCCATCCAAGGCCACCGCCTCCACCACCTTTATGATCATCACCATCACCACCACCACCGCCACCAACTGCAACAACAGCAACATCATAAACATTAGCAGGTGCTGTCCAATTAAATGTTCCTGCTGTAGTATATGCTTCTTGACCACTAACAGATGTTGTATTACCACCACTACCACCTCCTCCAGAAATTGAACGAACATTCTGCCAAGTACCTGAATCATCAATTTCAACTTTAATTGGATAATCTGCTTTAATTTCAACTGGTAAATCAATATCATCAACCAATAGTGAATTTGTCTCTGTCTCTGGTGATATTACTGGTTCATCATCTGGTGGTACTGGACCTGAATCTGGAATATTAATCAAATCAGGCATCATATCACTTAATGTGGAAATCGTAGGAGTAGTAGCAGTTGTAGTAGTAACTCCATTAGTTGCTGAAATTGTATACTTTACTGCATCTAATGTTGAAACAAGTCCATTATAAGTATTAGCCCAGTCAATTGTATCTGTTACAGTAGTATTCTGATTTACATTGAGAGATGTTGTTGTCATTTGAGTAATAACACCATCAATAGTATAATACCTGTATAGAGTAACAACAGTAGAATTAGTACTATTATATGTTAATGTTACATTAGTTCCAAATGGCAATGGATCTGGTGAAGCACTAATACTAGCAGTAGGTGCTGGTACCACAGTAAGAGTAACACTATCACTATCACTACCACCACTTCCACTAACGCTAATAGTATATGTGGTAGTGGATGTTGGACTTACTGTAGTATTTGAACTTAATGGAACACTTCCAATACCTTGGTTGATAGTAGCAGAACTAGCATCTCCAGTTGTAGCCCAGCTTAATTGTGTAGAAGATCCTACAGGAATACTACTAGATGCTAACGATATATTTGTATTTGGTGGTGTATAAACAGTTACAGATGTAGTAGCAGAAGCAGTCTTACCACCATTTGGTACTCCATTAACATTTAAAGTATATGTTTGATTTGATGTAGGATAAACAGTCTTCGTACCACTACTTACTGGTGATATAGAATAGTTTATCGGACTAATGGTACCAGATACAGCATAATTTGTATTCCATGTCAATGTACTAGATTGTCCTGCTATTATTGAACCTGGACTAGCACTTAAAGAAGCAGTTGGTTGATCATAGGTGCACCCCTGATTAACATTAGCACTAGAATTATAATTATTGGCAGTTGTATCCATGCAACCATATACAGTATAGTTACATTGTCCATTATCTCTAGTTGCAGCAGGGTTGTAGTTAGTGGCAGAAGGATCCATACATCCCCAAATATATGTACATGATCCATCATCTGTATTACACCCATTCGTACATGTATTCTCTGCTACTGGATCTGTACATCCATATATGGGACATGTACCAGCACCCAACCAGTGATGATGTATTCCATATTCACCATTTTGCACACCAGCATTATAGATGTATAGAAAAAGTGGAGTGTTGTAAGTAGAATTAGCACCATTTCCACCATCAACAAATGAATTACCACCTTGAGAAGGAGGTGCTGGATTAGTAAAGACACTATGCCAATAGTATACACCACCTGCTTCAGCATTCCTTTTAAACGCCCATTGATACCAATAGTTTATAGAGTCATAAACCCAATTACTTCCATCAGAGAACCAACTGTATTGATTTACACAAATACCAGTTCCTGGATACGTGCTAGTATAATTTCCTCTATAATACTTACCCCAAGCAAATGCCATTTGTTATACCTATTAGAATTTAATTATATAATGAACCATAATAAATGGTGTTACTACTTGATTTAGAACATCCATATTTGTTATATCCACATCAATATATGATTGCATATCATCTAAATTAAGATTTGTAGTACCATACTTATAAGTAAAATTAGAAGCATAACTTTCTGGTCTAGTTAATGCATGCTCATGTCCATCAGTAGATCTTGGTGTATTTGCATTAGTATATTGTATTTCATTACCAGCAAAAGCATTAACATTTATAAATGGACTACCTGATGTTCCTTCTCCACCACTACTTTTTCCATCACCATCAATTTTGGCATTTCCAGTATAATTTAAAACATGGTGGTTATCTGTTGTCTCGTGAGCATGTCCTTGAAATTGATCAAGTTGCATTATATGCTTATTAGATTTCCTGATCATATTATATTTGATATTTCCATTAAAAGGAATATCAAGGTCAGCATCAATTTGCATATATCCATTATAATTGCAGTTAATTCTACTACCAACATTACTACTTGCTTCTACCTCAACACCAACTCTATTAACATTTGGTTTATTTTCTTTAGTTGTGCCAGCATATGTTCCAGTACCTCTACCACCAACCATTACTTTAGATCCTAGATCTGGTACTTGGAACGATCCAAGATCACCTGTTTCTAAATCTGGATTTCTTAACTGTACATTATCTTTCTTAAATCTGCACTCATCACCAACACCAAGTGTCTGTGCTAAACAATAATAATCTTTAGCATTGTATACTCGACCATCACAAGCTAAAAATCCTGCAGGGAGATTTTCCTTAAATATTGGATTCAAAGGATCTTTATCCAATAGGACACCTTCTAAAGCATTTTGTTGAATAGTTCCAACTATTCCACCATAAAATGCCTTCTGTCTAGCGTAATTAGTAGATTTGGATTTTGCCATTAGTATGCTCTGATGATATAAACACAAGTCATTTGTGGTTGTGCTACATTAAAATCTATTTGTAGGGCATTTTTATTTTCAGCATTGCCCAGAAAATCTGCCTGTGTTGGTATATTTACATTAGCAATAACACTAGTTGATGCTCTTAATCTCGAACTATCAAATTCAACATCAAATGAATCATGATCATGTGGAACGATAGAATCATTCGAATCTGACAATGGATTAGTAAAATTATATCCAGTATTACTCATCATAGTACTACGCAACTGATTCTCACCATATGCCATTTCTGAATTAGCAACATCTACTGTTCCACCTGGTAAGTATGGTAATGTAGTTGTACCTTCTGGTAAATAATAATTTCTGTAACCACTAGGAACTTTTTCTCCATTAGGACTTCCAGTAGTACCATATTTGTATGATGTTGAATCATCTATTCTAGGTCCATTAGGATGAGTATCTGTTACTTTAAATAAGTGTTGTCCAATTGGACTATCAGTAACCCACAATGGTGTCAAATCAGATGGTGGTGGTGTAGACTCAACCTTTGCTAAAACAACCCCCTTCGCACCATTATCAAGACCACTATTAAAAACTGTATCAACAGTATTCGTGTCATCTGGCCACCATAATTGATACAAATTATTCTGTGATCCATATGTAGTACCAGTATATGGTGCTCCTGGTGCTGATGCTGGATACCAACTCAATGAAGAAGGTGGTTCATATTCATCTCCATCATTATATCTATCACCAACACTTATACCTGGAGCAGTAAATTTAGTTGCTGTCTGCTGCCAAGGGCCTTGATTATTATTATATGCACCTTCATCATCATCAGTCCAACCCCAATAATATGTATCACCTACAGTCTGACCCCATTGGTTGTCAACAGCATGGAATCTTACAGTATAGTCTACTTCACCATAAGGTATAACACCACGTCCTGGTAGTGTTGTACTATTTTGTACTATAGTAGGATATGATCCAGTATGTGCATGTCTTGGTACATGCCTTCTACCAAGTTTCCTTGGTGCTATGTAAATTGTTTGATACCCGTCACCATCTTCTTTGGTGTGACCAGTAATCTTTCCTTGATATCCTGTAGAATCAGTAGTTTCATCAAGAGTGAATACTACATCAGTATAAACATCAGTAAATGCTACAGTAATAGATTGACTCTCGTGTGTACCTATCTTATTTTGTAACAATAATCTTGCATCAGCATCCTCATCAGCATTTCTACCAGTAGGTGAACCACCACCAGCAAAATATGCATCCTCCACATCCATCAGTGCTTTCTGATTAAGATCTGGCAGTCTAATTGTGCCTGTATATGCTGGAAAACTACCAGCAAACGAGCTAGTACCAGTATTATACGTGTCACCAATAGTTTGAGTTAATAAAGGATATGCTCCAGCATCTGCAAACTGTCCATCACAAACAACCCAACCTTTAGGGATAGAAGTTATACCTCCACCCCACGGCATAATTGTACCAATAGCTGCTCCTTTAGCAGTTTTAGATTCTTGATAAAACATTTATACTTCTATTAGATACCAACCAGTTTTGGATGTAGGAGCAGCAGTACCACCATCAGGTGTACTATTTCCTACGTATAACAATGCAAACCCAGCAAATGGAGTTTGAACAACTAGTTCACCACCATCATAAGAACTCAAGTCAGCAGTATTACCTGATAACATTGCTTGTCCTGTGTTATCACTAGCATTTTGTACCTTAATATTTGTTGCTGCTCTAACAACCAACGACATATTATATGTTAAGAGTCCACCTATATCTATGATACGAATCATATCACCGATTAATGGATTCTGTGGTAGTTTAACAACTGTATTCTGTGAAACATCTAACACATAATTTGTATTAACTTTTGCATCAACCTCAAAGTCAGCAGAGTATTCCCACTTTCTACCACCTGTCTGGGTGAAGTAGTTAGAGATACCAGCAATATTAACAGCACCGTCATTCTCAACACTGAAGATCTTATTGCCTCCAGAATTAATTGTTAGATCACCACCATTGAGAGTAAGATCACCTGCTGCAAGTATATCACCACCAAATGTACTAGTTCCTGTACCTAAAGCAGATAACTTACCATATGTCGTGAAGTCACCAGATGAATTCTCAAATTTCAATCTTTGTGTAGTACCATCCTCACCAAAGATATCAATATCACCACCATTAATTGTGAGATCACCAGTTGCAGTATCAACTTCTAATGTAGTTCTCTTTGTGATGGTATCAGATCCACCATTAGTTAATCTAAACCACTCTGTCTCCTCTACTACTGAACCGTTAAGAGTAAATGTATTCTCAAGGGTTAATTTACCAGCAATAGTAGTATCACCTGTAAGACCACTAACAGTCAATTTATCAAATCCTTGACCAACATTCAAGTTACCTTGTAGTTTGGTATTTCCTGTTAATGATTGTACTTCAAAAGTCCTATTAACTGGATCTCCACCATCAGTTACAATAAGAGATTTAACCTCTGTACTGATAAGAGATTTAACCTTAACTATCTCTGAATCAGATAGCAGTAGATAATCAGATGTAGTTAAAACTCCACCAAATTCTGCAACACCTATCCTTACATCTGCTGTATCTTCAGGAATACTAGAAGCACTCTTGATTCTCATCTCTGCTTCTTGTGGTTCAGCACTCCATGTTACTGTACCAGCAGCAAGATTACCTGATAACTTAACTGTACATGATGTGCCAGAAGGAGTTAAACCACTCTGCACAACCCACTCACCATTCAAGTCTCCTGTGGTGCTACCACTGATAGCGATAGACTCACCATAATCAATACTTAATTCAGTATTAGTCTTACCATCCCAGTTAATAGTTAGAATATCTGTACCATCAGAAACCAAAGTATCAATATCACCATCATCTATCAAAAGACTTGATACAGGATCTAACTGACCATTATTATCAGAATCAAATCCTGTAATGAATGTTGCGTTAACTTGCTTATCAAGTCTAGCAATGACACAATTATCAGGGTGATCAGTTCTCTTTTTAGTACCATCAAGTTGACGACTAACTGCTAATCTATAACCTTTTGGATCATTAGGATTAGTAATGTTAATTAATCCTTCAACTTTAACTATCTCATTCAGTGATTGGTCTGCTACGACTGGATTACCATTAGAATCAACAGAATCTGGAGAGTTAGCATGACCTCTTTCGATTAGTAGTAACTCACCAATCTTAAAGTCAGTAATAGAAGGTTGTGTTATTGGTAGGTAATATAAAGAACCACCTGAATCAACACCATTAACTTTAAATGTGAGATTAGGAGCACTTGGATTACCTAGTTTAGCACCAGTTATTACAAGATCATCATCATCTACATAACCAGATCCTGAAGAAACTGTTGCAACAGCAGCATTTCCATTACCATCAATGGTAACTGTGAATAATGCTCCAGTACCAGTACCACCATCTGCTGATAAGAATGAGTATGTAGTATTAGCAACCCAATCACCACTCTGTGCTGGAGAAATATTATCGATAGCAACAATTTGACCTGCTGAAACTAGATAAGAATCTCCACCCCAAGGTCCAACACCCTGTGTATCAATCAACTTACCTGTATCACTATACTTAAGGAAGTCTACGTTAGGTTTCTCAAGAGAACCGACAATATGTGCTGAAGATCCTGCATCAAACCTATTTCTTTCTATCTCAATGATACCTGCTTTCTGTCCACCAACGAGTTTAATATCAGAATAACCAGTTGTACTTGCAAGAATATTAAGACTATTCCTTACAGTAGTAAAACCACCAAGAGATCCAATATCAAGTTTAGAAGTTTGAATACCTAATGTAAGTTGAGTGGTATCAGTACCATCAAATATATTAACCTTACCTGCTTGAGTAAAGATACGTGTCTCGGATGTACCAGGGAAAGCACCAATCTCTAAAGTACCAGCAGTCTTTGTCTGATATGTACCAATTAGTGTTGAACTAGCAGGATTTGCAGCAGCACCACCAAGAGTGATAGTACAACTACTCGATACCTCATCAGAAGCACTAGCAATATCTACGACAGCATTTTTAGTGTCTTTATGTATCTCAAGTACACTAGTACCAGCACCAGCACCCATTCTAAATGTATGGGTATTGGTATCAGAAACACTGTTACCAATGCTTATTGTTTGTGTATTAGTAGTACTATTACCAAGAACAATAGACTCTGCATTGTTTAGACCAATGAAGAAATCTGTATCAGTATTAATGAAATTGAATGTTTCAGCAGTACTGTTAATGTCACCACCATCAACACTCAAGTCATCTTCAATCAAGGTATTACCAGTGATTCTAGCATCACCAACGACAACCAAGTTTCTATCTAATTCCTTATCTGCTCCTCCACCAATGGTAGTATTAATACCAACTCTACCACCAGACTGATAAGTACTTCCTCCAGAAGCAGGATCTGATGTAGCAACACGTAATGTAGCAACGTTATCTGGAGTAACACTATCACCACCAACCAAGAATGCATTTGTTACAGGGAAGTATGACTTATTATTTGAAGATTCAGATAGATAATTATTAATTCCAACAGTACCATCAGGTGCATAAGTAACAAGAGTCTTACCAGAGATGAATGCTGTACCAACAACATCTAGGTTAGCACGAGGATCTGTATCATCAGATACATGACCATCTAAAGCACCCTCAATTGCCATTCTAGCAATTGTGTTAACTCCTAACTGAAGATCGCCTGGTACCTCTGTCTTTGTACGTAATGCTTCAGCACCTAGTACACCTATTTCCTTCCAACTAGAACTAGAGATCTCTAATTTAACACTAGCACCTTGCTGATCCCAAACAAATACTTCAGAACCAATGTTATTGAATACAGCAAATTTACATTTATTATTATCAACACCTGACTGATCTGCCTCGGTAATAGTCCAGATACCATTAACCTGTGTATTACTAAAGTCAGAAATACGTATTAAACTACCTACCTTTGCACCAACACCAACATTATTAGTACCAACTTTCCATTCAACCTCTATTGTTGTAGTATTGTTAGCAGTTACCTTAAGAATATTAGTATCATTAATCTCTGTATAGTAGTTTGCATAGATCCATCCCCATGAACCAGACTTACCTACTTCCCTACCTTTAAGAAGAATATCTCCATCTACTGGTGAATTAGGACCATATGCAACATTCTGTGAGGTATAGAATGAAGTACCACTAGTACCTGCACTGTATACAGCAGATTGATTTGGTGTAATATTTGATGGAGCATTAGCTGTAAAGTGTGTCTTAATAGTATAAGACTGACCTGGATTAGTTAAAGTTCCTCTTGGGTTGAATGCAAAGATAGCAGAATTAACTTGGTTCTTGGTTAGAACAATGTCACCATCTAAATTATTCCTGAAACTTTGACGAGCAACTGTAGGATCATCAGTTGTAGAATCAATTAAACTATGGACACGTAAAGACCAAAGATTAGCAGGATCAGTAGGATCAACACTAATAGTTACAGGACTTTGGAAGAATGCCTCACCCTCAACAGTGATCTTATCATTAAATGTAACAGCAGTATCAAATGTTGTTACTAATGCACCGATCTTATCATCATCATCCTCTGTTTCTTGAAGAATTGCTTGCTCAAGGAAGGTCTCTTCGCCTGTAATAGCGTTGATCTTCTTGTTACCTATATAAAGGTCTCCGTTAGAGTTTAGACCTGTGTAGAAGACTATACCAGCATCTTCACGTTTTGCTTGAGCATAGAAGTCTTGCTTGTCTGAAAGAACAACTTCCTGACGTACAGGGAAACCAGTTGAGTAGTTACCTGGACCAAAACCAAGGTATTCAAACGTATGGTTACCAGATCTAGCAATAGATGGTCTTCTTAAT
>Ga0163179_10002160_pt1 | contig 13779 bp, 16 predicted proteins | sample AtlANTMetagenome_FD_109643 | JGI IMG/M metagenome (GOLD analysis project Ga0163179, IMG submission 109643) | Marine eukaryotic phytoplankton communities from the Atlantic Ocean - Atlantic ANT 2 Metagenome | ecosystem: Environmental > Aquatic > Marine > Oceanic | place: North Atlantic Ocean...
ATGGACATGGAAGGTCAATTTAAATCAGAAATTGATTTAATTATGAAATATAGAGAAATGTCTCAAGTCTCCGATTGTGAAATAGCAGTAGACAATATCGTAAACGAAGCAATAGTTCAAGATGGTACAAATCCACCAGTTAATATAGTTTTAGACCAAACATCCCTTACTGATTCTATCAAGAAAAAAGTACGAGATGAATTCACTAAAGTTTTAGACTTACTGAATTTTAACAATTATGGTCATGATATTTTTAGAAGATGGTATGTTGAGGGAAAAATATACTATCATATAATGATTGATGAAAATGATCCTAAACTTGGTATTGTCGAACTACGAAGTCTTGATGCCACAAAAATTAAAAAAGTCAAACACGTTAAACAAGAAAAAGTTGCAGATAAAAAGATAGAAGTTTCTCTCAATCCAATGTACACTTACAATGAAGCAGGATTGGATTCTAGAACAGGAAACGGAATCATGATTTCTGGTGATAGTATTGCATATGCAACATCTGGAATACTGAACGCAAACAAAAAACAAGTATTATCTTACCTACACAAAGCAATCAAACCACTCAATCAGTTGAAAATGGTAGAAGATGCGATTGTAATCTATCGTATCTCACGAGCTCCAGAACGCAGAATTTTTTACATTGATGTAGGTAACTTACCAAAAATCAAAGCAGAACAATATATTCGTGATATTATGACACGATACAAGAATCGTTTAGTTTATGATTCTGATACTGGCGAAATCAAAGATGATCGAAGACATCAATCTATGTTGGAAGACTATTGGTTGCCACGAAGAGAAGGTGGAAGGGGAACAGAAATTACCACACTTCCAGGCGGTGAAAATTTAGGTCAATTAGATGATGTTGAATTTTTTCAGAAAAAATTATATAAAGCACTTCATGTTCCTGTATCTCGTTTAGAGGCTGACTCTGGTTTCTCTTTGGGGAGAGAAAGTGAGATTACAAGAGATGAATTGCTTTTCAGTAAATTCATTCAAAAATTACAAACACGTTTTTCTCATGTTTTTGATGAAATCATGGAAAAACAATTGATATTGAAAAATATCATGACTGCTTCAGAATGGTCTAAGATAAGGGATAAAGTACATTATCGTTTTGAAAAAGATCATTACTACACAGAATTTAAACAGCAAGAAACTTTAAGTCAAAGAATAGATCTTGCAAGAAATATGGAAGATTTGGTGGGTCAATATTATTCAAAAGAATGGTTTAGAAAAAATATTCTTAGACAATCTCAAGATGAGGTTGAAATGATAGACGCTCAAATTGAAAAAGAAAAAGCCGATGGTGAGTATGACGATGAAGGAGGTGAGGATGAAATGTAATCTTCACTCTCAAAAGTTTATAAATATTAATAATAATTTGGAGATTTAAATGGCAGAACAAGAAACACAAAGAGATTTTAAAACAGTAGACATTGTTGATTTTTCAATGCAAGGAAATCCTACAAGAGTAAACGATGCATTTGGTCAATTAATTTCAGACAAAGTAGTAGATTATCTTGCAACCAAAAAACAAGAAGTTTCTGCTAATATGTTTAAACCACAAGAACAGCCTGCTGAGGTGGAAGTACAAGCTGCACCAGAAGCAGAGGTAGAAACTACGGAGGCATAATGGCATTTGCAACTAGAACACTTATCGACACAGGATCTACAGATACTGGCTCGGGTAAAATAGTAATTTTGATTGATTTAAGTGATCATGATGGAGCTGGATTATTTTTAGATGCACATAGTTTAACTGCTTTTGCAAATGGTGCAAAAGTAAATATTCGTAAAATGAGATGGGGAATGGTAAGTGGAGACATAAGTGAAGATGCAAGTGGATCTGTAAAAATTGAATTTGTAGGTGCAAGTTCAAATACAACTGCTATAAATCTTGCTGGATCTGGATATTATGATGGCCCAATGATTTATGGTAATGCAACGAATACTACCGCAACATCCGCAGATATTAGTGGAACTGGTATTCATGTAACAGGATTTCTTATGATGGAATTATCTAAAGCTTCTGGATGGACAGGATAATGAAGACATTTAAAGAGTTCAGAGAATCTATTGGATATTCTACTAAATTGGAAGTAGTAGAAAGAGAAAAAATAGAGATTTTTGAAGGGGATGTAATTGACCAATTACGGAAAATTGCAAAGTCTAAAAAAGAAGCAGATGTTACACTTAAATCTGGATCTTCACATAAAATAGATCCAACTTCTGCAAAACAAATAATAAAGACTTTTGACTCCCTAAATAGTTCTAAACAAAAAAAGGTGCGAAAAGACATGAACAAAGATACAAAAGGTTTTATGACCATTATGGATTTCGCACAAGAAAACGCACAAAGGTAGGAAACATGAAACTAATTTGCGAATTACAAGAAGCCGTAAATTATGAGTTGCTTGAGGAAGAAAATAAACCCAAGCAATATTTCATTGAAGGTATATTCATGCAATCGGAAAGAAAGAACAAAAATGGAAGAATATATCCATTAGAAGTTCTTGAAAAAGAAGTAGACCGATATGTATCAGAATATGTAGAACCTAAACGTGCATTTGGTGAGTTAGGACATCCCGATGGCCCAACTGTCAATCTTGATCGTGCATCACACATGATTCAATCTCTGAAAAAAGAGGGAAAGAATTTTGTAGGAAGAGCAAAGATTCTTGATACACCAAATGGAAAAATTGTAAAAAGTTTAATAGATGAAGGTGCAAGGTTAGGAGTTTCTTCAAGAGGAATGGGAACTTTGAAACCAGAGAAAAAAGCACAAGTAGTTCAAAACGATTTCTATCTTGCAACTGCTGCTGATATTGTCGCAGACCCTTCTGCTCCTAATGCTTTCGTTGAAGGTATTATGGAAGGTGTAGAGTGGATTTGGGATAATGGTTTGCTAAAGGCACAAGATGTAGAAAGGGCCCGAGATAATATCCGTAGTGCCTCTTCCAGAGAACTTGAGGAAGTAAAATTGAATGAGTTCAAAAATTTATTGTCAAAACTATGATTTTATAAATATTAACAGTAACAAAATACTATAATTTTTAGGAGTTTCAATGGCTACTGAAGAAATCACAAATCAAGAGGAAGTTCTGGAAGAATCTGAACAGGAGGAACTTGTTGAAGCTCCAGAACAAGAAGAGCAACTAGAGATCGAACTTTCGGAAAAATCAAAATCTGAAGCGGCACACGAAGATGACGAAGACGATGATGACGAAGACGAAGAAGAGGAAGAAGAGCAGGTAAAGAAAGAGGAAGTTAAAGTTCCTTCTACCAAATCTGCTATGATTAAAGCACTCTTTGATAAAGTCAACGGCATGAAGAAAGAGGAAGTTACCGCTAAATGGAAAGATCTTATGGGTGTTGCCGAAGCAGAAGATATGGGAGGCCCAACTCCTATGGATTCTGACAATCAAAAAGATGCAGTCGGTAAAAAGAAAAAGAAAATGAAAGTTGCAATGCCAGAAATTAATGTCAAAGAAGACATTGATGCTTTGGTTGAAGGAGAACAACTTTCAGAAGAATTCAAATCAAAGGCATCGACAATTTTCGAAGCTGCAGTTCATCAAAAAGTGATGGAAATTGCAACAGTTAAAGTTGAAGAGCTTGAAAAAGAATTCCAATCAGATTTACAAGAAGAGATTATCTCATTCCGTGATGAGTTGACTGAAAAAGTTGACGGATACCTCAACTACGTTGTTGAAGAGTGGATGAGAGAAAACGAACTTGCACTCGAAAATTCACTTAGAAGTGAAATTACAGAAGAGTTCATGGGTGGATTAAAGAATCTCTTTACTGAACATTACATCGATGTTCCAGACGAAAAAGTTGACATCGTTGAAAGTCTCTACGATAAAGTCGAAGAACTTGAAGGACAACTTAATACTCAAATCGAAGAGAATGTCAAGACAAAAGACGAACTCAACGAATATCGCAAAAATAAAATCTTGGAAGAAGTTTGCTCTGATTTAGCAGACACACAATCTGAAAAGATGAAGTCTCTTGTAGAAGGTGTTTCTTACGAAGAGAATGCAGAAGATTTTGAGTCTAAAATTAAAACGATTAAGGAAAGTTATTTCCCTAATCAAGTCAAACAGGATGAAAACATTGACCAGAAAGATGTTGTTTCGGAAGATTCCCCATCAGAGGAAACTCCTAAGATGAATAACATCATGGAAGCTTACAGTAAAGCAATTTCTCGTAAGTAAATTTTAATTTTTTTTAACAATAATAGGAGTTAATAAAATGCAACTCTCAGAAAACGTAAATAAGAAGTGGGCGCCTGTCCTAGATCATCCCGATCTTCCTAAGATCACGGATGCTCATAAAAGAGCAGTTACGGCTATCTGTCTTGAGAATGTTGAGAAGCAATTCGTTGCTGATCAACAGATAACTCAAGGTGGAGGGTTATTGTCAGAAGCAACCCCAACTACACTTCAAGCAGCAACAACAGCAGTTACTGCTGGAGGTGCAGCCGGAAGTACAGATGCAGGACAAGTCGGAATGGACTTTGCAGACCCAGTTCTTATCAGCATGGTTCGCCGTGCAATGCCTCAACTCGTAGCATACGATGTTTGTGGTGTTCAACCAATGTCAGGCCCAACAGGTTTGATTTTCGCTCTTAAGAGTCGAGTAAACAATCAATCTGGTGCAGAAATTCCTGGCGTCAATGTCGATTCAGTTGTTACTGAATCTGGTGCAACAGGAAACTCATCTGGTGATATTGTCAAAACGCCTGGTCTTTTGATCACAGGTAATGACGGAACAGGTGAAACTGGAGCAGAATACGAAGCCTCTAGTGGACTTACAGTTGCTGTTGGTGAAGCAGATATATCTGGTGAAATGGCTTTCACTATCGAAAAGATTTCCGTTGCCGCAGGTACACGTGCTCTTAAAGGTTCTTATTCAATGGAACTTGCACAAGATCTACGTGCTGTTCATGGATTGGATGCAGAAGCAGAACTTGCAAACATTCTTTCACAACAAATTCTCGCAGAGATCAATCGTGAAGTTGTTCGTAAGATTTACATCAACGCAGAAGTTGGTGCTCAAGTCGGAACAACAACAGCCGGTATTTTTGATCTTGACACAGATTCCAATGGACGTTGGATGGTTGAGAAGTTTAAAGGTTTGATGATGCAGATCGAAAGAGATGCTAATGAAATCGGAAGACAAACACGCAGAGGAAAAGGTAACATTATCTTGACTTCTGGTGATGTTGCATCTGCACTCTCAATGGCAGGAATTTTAGATTACTCTCCTGCAATGAGTACTGATCTTAACACAGACACAGCATCCACAACTTTTGCTGGTGTTCTTAATGGACGCTACAAAGTTTATGTTGATCCTTATGCTGATGCAAACGCAGCAGAATACTACACAGTAGGATATAAGGGTGATTCACCTATGGATGCCGGAATCTTCTATTGCCCATACGTTCCATTGCAAATGGTTCGTGCAGTTGACAGTTCCAGTTTTCAACCACAAATTGCGTTTAAGACACGTTATGGAATGGTTGCAAACCCATTTGCTGAAAATGCAAGTGCATCAACTGGTCGTTTGACAGGTGATTTGGGATCAAATCCACACTTGAACAAGTACTACAGAAAAGTTCGTATTTCAAACTTGATGTAATTCTTGACCTACATATTGTAGGGATTTCAAAAGGGAGGGGAGAAATCCTCTCCCTTTTTTTGTTTGTACTGATCTTGTGAGGTATTATGATAATAGTAATCGGTAACGGCCAATCTAAATTTTTAGTAGATCCAAAATTATTCAATAGTCATCTAACTTATGGGTGTGATTTCGTTTATCGAAAATATATGCCTGATCATTTGGTATGTCAAGAGGTTGATGCACAGTTGGAATTAATTACTAACAAACATACTAAAAATAATAAATGTTATTTTAGAGGATTTGGTCTGATTCCTAGTATGAATTATGATATGCTACGACAATCAGTAGATCCAAGAATGAAAATAGGAGAAAACTCTCCCAAAACAGAAAATTTTGTAAACTTTACTCATGAGGGAGTAACATATTTTATTTGGGTAGATTCTTCTGATTTGATAGAAGATGTTGATTGGTGGGATGACGGATGGAATACGGATGCAGTTGCATTACGTTTGGCTTGTCAACATAATTTTGGAGAGACTTTTTATTGTGTGGGTTTTGATTACTATCATGATCAAACAAGTTCTGGAATATATCTTGGATCAAATGTACAAGAGTTTCACTACAATGATAACACATTGTTTTTGAAAAATCATAAAACGATTGAAGAAGAAAATCCAGAGTCTAGATTTATATTTGTAGGAAAAGACATTGATTATCCAGAATTTGAAAAAATGTTTAAATAAATAGTAGTATGAAAGGATACTATGGCTGCCGCAAATAAAGTACCAGACAATTTAAATTATCTATCTAATATTAGTTTTAGATTAGCAATCGAAGATGCACCACATCTGACATGGTTTTGTCAGGCTGCAAATGTTCCTGGCGTATCCATTCCAAATATTGAAATTACCAATCCTTTCGCAACTGTACAGTATGCAGGGTCTAAAGTTACTTTTGAGACATTAGAAGTTCGATTCATAGTAGATGAACATTTGAAAAATTGGACTGAAATATATGATCGTATTATCGCATTAGGTCTTGCAGAAGGACACGATAAATTTAAATCACTCAAAGCAAAATCAGATTTTACTCCTAGAGGTGGTACAGTTTCAACTATCGTTCTTTCAATATTAACAAGTGCAATGAATGCACAAATGGAATTTCATTTTTTTGAAGCATTTCCTATTTCTATTTCTAGTCTAGATTTTGATAGTTCGGCAGGAGATCTAGAATACTTTACAGCAACCGCTACTTTTCAGTATACAAATTATGAGATAAGAAACCTTTTAAATAATTAAAATTATGGAACTTGACGAAATTATGAAAATGTGGGAAGAGGATTCTCGCATTGATGATAAAGATTTGGATAATGAATCATTGAACATTCCAAACGTACATCAAAAATACCTAAACATATATTCTAAAGAAAAACGAAAGATGAGTGATCTCAAAACTCATTGGAAGATTCTTTTTCAGCAAAGATGGGAAGTTGTTATTTCCAAAAATGGAAAAGCACCAGAACACAATATTCGTTTATCTAAAACAGAATTAGAACGACACTATGTTGCAGCAGATGAAATCTTACAAAAGGCCGAGAAGATAATGAACGAACAAGAGGGAAAGGTTGAATATCTAAAATCTGTTCTCTCTATGATTGAAAATAGAAGTTTTCACATCAACAATGCAATCAGTTGGAGAAAATTTGTTGCAGGGTTGGGTTGATAGTGGAAATAATTGTAGAAAAAGAAAATGAAGTATATTTAAGACTTATCTGCGAACCAAGTGTGCGAATGGAATTGAATCATTATTTTCGATTTCGGCCCAAAGATTATCAGTTTATGCCCATGTTTCGTAGAAAAAAATGGGATGGTTTTGTTTATCTTTTCAATATGGATAATGGTAGAATGTACTATGGACTCAAACCAGAAGTACAAAGATTTGCATACGATAGAGAATATACAATAATAGATCAAACAAATGATCCTTATGGAAAAATTAGCAATGAAGATTATTATGAGTTTCTTACATCATTTCCTTGTGAGTACAAACTAAGAGATTATCAAAGTAGTGCAGTTAGACACGCAATAAACAGAAAAAGATGTCTGTTACTTTCACCAACTGCATCTGGAAAATCTCTTATCATTTACTACATAATACGTTATTATTCACCAAAGAAATCTTTAGTGATTGTGCCAACACTTTCTTTGGTGAGTCAGATGTATTCAGATTTTGATTCATACGCTCGAGCCGATAAAAATTTTGATGTTGAGAAGTTAGTTCATAAAATTTTTGGAGGACAAGAAAAGACAACAGACAAACAGATCGTTATCTCTACATGGCAATCTTTGTACGAACAGAAAAAGAACTTCTTTTCAGAGTTTGAATTGGTGATAGGAGATGAAGCTCATCTATATAAATCAAGATCCTTGACAAAGATAATGAAGAGTTTAGAAAATGCTCCTTATAGAATAGGAACTACAGGAACACTTGATGACATAGAAGTACACAAACTGATACTTGAGGGATTATTTGGATCGACTAAAAAAGTTACAACTACAAAGGAGTTGATCAAAAAGAAAACTTTATCAGAAATTCACATCAAATGTTTAGTATTGAAATACTCAAAAGAAGCCAGTACAATTGTTTCTAAATTAAATTATCAAGAGGAAATAGATTTTATAGTAAGTCATACAGAAAGAAATAAATACATATGTAATCTGGTTGAGAGTCTTTCTGGAAATTCGTTAGTCCTATTTCAGTTAGTAGAAAAACATGGAAATATTCTACATGAAATGTTGAGAGATAAAATAGATACCTCACGAAAAGTATTCTTTGTTTATGGAGGAACAGATGCAGATTCAAGAGAACAAATTAGATCAATCGTTGAACAAGAAAGAGATGCCGTCATATGCGCTAGTTATGGTGTATACAGTACTGGCATCAATATTAGGAATCTTCATAACATCGTTTTTGCTTCTCCTTCTAAGTCTCGTATAAGAAACTTGCAATCAATAGGAAGAGGACTAAGAACATCTGACACAAAAAAATCTGCAAATTTATATGATATAGCAGATGATCTTACACATAAAGAGAGAAAAAATTACACCCTAAATCATTTTATGGAAAGAATTAAAATCTATACAAGTGAAAAATTTCCATACCACATTTACACAATTCCAATTAAAGGATAATATGTCTGCGCCTCTTAAATATGTTAAATTAGCAAGTGGAGAAGAAATCCTAGCCATGTACATGGAGCCAGAGGGTGGATTTTTTAATTTTAAACATCCTATAAAAATATCTCAAGTTACTGATAAAGATGGAGAGGAAGGTGTGAGGTTTACAAAATGGATTCCATTTACAGAAGACGAAGTAATTCCTGTATCTGCAAAATATATCGTAACAATTACAAATCTATCTCCAAAAATGCTTAAGATATATAAAGATATTTTAAATGAAGTTGGTGATATAAAAGAAGAATTTGTTCCCTTAGATAGAGCAGATATGTTACTAAACTAAGTATCTTCTTTCATTGCGAATCGTACATACTCATTATAACACCTTCTGATAATATTGTCAAGACTTTTTTTTATATTTTTTCACTTGACTTTACTAACGTAATTTGATATAATTATTATATGATTAACGTAAAAAAGGATATTCATGCCAAGGAAAAAACAACATTATGTAGATAATGAAAAATTTTTGGAAGTCATGAGGAACTATCGTGAAGAATATTTAAAAGCAAAAGATGATGAAACGATATTACCTCAAATACCAGATTATGCAGGAGAGTGTTTTCTAAAAATTGCAGAAAGATTATCACATAGACCAAATTTTATAAATTATGCATTTCGTGAAGAAATGGTAAGTGATGGAATTGAAAATTGTGTTATGTATGCAAGTAATTTCAATCCAGAAAAATCAACAAATCCATTCGCATATTTTACTCAAATAATTTATTATGCATTTCTAAGAAGAATTGAAAAAGAGAAAAAACAACTTTACATCAAATATAAAACAATGGATGAGTTCAGTTCACTTGAAGACAACTCTGATATGGGATCAATGGCTTCAAATGAATCTGCATCTGTTACATCGGGTGCATCTCCAATGACAGCAGATAAACGTGCTAGTATATATGATTTTATACACGCATTTGAAGAAAAAAAGAAAGCAAAGAAAAAACCTAAACCAGAGGTAGATAGTAAACTTGCTAAACTATCTCCGCTCGTTGAATTTATAGAAGAAGCTTACGCATGAAAATTGCATTAATTACTGATACTCATTTTGGTGCTCGAAATGATAGTTTGATCTTTAACGATTTTTTCAAAAAGTTTTACGAAAATGTTTTCTTTCCAACTCTGAAAGAAAGAAATATAAAAAAAGTGATACATTTGGGAGATGTGGTTGATAGAAGAAAATTCATCAATTACAAGACTCTCAATTCAATGAAAGAAATATTGTTCAATCCATTAGAAGAAATGGATTGCAGTATGGAAATTATTGTTGGAAACCATGACATTTATTATAAAAATACTCTTGCAGTTAATTCTATGCATGAATTGACAAAAGGTATGCCTCGTATTACAGTTTATAATAAACCAACTGAAGTTTCGTTGGATGGTAAAAATACAGCAGTTTTTATTCCTTGGATATGTGATGATAATGAAAGTGAAACAAAAGAGTTGATAGAAAAAACAAGAGCTCCAGTTGCATTTGGTCATCTTCAAATTGAGGGCATAGAACAACATAGAGGTTCTATTGCAACTGAAGGACATTCGAGATCTATATTCAAAGCATTTCAAAAAGTATTTTCTGGACATTTTCATCATAAGTCAACAACAAATAATATCACATATCTAGGAAATCCTTATGAGATTACATGGAGTGATTATAATGATCAAAGAGGATTTCATATATACGATACTGAAACTATGGAAGTGGAAATGATAAACAATCCATATTCGATGTTTCATAAAATTTATTATGATGATTCTGAGGGAACGATAGAAAAAATTGATGCATCAAAATATGAAAATTGTTATGTGAAAATAATTATCAAGAACAAACAAAATCAATATATGTTTGAAGCTCTGATGGATGATTTAGTTAGAGGTGGTGTCGGACATATTTCTGTAATTGATAACCTTTTCGATATTCAAGATCTTGGAGATGATATTGAGGGAATTGAAGATGTTGAAGATACTATGAGTGTAATTCGTAATTGTGTGGATGGATTGCAGATTAAAAATAAAGAATCTTTGAACAAATTAATGCAAGATCTTTATGGTGAAGCTTTAACTATGGAGACAGTATGAGTCAAACAAGACAAGAAAGAAGACGCCAAGAAAGAAAGGCAAAAAAGACCCAAAAAAGATATGATCTTGAAATGCAAATGATTCAACCTTGGTCTTGTCCTATTTTAAAAACTAAATTACCACCAGACATTCTTGGTAAAATGTTAGAAATTACAGATCGTATGGTGGAAAATAAAAAGAATGAAAAAAGTTGGGGAGTAAATCTTGCTGGTCAGGTAGAACATGAATTGTTGATAAACCACGATGACTTATATGAAGCAGGAGTTATGGGTTTCTTTTTGGATATAGTAAGACATTATGTTATACAATGTAAAGTTCAGCAGATGGGCCCTAAGTATGAAAATGCAGTTAGATCAGAAGAATGGTTAGTTCAAATGTTATCTTGCTGGGTTGTAAATCAGTATCCTGGCGAATATAATCCAACTCATATACACACTCAATGTCAAATTTCAACTGCAATGTATCTTAAAGTTCCCAAATTTGAAGATTCTATAAAAAAACATCGTAATGATGATGATGGTTCAATTTGTTTTACTGGCCCCGCATCAAGAGACATAGATTTAAGTAATCCTCAATGGTCATGGCGACCAGAAGTAGGAGACTTTTTCATATTTGGTGCTCATCAATTTCACCATGTTTACCCTTACAAATGTTCGGAAGGTGATCCAGAAAGAAGATGTGTTTCTTTTAATGCAATATTTCAATCTAAGTCTGACCACGAAGCACAATTAGAAGCACAAAAAAATCAAAACCAACAAGCTGATCTAAGAGAAGTACAAGGAAGAGATTTTTCCGAAAGTTTAAAGAAATTATGACCTCTACAGAAGATTATTATTATAGAGTATTTTTACCTAATGAAGAAAAAAAGAGAAAGGAAAAAATGAAAGAATCTGTTGAAATAGGGAAAGAAGAGGAGCCTTGGGAAGCAGTTCATCTTGAATTGAGAGATAAAGATTTTATGAGAATTGCTAGAGAAGCTCATAAAAGAGATATTACTATCAATAGAATGATTAATATCATGTTAAAAGATGGAATGACAAGTGCAGAATATAAATTTGAACATGGAAATAAACCTCAACTTTTGAATGAAACTGAATGATAATATTTAAACAAGTCTCTTGGAAGAATTTTCTTTCTACAGGAGACAATCCTACGACTGTCTTTTTTGACAGATCACCTACTACTTTAATAATTGGAGAAAATGGATCGGGAAAATCAACAGTTCTAGATGCATTGACATTTGGATTGTTTGGAAAACCTTTTCGTGGTATCAACAAATCTCAATTAATCAATACGATTAACGAAAAGGGATTGTTAGTAGAAATAGATTTTTCAATTGGTAAAAAACAATTTAAGATTCGTAGAGGTGTAAAACCAAATCTTTTTGAAATTATTCAGAACGGAAAACTGTTAGATCAAACAGCCAATGTCAGAGATTATCAAGAGTATTTGGAAAAAGTTATTCTTAAACTTAATTACAAATCCTTTACTCAAATCGTTGTACTAGGTAGTTCAACCTTTGAACCATTTATGCAGCTCAAACAATCAGACAGGAGAACTATTGTTGAGGATCTTTTAGACATTCGGATTTTTTCTACAATGAATGGAATATTAAAACAGAAAAATTCTGAATTAAAAAATGACATGGGAACTCTAGAAATAGAGAAAGGATTGTATAATCAGAAAATAAAAATACAACAAGATTATATTGAAAAATTGAATGAAGATAGTGATTCGATTATTTCGCAAAAAGAAAAAGAGATCAAACAGTTTGAGTCGAAAAGAAAAATAGCCACAGGTACGTTGGCTTCTCTTAATTCTGAAATAGGAACTCTTGGGAAGAAAATATTGAATGAAGATTCTGAAAAAAAGAAATCTTCAGAATATGAAAAAGTTCAAAGTCAAATAGAACTTAAATTACATAATGCCGAAAAGGAATTGGAGTTTTACGAAAATAATTCTACTTGCTCAACTTGTAAACAAGTCATTGATGATGAGTTTAAAAAAGAAAAACTTATTGACATTTCTAAAAAGATTGACGATAAGAAAGACGGCCTCGACAAACTCCAAACAGAGATTGATTCATTAGAAAAGACATTAAAAGAATATCGGAAAATTGGAGAAAAACTTGTAGAAAAACATAAAGAAATTGTAGTGATTCAATCTAAAATAGATTCTTTTGGGGATAACATCGAAAGAACTCAAAAAGAAATCAATTCATTCAAAGACAAGAAAAAAGTTGATAATTCTCAAGAAGATGAATTGAAAACATTGAAAGAAAATTTAGAAGAGTGTTTACAAGATTATGCTAAGTTATCTGAACAAAAAACAATACATGGATACGCATATGAGTTGCTGAGAGATTCGGGAATCAAAACAAAAATTATTAGACAGTATGTTCCAATCATTAACAAGTATGTAAACAGATATTTAAACGAGCTAGATTTCCTTATCAACTTTTCGATTGATGAAAATTTTAACGAAACGATTCAATCACAATATCGTGATGAGTTTTCATATTCTTCTTTTTCTGAGGGCGAAAAAATGAGGATTGATCTTGCGTTGTTGTTCACATGGCGCATGGTTGCAAAATTAAAAAATAGTGTGAACACAAACCTTTTAATTCTAGATGAAGTGTTTGATTCCTCTTTAGATGCTGATGGAACGGATGCATTTTTGAAGATACTCAATACACTTGATAAAAATACAAATGTGTTTGTTATATCTCATAAAGGAGAAATTCTTTATGATAAATTTTACTCAACAATTAAATTTGTGAAAGAGAAAAACTTTTCTAAAATAGAGGTGGCATGAGTGA
>Ga0163179_10002161_pt1 | contig 13778 bp, 10 predicted proteins | sample AtlANTMetagenome_FD_109643 | JGI IMG/M metagenome (GOLD analysis project Ga0163179, IMG submission 109643) | Marine eukaryotic phytoplankton communities from the Atlantic Ocean - Atlantic ANT 2 Metagenome | ecosystem: Environmental > Aquatic > Marine > Oceanic | place: North Atlantic Ocean...
AAGGAGCCCCCTTCTGCATCGGCAAAGTGCTCAAGCACAAGATCTGCCAACTCAGTCGCCCAATCAATCCAACGTGAGTCGAAGTTGGCCTCATACAGCGACACCAGCGCGTTGCCGAGCGCGGCATAGTCATCGAGATAGGCCATGAGCTTGGCCTGTCCGTTTCGCCAACAATGCAAGAGACGACCATTGGGCTCTCGCATCTGGTCAAAGAGAAAGGAGGCCGCCTTTTCCGCCGCCACTCGGTAGCGACTTTCGTCGAAAACTCGTGCGGCGCGAGCAAAGGCGTCAATCGCCAGACCATTCCAACACACGATCACCTTGTCATCGAGTCCAGGGCGAACCCGGGCCTCTCGCACCGAGAAAAGTTTCGCCCGGGCCGCTGCCAATTGGGATTCGAGCTCTGCAAGGTCCCAACCGTTGACTTCTGCGACTTGTTCGATTGAACGAGGCAGGTTGAGGATGTTCTGGCCTTCGAAGTTCCCTGCCTCAGAGACATCGTAAACCGTGCAAAAACGCTCACCGACTTCTTCGCCGATCTGTTCGAGAATCTCCTTTTTCGACCAGACGTAGAATTTACCTTCGACACCCTCACTGTCAGCGTCCTCGGTGCTGTAAAACCCACCGGCTTCATCCGTCATGTCGCGTAATAGATAATCCAAAGTTTCTCGGACAATCCGTGCGTGAGCTTGATTGCCAGTGGCAAGATGACTGTCCAAATAGGCAGAAGCCAACAACACATTGTCGTAAAGCATTTTTTCGAAATGCGGCACGAGCCACCGGGCATCGACGGAATAGCGAGCAAACCCGCCACCGAGATGATCATAGATACCACCAGCAGCCATCCGATCGAGGCTGACGGTCACCATTTGACGAACAGCCGTGCTCGACTGTCGATGGTCGACGCGCAACAGAACTTGCAGTTCCATCGAATGAGGGAATTTCGGAGCCGCTCCAAATCCGCCGTAGGTGGCATCAAAGGCTTGCTCCAGTTGGCCTGGAACGTTCAACAAGAGCGATTCTGTCAGTGGCACGGACTCATCGGTCTGAGTGGACGAGCCGACTTGCTCAATCCTATCCGTAACCTGTTGTGCATGATGCATCGCGTCCTCACGACGATTGTTCCAGGCGTCAAGTACGGCATCAATAACCTCATCAAAGCCGGGCATGCCCATTTTTCGATGAGGTGGCCAGTAGGTTCCACCGAAGAAGGGTTGAAGCTTCGGCGTCAGAAAAACACTCATCGGCCAGCCGCCGCGACCTCCGTTCATCATCATCACGGCATGCATGTAGATCTGATCCAAGTCCGGGCGCTCTTCTCGATCAACCTTGATGCAAACAAAATTGTCATTGAGCAACTGGGCAATCGCCGCACTCTCAAAACTCTCATGTTCCATCACGTGACACCAGTGACAGGCGGAATAACCGATCGACAAGAAGATCGGTTTTTGGGTATCGCGAGACAGTTGAATGGCCTCATCATTCCAGGGATACCAATCAACTGGATTGTTGGCGTGCTGCAGCAGATAAGGACTCGACTCATGGGCCAAGCGATTTGGCATAGCATCTCCAAGTCGTTACTGTGGGCTCGTTGCTGTGGGAGTCGGAGGACCCAAATCGGGAATGCGTCAACCGATTAGCGAAAGGATTGATCTTGCCCAGGGAATTGGCCGTTGCGGACTTCGTCTCGATACTGGGAGATCGAACCTTGGATGGATTCACGAAGCTGGGCGTAGGCTTTGACGTGTTTTGGAACTCGACCCTCCGTCAGGCCTAACAAATCATGCATGACGAGAATCTGCCCATCGCAGTCGACGCCTGAACCGATACCGATAGTGGGAATATCCACCTCAGCGGTGATCACAGCAGCGATTTCCGCGGAGATGCACTCCAAGACCATGGCAAAGGCACCCGCCTCTTGAGCGGCCTTTGCATCAGCCATCAATTGAGCCGACTCACGCTGAACGCGATAAGAACCCATCTGATGAACGCTTTGCGGTCGCAAACCGACATGAGCCATCACCGGAATTCCTGCGGAAACCAGCGCGGCAATCACCTCTGCCTGGTCCACACCTCCTTCTAGCTTGACGGCCTGACACCGAGTTTGCTTGAGAATTCGTCCCGCGCTTTCGATCGCCTTGAAACTCCCCAGGTGGTAACTCGGAAACGGCATATCGACGACCACGAGCGATCTTTTGACGGCCCGACCCACCATCTCGGCGTGATAGATCATCTCTTCCAAGGTCACCGGTAAAGTGCTGTCGTGACCTTGCACAACCATGGAAAGGCTGTCGCCAACCAAAATGCCCTCGACGCCGCATTCGTCGATCATGGACGCGAACGCGAAGTCATACGCGGTCACCATACTGATTCGGTGATCGTCATTTTTCATCGCCGTGAATTGCGGCACGGTGATTCGGCGTTGTGGATTGCTGGCTTGACTCGACATGGGGTCATCGCTGTTGGGAAACGAGGCTCGTACTCATTTCCGTTCATTGTCGCGAGCAAGGCTGCTGCTGACAACCGTCCGATCAGCCCGCTAGTCGATTTCGACCCTGACATGATAAACTAGAAGCTCGTCAATTGAGGTTTTTTGTTGGGTCAGGGATGTGTCTTTATAATCAAGGATGAATGCTATGCCGGCAATCGTCGAAGATACCTATGCCGAGGCTTTTCGGAGCCTTTATGTCGAGTTTTTGATTACTGCACGCGACCTGAAATGGGTGCGTCACGCCGTCCAGGCTGCCATCGGAAATGGGTCGAGCACCATTATGTGCGACTGCGAAGCCGGCGTGGACCGATTCATTGGACCCGGCACCGGATCAGAGGAAACCACCCCGGATGGACGGCCCGGCGCCATCGTCCAGCTGCATATGCCTCGATTTCGTAAGGATCGTGTCGAAGCGCTCGAAAAAGCTGCTCTGGTTCGCATCAGTCAAAACGTCTTGACCTGTCCCACAGCCGCCTGCTTCAATCGAATTGAAAACGAATCTTTCTATCAGATGGGACGCAAGGTCGCCTACTTTGGCGACGGTTTTCAGCAACGCATTCGACGACACGACCGACCCATGTGGTGGATTCCTACGCTCGGCGGAGAATTTGTCTTGGACCGACGGTTGGGCTACGCCGACGGATTGATGGGTGGCAACCTCTGGTTCTTCGGCGATAGCGAAGATTCTGCCTTAGACGCGGCCGAGCTGGGCGTTACCGCCGTCGAACAGGTACCAGGTGTGATCACAACCTTTCCCGGTGGCATTGCCGGAAGTGGCTCTAAAGCGGGCAGTCGATACTCGTTTTCAATCGCGAGTACCTATGAAAAATACTGTCCCCTGTTGAAGGATGATCCTCGCGCTGAGTCCGCCCTTCCCGAAGGCGTCAACTCCGTGATGGAAATCATCATCAATGGTCGTGATCTGAACTCGCTGCAAGTGGCCACACAACAAGCCATCGACGCGGCAATTGATACTCCAGGGCTCCTGCGTATCTCCGCCGGAAACTACGGCGGCCGATTGGGCAAGAGCTTTATCTACCTGCGACCACAAACTGCCGAATTGTCTTCGGTCTAGCTGAGAAAATCTCGAATATCGTCCAACATGTCGTCGACATCTTCAGATCGGCGACCGGCTCGGTAGTCGGCTACTTCACGCTCGAATTCGTCTAAGGCGTCCCGATCTTGACGGCGCGTCTCCAAGGTCATCTCGGCATCCGCAAACTCGGACAACGCTTGGAGCGGATCGGTTGATTTGACGCGAAGCTTGATCTTGTCTCCCACGATGCTGCGATCGATCTCGATGGTGTTCAAATTATTCCAGGTAATCAGGACTTCCTTCACATCGAAGTTGATGCGATTGGATCGATCGACCACATCCGGCTCCTGAAACGCCAATCGAATCCCCTCCGGGGCGACCAGTGCCATGCCGTGAATCTTGGTTAACGCTCCATACAAGTGGGATACTCGAAATTGCAGCATGAGGTTTATCAGCCTCCGTCGATGAATGCTTCCTAGTTTGGCCGTTGAGGGGATCCCGATCAACTTCGATAACTCGCGAATTTTATTGCCCTACGAAACGGGTTCGTTTGGGTATAGTGATCCATGAACTGTCCAATCTACCGTCAGCAAGAATAAAAATAGTTTAAATCCTTAATCATCTAGCGAGAAGGATTTGACAAAACTGCTGATCCGGCGGATCGTCAGATATGTTGGGGTCAATCGATTGGCTTTAGCTCTCCATCATCCTGCGAACTTAGCGCCGATCGTTTCTGTTGAACCACGAGGGAAGAGAATGAGTCTACGAATTGTTGTCGCTATCGTCGCCACGATGTCAGTCGCTTTGGATTCAGTAACTGCCGAAACGGTCATTCAAGCAAGTCGTGTTGCGACAGACCTGTCGCGACCGGTTTACGCGACGGCACCCCACGATGATTTCGATCGTCTGTTTATTCTGGAACAACACCGAGGGGAAGTACAAATCCTGGATTTAAACAGTGGTGAAGTGTTATCCGAACCGTTCTTGGATGTAGGACGAACGAGTCGAGGCAATGAGCAGGGATTACTTGGCATGGCCTTTGATCCCAACTACGAAACGAATGGATTTGTCTATGTAAATTACACGGCAACTTCTGGTGAAACGCGCGTCGATCGATACACCGTTTCCGAGAATCCGAATCAGGTGAATGCCGAATCCGTACACCCGATCTTGCGATTCTCACAGCCCCAGGGCAATCACAACGGAGGCTGGATGGGGTTCGGCCCGGACAACTTTCTCTACATTTCTTCTGGAGACGGCGGGGGCAGCAACGACGTAGGATCTGGACACACATCATCCACAGGAAACTCCCAAGACATCACAAACAACCTGCTGGGCAAGATGCTTCGCCTCGATGTTGCCGGCGATGACTTTCCACAGGACGCCGAGCGAAATTATTCGATCCCGGTCACCAATCCGTTTGTGAATATTGCCGGCGACGACGAAATCTGGGCTTATGGACTTCGCAACGCTTGGCGGAGCAGTTTTGACCGGGAAAGCGGAGACATGTACATCGCTGACGTGGGACAGGGGCGCAAGGAAGAGATCAACTTTCAGCGAGTCGACAGTCCAGGTGGCGAAAACTACGGATGGCGTTTGCGAGAAGGCACGATCGCGACGCCCGGCGGAGTCGGTGGGCTGGCGCCTGAGGGAGCGATTGATCCGATTCATGAATATGAGCATGTGAACTCCGTAAACGGTGGCTTTTCGATCACTGGGGGTTACGTCTACCGAGGTCCCATCGAAGAGTTGCAAGGGAGCTATTTCTTTGCCGACTATGTGACCAATCAGATCTGGTCTTTGGATTATGACGGAGAAACCGTATCCAATTTCCAAAATCGGACCTCCGCGATTCGTTCAAGTGAGTCGATTGGATCGATCGCTTCGTTCGGAGAGGATGCGGCTGGCAATCTGTATGTGGTCAGCCTCGAAGGAGACGTCTACCGATTTGAAGATGTGTTGGAACAGATTGAAATTGTCGAATTCGGGTCAACTTGGAAATATCTTGACGATGGTTCCGATCAAGGAACTGCCTGGCGTGACAAAGAATTCGACGACAGCAGTTGGGCAGAGGGCCCGGCTGAACTTGGTTATGGTGACGATCCTGCCACCACGGTTAGTTTTGGCGACAGCTCGAGCAACAAGCATCCAACCACCTACTTCCGACACGAATTTGAACTCGATAACCTTGATGACTTTTCGGAATTTAGCGTCGACGTGGTTCGCGATGACGGTGCTGCCGTTTACCTGAATGGCGTTGAGATCCTTCGATCGAATCTCGCACCCAATGCCGATTTTGAATCGTTGGCCACAGCCTCTGTCGGTGGTTCGCGTGAGAGCGAACCTGTGACGGAAACCTTCTCCAAAGATCTGCTGGTTTCCGGAGTCAATCAGTTGGCGGTTGAAGTTCACCAACGAACCGTGACAAGTTCGGATTTGCGATTTGATCTGCGACTGAATGCCGTTCTAAACAAGGTCAGCGGTCTAACGGGTGATTTCAACGGCGACGAAATACTTGGAGTCGAAGATATCGATGCACTCCTTGTCGCCATTCGATCCCCGGAACAAGATTTCTCCTTCGATCTCAACGACGACGAACAATTGGATACAACAGATCGCGACATTTGGGTCCAGGAATTACGGCAGACCTGGTACGGCGACGCCAACCTGGATGGCCTGTTCGACTCCACCGACCTGATCGCGGTCTTTACTCGTGGACTCTATGAAATCGGCGCCGAAGCAGGATGGGGCGACGGCGACTGGAGCGGAGACGGATTGTTCACGAGCACGGATCTTGTCCTGGCGTTGCAGGACGGAGGCTACGCCGCCGGCCGGCGCGGCGACGTGAACGCTGTTCCGGAACCGACTTCGGCCTTACTTGCTTCGCTCGCCTTTGTGCTCGTGATAGCACATCGCCGTCGCATCCATCGAACGATTTGACCCTACGCGCGAACTGCCACGAGAGCTGGATTATGGCCGTTTCTCTCGCGGTATGACAAAGAGGACGCGCAATTCGCGTTCACTTTGGGAAGATTGTTGGATGGCGCGTAGCTGTTCAAGCAATGACTCAGGACGCCCTTCGATACCACGAAGTTGCTCCTGACTACGCTCACCCGCCTGGGTTTGTTGCCCCTCTTCCTCAAGAGACTGATCATCATCAACAGCTCCCGTGATTTTGGGTTGATCCACATCGTCTGTTGAGAGCTGGAAGATCGGAATCCCAAGGAATAATGATGAATCTTTATCGAATTCCACATCGTCTGCGATAGGTTTTTGCTCGTCGTCGCGAATCGCTTCCTGAGCATTGTTCGCCGTCAGTTGACCGGGCGCCTCCGACGTCGATTCATCCCCAGACAAGTTTTCCAGTTCCAGTACCTCGAGATCCTGATTCAATATTTCCGCCAATTGTTCGAACTGCACCGAGTTCGCTTCAAACTGTCTTAACCGTACCGGCGAGGAGTCCGTCAGGGGTGTTTCTTGCGTCACTTTTTGACGCTCTGCGACCGTCGCCTCGGCGTCGGCTTCATCCGCAATGGCAGACTCGGGTTCGACTGCCAAGTCGTTTGCACTCCGACGATCCTGCGTCGCTCCTAATTCGACGCCTGAAGTTTCGATCTGTTCAAGAACTTCTGTGATTTGCGCCGCAGAACCTTCGACGAGGAGATACTCCTGGTCAGGAGAGGACCTTTTCAGCGGGGCGGAGACATAAATCACAGCATCGACGCCCCATTCATCGTTCGAGCCAGCGGGTGCACTTGGTGCCGGACTATTGACGTCTGGCTGGTTTGCATCAAACGCTGACTCGGGGCGAATCGGATCGGCTTCTGCATCTTCAGTATCACTGCTGCCAAAGCTGGAAACTGCCGGGTAGGAATTGGCAACCTTCGACTGAATACCATCTGGTTCAGGCGTTGCTGCACTGCGGCGTCTTTTGGGAGATTTTTGTTGCGGGATCGGAGCTGCACTTCGGTGGGCACTCTCAGCTTGAGCAGCTGACGGCTTCGCCATCTCGGGCATCGATTTGGCAGAATCGGTCACACTGTCCATCGGGTCTTGTAGAGAATCCAGGACCGAGACTTGCAGATCAGATTCCCAACCTTGGCTGAGTACCATTACAAGAATAGCCGCGGCAATCGCCGCACCCGACCAGACAAATCTACGCCAGATTGGATCGCGTGAATTCGGTGGATCTATTACAGGCTTTGGAGTGGGCGATTCACCTTTGAGTACCCGCTCCATGACTCCTTCGTGAAAGGCAGAATCTACCTGATTTTGCGGCAGGGAATGCAATGTTTCGCGTAGCGCAACAAGCTCGTCAAACATTTGACGATAGCGAGGTTCTCGCTCCATCGCCTGTTCGACGATCCGCCCTTGTTCGTCGGAGAGTTCTCCGTCCAAGTAGGCGCTAATCAGTTCGTCGGTAAATTCTGGATTGGATTTCGACATAGGTCACAGATTTGTCATAGCCCAGCAACCCCTTGCGGATTGACCGTAAGGCCTCGAGGTTGATTCAGGTCTTTTTTTCCTCAAGGACCGTCTGAAGACGGTCCTTCAAATGCAAGCGGGCTCGATGCAAGCGGCTCCGAACCGTACCCACAGGTAACTCTAGGATCTCCGAAATTGTTTCGTAGCAGCATCCTTCCATTTCACGTAGAACGAGTATCGTCCTATGCTCCTCACTCAACTCATGGATTGCAAGTTGGATCTGCCGCGCTCTTTCTTCTCGTTCCATACGTTGCAATGGATCTTCGCCTTCGTCCACCGGTTCGTCACCGGAAACGTCTCGAACTTGATCCACGGAAACCTCTGGCCGCTTGCGACGTCGACGGGTGATCCAGAGGTTGAAGGCGATGCGATACATCCAGGTGTAGAGACTCGATTTTCTCTGAAAGGAACCGAGCTTTACGTAAGCCTGAACAAACGTTTCCTGAGCAACGTCTTCAGCCTCTTCATGACAACCGGTCACATGTACCAGGGTGTTGAATAAACGATTCTGGTATTTCTGGACCAGCTGTCCGAAGGCCGCTGAGTTGCCAGCAAGTGTCTGATCGATCAACAGGCCATCATCATTCACATTGACTCCAGGGTCTGAGACGCCGCTCGGAGCTCGAAAGTTCCCACTCAACTTAAAATCCCTGCAATCGTGTGCCTGCTTCAGAGCGACTCGCCATCGCGATCAATCGAATTACCGCAAGTCGCTATCTGACAACTAATTAGAGATTCGAGGGCGATTCCGTGCAAGCTTGTTGCGCAGCATCAACCCGCAAACGTACCCCCTATTACCCCTAGAAACCCCGAATGGTTCGTCCAGTTCTCAGGATGCGTCCAGCATTTTCGGTTGTCGCATGATGTAAACCCACAGAATCACCATACCGATGCCGATCCACACGCTCACATTCTGGGAGATTGTCATTTGAGCTGCGAAAGCCAGTTCGTCGGTTCGAATCAATTCCAGCAAGAAGCGAGTGATGGCATAGAGAGAGAGCAGCAGAGCGATCACCTGGCCATGGCGTTGTCGAAATGGGAAATACGCCATGGTCACCAGGAACAAGAAAGTCGCATTGACGGCACTGTAAATCTGGGTTGGGTGGACCGGCAGGCTACGTGGAGGCAGCTCTTCAATCGACCAACTCACCTCACGGCCATCGGAGAAGGTCACCATCAGATCCGGCCCGACTCGTTCCAACACAGCACTTGCGTGCGGCAAGTCCTGGATTTCGATTCCATTGATTTTCAGAATCGATTCGCCGACAGCAGGTTCGACCTGGTCGCCAGCTTGCGGAGGATCCCAGCGGCTGATCACGACGCGACCGTTGGGATCCTGTCTCAATTCAAGACCATGCAACAGGCCTGCGCTTTTTTGGTGGACGTAGGGCGGACTCTCCGCAGGAAAAGTAACCGCCCAGGGGTAGTCGATCTGACAGGGTCCACCAAAGCAACATCCGTTGAGCAGGCATCCAATTCGGCCAATCGCTAACCCTAACGCGAGGCTAGGTGCGATGAGATCGCCAAGTGCTAAGGGATGCAGTCGGTGTCGGTAACAATAAAAAAGAAAGCCAACTGCCGCTCCGATCAGAGATCCGTAGACGACCAGACCTCCGTTGACCACGCTGACCATATTGCCCAACGTTTGGAACAGAGTATCACCGCGAATGAGCTCCCAATACTGGGTGATGAAAAAGAGACGCGCGCCGACGATCCCTGAAATGATAACGGTGAATCCCAAGCCAAAGATGGTATCGGGATTCAGGCCTGCCTGTTGGCTTCGTCGCACGGCAATTCCGACCGCAGCCAAAACAGCCAACAAGAGCATCACACCATAACCTCGAATGGGGAGTCCTCTTTCGGCATTCACGCTGGGAAAGGTTGCGAAGCCTAGTGGTATTTCCTGTTGGATACGGGGAATTAAGAAGACGATCGCCAGGGCGACGATGACTACCATGGGCAGCAGGCTCGTCACTTCGGAACGGCCATGGGGGCGACGCAAGACGCGAAACACCATGCAGGCACTGATCAACATCCACACAATCAGCAGCCAACCGAAGCCAAAGACTTCCAGCGATCCGAGTTTGTCCGGGATGAAAAAAAGCGTTTGCCGCAACCTTGCTCCTCTCGGCCAATTCCTGGCGTCCGTCCGTTAAGTCTTCGGACGATGCCTGACCTTTTGACTAATCTTGGGCAGTCAACAGTTGGTTATCGATCAAACGAGTGGTCCCCACCTTGACGGCGATCAGCATCACGGCGGGCTGATCGGGTCGTGATAATGGCTCCAACGTCGTAGCGCAGCGTACTGCGACGTAGTCGACGTGGTCAATGCCAGCCGCCGCCAACTTTTCCTTCGCTCGCAATTCAAGCATGGTAGGATCTCGTTCTCCCGCTTGATAATCGCTCATCGCTTCCTGAAGACTTTCAGAAATAGCAAGAGCTTGCGACCGTTCCCGGGATTGCAGATAGCGGTTTCGGGAACTCATCGCCAGCCCGTCCTGCTCGCGAATCGTCGGACAAATCTGGATTTGAATCGGCACCTGTAGATCGCGAACCATATCTTTCACGACGAGGCACTGCTGATAATCCTTGCGACCCAAGAAGGCAACATCCGCCGGAAGAATCTGAAACAGTTTCAAAACGACCGTGGCAACTCCTCGAAAATGTCCCGGGCGACACTGTCCCTCGAGATCATTTGCCACGCGAGGCGGCACCACAAAGGTCGAAAAACCAGGTGGATAGATTTCTTCGCTGGGCGGGTGATAGAGCAATTCCACGCCTAATTCGGCCAGCGCTCTCAAATCCTGTTCGAATGTTCTCGGATACTGGTCAAGATCTTCGGTCGGTCCAAATTGAGTTGGATTAACAAATATACTTGCCGCGACCACGTCGCAAGTCTCGCGAGCAGCGCGCACCAGGCTTAAATGACCTTCATGGAGCGCACCCATCGTGGGGACCAATCCAATTCGTTTCCCTGCTCGCTTCAAATCCATGATCGCTCGGGTTGCGTCGCAGGAACTGGTTACGATTTGCGGATGATTCATCGGAATTGTTTGAGGATTCACCGTTTGTTTTATCCGTCACTCATGCTCAAGTAAGCAGAAGATACTTCGTCTCGAAAACGCTCAACGCTGGTTGCGGTCAAGTTGAGCCAAGGAAATTCTTTTCGCCTCCGATCGGGTTTCTCCGATCCGCAGGAGTCATTTGAAGAACGACAGTTGATGAGCAATTTTGGGGGCGCAATCGCTTGCACTTGTCGTTGTTGTAACAGCGACGGGTATTCGGACGATCCGAGATCCTGGCAAATCTTCCAGGGTGGATGACCCACCCAAAAATCGCTGATGATCGAGGTTTGCTCACGACACCAGCTCGACGCCACCAATGCATCCCATCGTTGCTGCCAGAATTCTATCGGTTGCTCCGTCACAGGAACAGCCGCAGCCGGTTGACGATTCAGCGGATCAGGCACGTAGTCACAGCTTAGATGGGCACAGAGGTTAGACAGTTCATCTTGATACGGACCGGCGATCACGACAAACCGCTGGGAAGCTGAGAGATGTTTAAACATCTCGTCGATGCTCCAATCGAGCACGGGGTGTCGTAGCTGCGATGCAATTTGGACCGCGGGTTCCAGCACAAACCGACGCACCGGCAACCAGGGATGAGGGAGTGTCAGCTGAGTTGTCTGTATGACGAGGTCGTCGTATAGGATTAAATCGATATCAAGCGGCCGCGCGTCCCATTTCTGGCTCGGCTTGCGACCCTGCCCTCGTTCGATCTCCTGAGTGAGACTGAGCAGTTCCCGGGGCGACAAATTGGTTTCGACGAGTATCGCCGCATTGAGGAATTCGCCTTGACCTGTTGGGCCGCCAATCGAAACGTTTTCCAGGGATTGACTGACCGACAACCGATCAACCGACGCGTTTTCTTCGAGTGCCTCAACCGCCGCACGCAAATGGTGCTGACGATCACCAAGATTGGAACCCAAAGCGAGCAAGCAGAGCGACATAGAAGCGCGAGCGAGGAAAGAAAATAACGTGGAGGGTCACATCCGAGTGGCCTGAAGCTTGACCGGAGCCAAAACTTCAGGGTGGCCGTCGAGTCCGTCGGTCGCCACCCTCCACGTCATGATTCAAGAGCAAACGTTGTTTTCACAAACAATTTGCCGTGAACCTCAGTGTTCAAGTGACGACTGAATTTGCTCAAAAGCCATCTTTGATGAAATCAATCAACGACGCGAGCTAATGCGCGGTCAAAAACCGCTAAATCGCCTATAACAACCCGCAGTTTAAACAAGCGGGATCAATGAACATTTGAGGTGGTTAAACTGTTTGAGTGGACATTTTGCCAAGCACTCAAAACTTGTCAACCAACCTGATGAAAACTTTTCACAATCCAATTATCAGATACCCTTTTCGGAAACCTAATAATAGAGCTCTATTTAATGAATCAACCGTGGTATCGATTACTAAAATTTAATCTCATCTCTGTTCATTGTGATATGTGTTATATGAATTCTGGCCGTGAGAATGGACTTGTTTTCTGATCGTTGGTGAATCCGGATTAGTCGAGATCTGCCCGTAGAAAACGTCCCGATACGGTCTGTTACGTTTGTGTTTTTACAAATGACCAATTCAGATCGTTAAACTGGAGGAATTATGTTGCGGCAGGTTCCTTCCCGCTTTCCGTCGGAGCCAAAACCAAGTGACAAAACAGACCGATGATGAGTATGCCACGTGGGTGAGGGATGCGTTGAAAGCCATCGCCAATCAATCGGCCGGCTCGAATGCACCTGAACGCAATCACGCCGAGGTCATGTCAACTCTCGAGCGACTATTGAATCCAGTCATCTGTCGTCGGCTAGGAATCTACGATTGGCCGCCAGACTTTTTGCTGTCGGTCGTGATTCCAGTTTTCAACGAAGAGGCAACGATTGCGACATTGATCAGCCGCGTGCTTCAAGTAAACGTTCCCTGTGAGATCATCGTGGTTGACGATGGCAGCTCGGACCAAACGGCAGAACTGCTTACGGCCATGGCTGAGAAAATTCCGTTGAGATTATTCCGGCACGATCACAATCAAGGAAAAGGCGCCGCGATTCGGACAGGAATTGGCCAGGTTCGCGGAAACGTCGTGTTGATCCAAGACGGCGATCTCGAATACGACCCGAACGACTACCCCCTCTTATTGCGGCCGATCCTTGAGAATCGAGCCGACGTGGTTTACGGCAGTCGGTTTAGCTCGAACGATCGCCCGGTCGCAAAATACTGGCATCAAACAGGCAATCGATTCGTAACTTTGCTGTCAAATATGTTCACCAATTTAAAATTGACAGACGTGGAAACCTGCTACAAGGTGATGCGTTGTGAGCATCTTCAGCAGATCCTTCCCACGCTTCGCGAAAATGGCTTTGGCATCGAACTGGAATTAACCGCGAAACTTGCAAAAATTGAAGGAGTGCGGTTTTACGAACTGCCAATCTCTTACTCACCGCGCGGATACGCAGAAGGAAAAAAGATTGGCTGGCGAGATGGAGCGCGCGCGATTTGGTGCGTGATCCGTTACGCTTTTGGATCGTAGCGTTTAGCTTTTCGTCGGCATAATCCAACTCATCGTTTCCACCTAATCCGAAAGCCACCGCAGGTAGGGTCTTCACCCGATTAATCTGCGAAAACGTTTGAAGATCACTGACTTAACACTCGGTCCTGACAGATTCATCCTTGTTGACGTGAATTGTCTGATTAGTCTCGGTGTTTAAGGACATGA